>Ga0172378_10000363_pt1 | contig 39233 bp, 34 predicted proteins | sample GrowelOW332metaG_FD_119755 | JGI IMG/M metagenome (GOLD analysis project Ga0172378, IMG submission 119755) | Groundwater microbial communities from an aquifer near a municipal landfill in Southern Ontario, Canada - Pumphouse #3_1 metaG | ecosystem: Environmental > Aquatic > Deep subsurface >...
GCTGTGCTGATAACCCTGTATGCTTTTTACAATGCAGTCGACTACAAAGTCACATCCTACGAATTATCGATAAACAAGATTTCTTCCGTCCCTTCCCTTGAAATCGTCATGGTATCAGATCTTCACGTTGGGACCTCCGTTACAAAAAAGCAACTTGTGATAATAAAGGATATGATAGAGGAGTTGTCTCCAGATATGTTTTTGATATGCGGGGACATTTTCGACCATGCCTCTTATGATGAGATAATGAGGTTCTCTGCAGAGACTCTTGGAAGCATAAAGACTCCCTACGGAACTTATTTTGTAACAGGAAACCATGAGTACTACCTTGGAGACATCTCAAAATTGCTCTCTTATTTTAAAGGTACAGAGATAAGAGTCATCCAGGATGAGATGCTTTCCATAGGAGACATATACCTTGCCGGAAGAAAAGACCTTCGTGAGAGTGACCGTGCCCCGCTTTCGCAGATATTGAACGGCGCAGATAAGTCGAGACCGATCATCGTCCTGGACCACCAACCCAACGCTATCGATGAAGCTATTGAAAATAAGGTCGACTTCCAGCTTTCGGGACACACCCATAACGGACAGTTATTTCCTTTCAACTATATCGCAAGCCTCGCCAACCACACCCATTACGGACTTCACGAAGAGGGAGAGTTCAAAGCTGTAATAAGCTCAGGAGCAGGCACCTGGAAATACCCAATAAGGACGGGGAGCTCCTCTGAAATAGTAAGGGTAAAACTCAACTTTTTGAACCAATAAACAATTCTGCGTTATAATAAGATTTGGCATTAATGTTTACTTATCAGGCCATCAATACGTTTTCGGTTATTAAGAGCATCACTTTAACATGATATAATATATTTCCCTTTTAAAAAATCTGTCTTTATAAGGAGTCGAGTCAGTTTATGGAAAACGATCTATACGAAGAAATAACTGAAGCGCCCGAGACCAAAGAAGTACAAAACGATCCTGTCTCCCCGGAGACAGCTCCGCCCAAGAAAAACAACAACTTCATCTTTATTTTGATCTTGCTGCTCATAGTAGCAGGCGGAAGTTTGTGGTTCTGGAAGAAAGAAGAGGCTAAAAAGGAAGCAGTTTCAAAAACTACTGAGATGCCTCCTGTTGTTGTGAGCGATATGGTTTTGAAAGCTTCCGATTTTCCAGTAACATTAGAATACACAGGACAGACCAAAGGATTCAGAGAAGCTGAAGTAAGAGCTCAGGTAGGCGGAGTGCTTAAGAGCAAGGAGTACAGGGAAGGCCAGCCGGTAAAGGCAGGTCAGGTTCTCTTTCGCATTGATCCGGCCCCATACAGGGCAACTCTGAACAGAAACAGCGCAAATCTAAAGCAAGCACAAGTTCAGGCTGACCTCGCAAAAATTGAATTCGACCGGATTTCTTCGCTCTACTCGAAAAATGCTGTAAGCAAAAATGACCTGGATAACGCAGACGCCACTTATAAAGCTTCAAAAGCCGCAGTCGATTCTGCCAGGGCCGCTGTCAGACAGTCACAGATAGATCTTGACTGGACAGTGGTAAGAGCACCGATTTCCGGCCTGAGCAGCAAAGAAGAGCGCTCGATCGGCAATCTGATAACGCTTGATGCTCAAGGCAGCCTTCTTACGACTATAGTACAGGCCGACCCGGTATATGTTGAATTTGCAGTTCCTGCAGACGAACACAGGATTAATGAAATGCTTAGATCCGCGGGACACCTCAGGGTGTTTCCCGATGGAATCTCTGTAAAGGTTGCTCTTGGGGATGGAACATTTTACGACAAGAAGGGAAAGATCGACTTTCAGGATCAGTTTGTAGACCCGTCCACAGCAGACATAAGGGCCCGTGCAGTTTTTGATAACCCGGGAAACCGGTTGTACCCGGGGCAGTTTGTCCGCGTTTATGTTGACGGAAACTATATTCACAACGTAATAAGCATTCCTCTCAGGTCTGTTCTGCAGACATCTTCCGGTCCGATCGTCTACGTACTGGATGATGCTAATGTACCAGCCGTAAGGAATATCAAAATAATAAAGACGATCAAAAACACATGCCTGATAGAGGAAGGACTCAAGGAGGGTGAAAGGATCGTTGTTGACGGTGTGGCAAAGATACTTCCCGGCAAAGCCGTCAAAATATCAGAAAAACAGGAACACAAAGCGGCCTCGGGGGATAAAACCGAGGGCGACAATGCCAAAAACTGAGGCTAAGGCTGATGTTCTCTGCGATTTTCATTAAAAGGCCAATATTAGCTACTGTATGTTCAATTGTAATAATCCTGCTTGGCCTCGTATCAATAATAACACTTCCTGTGGCACAGTTTCCTGAACTTGTGCCGCCACAGGTAACCGTCAACGCACAGTATCCCGGAGCTACTCCAGAGGTCATTGCACAGGTCGTAGCCTCCCCGCTTGAAAGCCAGATAAACGGCGTAGACAACATGATATATATGAACTCTGTAAGCAACGGCCAGGGCGGTATGACCCTTACGGTTACATTCGAACTCGGAACAGATCCGGACATGGCTACAATAAATGTCAACAATAGGGTCCAGATGGCATCACCTTCCATCCCTGAGGAGGTCAGAAAATACGGTATTGTTGTCAAAAAATCCTCTCCTAATCTCCTTTTGATCGCAACCCTGCTTTCTCCCGATGGACGCTATGACACCATATACATGAGCAACTATGCCCTTCTAAATGTTGTGGACGACCTGAAAGGGATCCCAGGTGTCAGCGATGCGCTGATCTACACGTCGCAGGATTACGCGATGAGGATATGGATCAAGCCTGACAAGCTTGCACAGCTTGGTATCACTCCTGCTGACATAGCGGCAGCGATCAGCGATCAGAACAGCCAATATGCACTTGGAAGGTTCGGTGATCAACCGACTGAAGCAGACTTAGAAAAAACATACATAATCACGACAAAAGGCCGCCTTACGACACCTGAGGAATTTGAACAGGTGATAATAAAGACAAACCCAGACGGCACGAGCATCTATTTAAAAGATGTCGCAAGGGTGGAGCTTGGTGCAAAGACATACAGCTTTATCGGAAAACAGGACGGCATACCTGCGGTCCCAATAGGCATAACGCTGGCTCCCGGAGCAAATGCGATCAAAGTCTGCGATCAGGTGAAGCAACAGTTTGAAGATGCAAGCAGGCATTTTCCGGACGGCATCAAATACGACATCCCTTATGACACAACGACCTTTGTCAGGGTGTCGATCGAAGAAGTCGTAAAAACTCTTTTTGAGGCGGTCCTTTTAGTTTTTCTCGTAGTCTTCCTGTTTCTTCAAAACTGGAGGGCGACGCTTATCCCATGCCTGGCCGTTCCTGTTTCGATAATTGGAACTTTCGCCGGACTTAAACTCTTTGGTTTTTCGATCAACACCCTTACTCTTTTCGGACTGGTGCTTGCAATAGGGATCGTTGTAGACGACGCGATCGTAGTACTTGAAAACGTCGACAGACACATGGAAGAAGGTCTGCCTCCCAAAGAAGCAGCCTTCAAGGCAATGGAAGAGGTCACCGGTCCTGTTGTTGCGATAGTATTGGTCCTTTCATCGGTTTTCATACCTATCGCTTTTCTGGGAGGGTTGACAGGAGAGCTTTACAAGCAGTTTGCAATAACCATAGCGACTTCAGTCGTTATTTCTGGATTTGTCGCGCTTACCCTTACACCTGCAATGTGTGCGCTGATACTAAAACCCAAGAAAAACAAGGAGAAAATCTTCATCTTCCGCTGGTTCAATTCATTTTTCGATTCAATGACTAATGCGTATTCCGCAGGAGTAAGGTTCTTCCTCAAGCGGACAATTATAGTGATCATCCTTTTCGCAATATTGATCGCGGCCACGGTCAGAATTGCATCTGTCGTACCGGCATCACTGGTACCTGATGAAGATCAGGGGATAATAATGTCAGCAATGTCTCTCCCAGACGGATCTTCACTCAATATGTCCGAAAAGCTGACCAATAAAGTAACAAAGATCACCCAGGGGATGGACCAGGTAAAAACAGCGCTTGTTTTCACAGGATATAACCTGCTGAACTCATCTAACCAGTCAAATTTCGGTGCAGCCTTCATCACATTAAAAGACTGGAAGGAAAGAGAGGTCCCGGGCAAAGATTCGTTCTCTACTGCCAGGGAACTTATGGGAAAGGCATGGACCATTCCAGAAGGACAGGTATTCGTATTCAATCCGCCGGCAATAATAGGAATGAGCACGACCGGTGGTATTGAGGCTTACATTCAGAACAGGGGTTCAGACACGCCGGAGCAGATGGAAAAGATCCTCACAGAATATATCGCAGCAACTGACGCTAAAAATGAAATATCAAGCGTAACTACGACCTTCTCAACAAAGGTCCCACAATACTATGCTAATCTGGACAGAAACCGAGCCAAAGCTCTCGGGGTAGACCTCAAAGACGTTTTCTCTACAATGGGGAGCATTTTCAGAAATTACTACGTAAACGATTTTGACAAGAGCGGACGCACCTTCCAGGTGCTTATCTCAGCTGAATCCAGCTACAGAAACCGACCTGAGGACCTTCGATATACTTATGTCCGTTCAAATACGGGAGATATGATCCCACTTCTCTCGCTGATAGACATACACCTGATAACAGGGCCTGAAACGATGGAGAGGTTCAATGTCTTTCCTGCTGCCAAAGTAACGGGAACACCCGCTTCAGGATTCACTTCGGGGCAGGCGATAAAGGCAATGGAGGATGCGGCACGCAATTCGCTTCCTGAAGGTTACACCCTCGCATGGACAGGCTCCGCGTATCAGGAAAAACAGACCGGAGCAGCGACTACGATCGCTTTTGCACTCGGTATAATTATGGTCTTCCTGATCCTTGCAGCCCAGTACGAAAGATGGAGCCTCCCATTTGCTGTCGTTCTGGCCGTTCCCTTCGCTCTTTTTGGCGCATTTCTGGCTGTTATGCTCAGGGGTCTTTCAAACGACCTTTACTTCCAGGTCGCGCTTGTCACACTTATTGGACTGGCTGCAAAAAATGCAATACTTATTGTCGAGTTTGCTGTTATGCAGCATGAAAACGGAATGAGCATAAGAGAGGCAGCAGCTACTGCAGCACATCTAAGGTTTCGCCCTATTGTTATGACTTCTCTCGCCTTCATACTTGGATGCCTGCCGCTGGCATTAAGCGTCGGAGCCGGTGCTGCCAGCCGACATTCAATTGGAACCGGCATAGTCGGAGGAATGCTTGCAGCAACAGGCATAGCGATCTTCTTTGTGCCCAGTTTCTTTTCAATAATAATGAGGCTTACTTCAAAAGAGGACAGCCCTCCTGAAAAAGACAAGAAGAGCTTGTCGGAAGAAGAAAAAACAGCTCTCGATCCGACCAGTGAAGGGGGAGTAAATTAAATGACTGCCAGCGCACTGTTAGCCGCTCTTTTTATAGGCTCTTTTTTTCATGTCAACCTTGGACCGGAAGTTAAGGCACCCGACCCTTATGATATTCCGGAAGCCTACGTGATCACACTTTCAGGTGACGTTAGAAATGAACAGGCGATCAATGGAGTAACGCCCGACTTCGCATGGTGGGCTTCCTTCAACGAACCCGTCCTTGAAAAATGCATAAGCGAAGCCTTTTCACAAAACAGGGACCTTGAATCCGCCCTGGGAAAAGTACAACAAGCAAGGGCAGTTTTCAAAGAGACCAGAGGAAACCAGAGGCCCAATCTCGGAGTGGAGATGGACACAACCAGAACCTATACAAAGGTAGGGACTACAGACACCCTGAATGAGCAGAACGTCCTTTATGGACTGGGCGCGGCAAATTATGAAGCGGACCTGTGGGGAAAACTCCAGAAGGCAACAAGGGCAGCAAAAGAGAGCATCCTTGCAACTGAAGCAGCAAAAAACAGCGTCAGGCTTGCGCTCGCATCTCAGGTCGCCAAGACTTATTTTTCTCTCAGAGCAGCCGACAAGCAGCTGCTCGTTGCAAGGGAGACGCTCGAGACCCAAAAAAAGACTGTCGCACTGAACAAGATACTTTATGACAACGGCAGGATAAGCGAGCTTGAACTGAGAAGGAGCGAATCCATTGCGGCATCTTCTGCAGTACAGGTAAATCAGCTTGAGATAGCACTTGGAAAATATGAAAACAGCCTGCTGGTACTTATGGGCAGGGAACCCAAAGAATTCATAAAGAGAGATATCCCACGAGGCCTGACTCTGGATGAACTACCGGCGCCTCCGGCTGTCCCTGTAGGAATACCGGCAGAGATGCTTCGATACAGGCCGGATGTAAAGACCGCTGAGCAGAATTACAGGACCGCGCTTGCAAACCTCGGCTCTGCTAGAGCGGGGCAGTACCCCACTCTCTCATTTGACGGGCTGATAGGCAATCCCGGACGGGCTGTAAGCGATCCTTCGGACCTTTTTACCGGTGCGACAGGCTGGTCTCTTGCAGCGCAGGTCTTTGTGCCTATATTCAACGCTGGAAAACTCTCCGCAAGGGCTGCTCAGGCTGAAGCGGCAGCACAACAGGCATGGTCAGCTTATTACAAAACAGTCCAGACGGCTTTTGAGGAGACTATGAACTCGATAAATACACAGGCTAAAACTGAGGAAATACTTCTTCTGCTTGAAATGCAGCAAAAAGTTCAGAAGAGGGCATATGAACTTGCAAATATTCGTTACACTGACGGCATAGCAAGCCAGATAGACCTGCTTGATGCAGAGAGGGAACTTTTATCCGTCCAGCTTCAGCTTGAAGGGACCAGAGCAGACAGACTCAACTCGATAGTTGATCTATATATTGCTCTCGGAAGCGGATGGGCCTGGAGAGCCGAGGATGACCTGGAAAAACATGAATTGCAAAAACCCTGGGTCAACAAGGAAAAATTTTCAGAGTAGCCTTTATCGGAACTTGGCATGTTGCCAAATAAAAATGTGACAGCTATAATAACCCTCGTTCACCAGACAATGCGGACATAGCTCAGTTGGTAGAGCATCAGCTTCCCAAGCTGAGGGTCGCGGGTCCGAATCCCGTTGTCCGCTCCAGATATTACGGATCTCCTGCTTTTGCCGGGGGATCCTTTTTTTGTGTCCATTATATTGAGAGCCTCAGCTTTGGAAGCTGAGGCTCTGCCCGTTTTTATAGTTCTCTGGCCAAAATGTTACGTTAACAAATTAATTTTTTTATAATTAGCAACTAACATATTTTTATAATAGGCAAATTTACAAGTGTTTTAATTTTTTAATAATGGTATATTTATAAGGTTAAATGTAAAGATGAGCGTCAGTTTCATACTGCAATTTCACATCACAGCAAAATTATCCGGGAGGGATAGGCGTGGAAAAAAAGTTTTTTGAAGCCGTAAAAACGAGAAGGACTCATTATGGACTTACTAAAGACAAGATCGTCAGCGAAGAAAAGATCCTTGAGATCGTCAGAGAGGCGGTCACACATACGCCTTCAGCTTTCAATTCACAGAGCGCGAGGGTCGTAGTTCTCTTTGACGGTCAAAGCGACAGGCTTTGGGAGATAGTCAAAGAAGAGCTTAAGAAAATTGTTCCCGAGGGAGCCTTCAAAAAGACAGAGGAAAAGGTTGACGGAGCGTTTAAAAGCGGTTACGGCACGATTCTTTTCTTCGAAGACATGAGGGTCGTTGAGGGGCTTCAGGAAAGCTTCCCCCTTTATAAGGACAATTTCCCGATCTGGTCCGATCACTCAGCGGGGATGCACCAGTTCGTAATATGGACAGCATTGTCCGCAGTGGGCCTTGGGGCATCGCTGCAGCATTACAATCCGGTGATCGACAGCGCAGTAAAAAAAGAATGGAACATCCCTGAAAAATGGAAACTGCTTGCACAGATGCCATTTGGCAAGCCGGTCGACGAACCGGGGGAAAAGGAAGTAATGCCTCTTGAAGAGAGGGTAAAAACATACAGATAAAATTTTTGATCAACGTTCAGGTAATTTATTTAACGCTCATAACACCTTCACTTAAACATGTGGAGGTGTTATGCTGTTAGAAAGCATGCCGAGCCTGATCCGGTTGTGCCATCTATGTCTCTGTGATAAAATATTACGGTTATTGTCAGCAAAAGGCAAACCGAAAGGGGAAGTATGAATTGAAGACCGAAGTAGTTTCACAGGAAAAAAATATTATCGTTGTAAAGGCCGAGTTTGATGCCGAACAGGTCAACAAGGCAATAGAAATGACGATAAAGGATCTCTCTAAGAAGACTAATATCAAAGGATTCCGTAAAGGGCACGTTCCCCGAAAAACGATAGAGCTCTATTTTGGCATGAAGGGTATTTGCATTGAAACACTTGAAAAGATGGTGCCCGAGGCCATAGATAAAATGATAGAAGAATATGAGCTCAGCCTGATAGCTGAACCTAAGCTCGAACCCGGTGATCTCAAAGAAGGCGAACCCTTCACCCTGCAGGTAACTTTTGAAGTCACACCGGAAGTTACCCTGCCTGAAATCGAGGCTATCGAAGCAGAGAAGACTGTATACACACCTACAGAAGAAATGAGAGACGAGAACATCACCCGTCTGCTCGAAGCTCACAGCGAGATCGTTCCTACCTACGAGGAAAGGGATATCACGAAGGAAGATTTTGTATCAGTAAAATATACATCCTCTGTAGTTGACCAGGAAGGCAATGCCAGTCCCGTTGAAAGCGACCAGAAGACAGAGATAGGTCTCAGCCAGGAAAACATGAGACCTGAGGTCGTAGATTCAATCATGGGCAAAAAACCCGGCGATACAGCCACAGTGGAGTTCTCAGTTGAGGATGATCCCCAGAACAAGGAACTTGCCGGCAAAAAAATGCGTTACGAGATAGAGATACTTGGCATCATGAAAAAAGTTACCCCTGAACTTACTGACGAAACAGTCGTTGAAATTACAAAGTCGAAGCATAAGACGACCGATGAGTTCAAAGAAGAGGTAATGTCACAGCTTAAAGCAGCGGCCGAGCAGCACAGCCAGGACAGCCTCAAGGATTCTGCCGTGGAGAAGCTTTGCAACCTTTCAGAAGTAGAGCTTCCGGATACCCTTATCGAAAGACAGAAACAGGCAATGAGAGCAGACCAGGCGCAGAGGATCAAGAAGGACTCCGGCATGGAAATGGAAGAGTTCTTTGAAAAGAGCGGCATGGACAAAGAGGAATATGAAAAGGAACTTGACGAAGCTGCCAAGGTCGTGGTAAAGAGAGCCCTTGTTCTTGAGGCACTAGCAGACGCCAACGACATTCAGTGGACTCCTGAGGAACTGAACGCCGAAATTCACCGCATTGCGATCAGTTCACGCATAGATCCCAAAAAACTCCATGATTACATTTATGAGGACAGGGACAGGCTCTTTGAAATGGCTGAAAAGATCCGCAACCGTAAGACGGTGGACTTCCTGACAACAAAGGTAAAAGTCAAAGAAGCAGCAGAGAATAAGCCCGAAGCTAAAGAAGATACTGAGAATAAATAATTATTCCCAATCGAATAATATCAGAAAGGGAGCGAATAAATTGTCACAATTAATACCGATGGTTGTAGAACAGACCGGGAGAGGTGAGCGTTCTTACGACATCTACAGCAGGCTCTTGAAGGACAGGATTATTTTCCTGGGTTCCGAGATAAACGATGATGTAGCAAACCTTGTCGTAGCTCAGCTTTTATTCCTTGAGAGCGAAGACCCGGAGAAGGATGTTTTTATTTACATCAACAGTCCGGGAGGAGTGATCACCTCAGGTATGGCTATCTATGACACCATGCAGTATATCAAACCCCAGGTCTCCACTATATGTACAGGCTTGGCGGCAAGCATGGGGGCATTCCTACTTGCTGCAGGTGCAGAAGGAAAAAGGATCGCTCTCCCGAACGCGAGGATAATGATCCATCAGCCTTCCGGAGGAGCAAGGGGACAGGCTTCAGATGTCAAGATACATGCTGAAGAGATTTTGTTCACAAGAAAAAGCATGAACGATCTGCTTTCTAAGCATACAAAACAGCCCCTGGAAGTGATAGAGCGGGATACTGAAAGGGATTTCTTCATGTCGCCGGAAGAAGCACTGAAATACGGCATCGTCGACAAAATAATCGAAAAACGGTAACCAAATAAACAATTTTTAGGGGATTCCGTCAGGAGTCCCCTGATTCTAATCTACACAATTACTCTTTACCCAGAAGCTCAATTTGATCGAGGTGCATTCGCTTGTACGACAAAAGCCAAAACAAAGAAAACAATAACCGCAGAAAGCCCAGATGCTCATTCTGCGGCAAGAGTCAGGACGAGGTATCAAAGCTGATAGCCGGTCCTGCCAATACATTTATATGCTCAGACTGCATACAGCTCTGCAATGTCATACTGAGGGACGAAAAAGGTGCCCCCTCTTTCAAGGATAATGCGATAAGCAAAGCAAAGCCCGATTACACTTCAGTCCCTGTTTTGGAAAAACTGCCAAAACCAAAGGAGATCAAGGAGTTCCTCGACCAGTATGTGATCGGTCAGGATCACGCCAAGAAGGTACTGTCTGTGGCAGTTTATAACCATTATCAGCGGATAACCAATATCTGTACCGAGGATGACGACGTGGAATTGCCAAAGAGCAATGTTCTCCTTGTCGGTCCTACAGGCTGCGGGAAAACCCTTCTTGCCCAGACACTGGCCAGGATGCTGAATGTTCCCTTTGCAATGACTGATGCAACAACTCTTACCGAAGCCGGTTATGTAGGTGAGGACGTTGAAAACATTCTGTTAAGGCTTCTGCAGGCAGCTGATTTTGATATTACCGCTGCACAGCGGGGGATCATTTACATTGATGAAATAGACAAAATATCAAGAAAATCGGAATCAGTCTCCATTACACGCGATGTCTCCGGTGAGGGAGTTCAGCAGGCCCTGCTTAAGATAATCGAAGGCACGGTGGCCAACATCCCGCCCAAAGGCGGACGCAAACACCCAAGCCAGGAAATGATACCCATGGACACTAGCAATATTCTCTTCATATGCGGAGGCGCATTTGACGGACTTGAGAAGCTGATCGCAAAAAGAACAAGTGAAAAGTCTCTCGGCTTTGGCGGCGACCTTACCAAAAACCTAAATCAGAATTCTTCTTATGAACTGCTGAAGAAGCTCCAGCCGGACGACCTGCGCTCCTATGGGTTCATACCTGAGTTTATAGGAAGACTGCCTGTTCTCGTGGCCCTTGAAGCCCTTACTGAAGAAGCCCTGATAAGGATCCTGCTTGAACCCAAAAATGCGCCGCTGAAGCAGTATAAGAAGCTTTTCTCCCTTGAAGGGATTGATCTTGTCTTTACTGATGATGCTGTACATACAATAGCGGAAAAAGGGGCAAAACTGAATACAGGCGCAAGAGGACTGCGGACGATCCTCGAATCCCTTATGCTTGACATGCAGTATGAACTCCCTGACAAGTCATCAGGCATCAAAAGACTTACTGTGACAAAGGATGTAGTAAAAGGGCTGGAGAAGCCTGTTCAGTCTTCCAAAGACGAAAAAGAGGCTGTCTGATCCATGCATATACATCCCGTTGTTCCCGTAAGGGATATGGTAGTCTTTCCCGGAGTTATAGCACCTCTCTTCGTGGGGAGGCCGCGTTCTGTCCGTGCGCTTGAAGAGGCGAACGCAAGGGGACACCTTGTTTTCATCACCGCTCAGAAAAATTCCCTGACAGAAAACCCTGAACCGGATGAACTCAACTCAACAGGGACTCTCTGCAAAGTCCTCCAGACAGTGCGCATGCCTGACGGCACGATCAAGGCAGTCCTTGAAGGAGGATGGAGGTGCAGAGCTGTACACTTCATTTCCGGAGACAGCTTTCTTGAGGCAGAGCTTGAAAAGATACCATCGACAAACACAGCACACACAAATCAGGCAGAAGCCCTTCGACGCGCTGTGCTTTCTGAGTTTGAATCATATGTGAAACTAAACCTTAAACTGCCTGACGAAGTGTCTCATTCGGCAGAAAATATCGGTGATATTGACCTTTTTGCCGACATCGTCGCTTCTCACAGCCTTTTCAAGCATGAAGACAAACAAAGCCTACTGGAGATTTCTGACCTTATTGAGCGCTTACGCAAGCTGCTTGCTGTGCTTATGAGGGAAAACGAGTTCCTGAAAATGGAGCACGACATTCAGGAAAAGGTCAGGAACGAAATGGACAAGGGGCAGAAGCAGTACTACCTGAGAGAACAACTTAAGATCATCCAGCAGGAGCTGGGCGACGACAGCCCCCTTTCAGAAATAGAGGAGCTTCGTGCAAGGGCAGAGAAGACCGAAATGCCGGAAGAAGCCAGAGACAAAGTGATGCGTGAACTGGACAGGTATGCAAGAATGGCCCCGATTTCACCGGAAGCCACTGTCGCAAGGACATACATAGAATGGCTGCTGGACATTCCATGGAGCATATCGTCAGAAGATCACCTCAACCTCAAGGATGCCCGCAAAGTCCTTGAGGCTGATCACTACGGCCTCGAAGAGGTAAAGGAACGTATCCTCGAATTCCTTGCCGTAAGGAAGCTCGCAGCGGACAACATGAGGGCACAGGTGCTCTGTTTTGTTGGCCCTCCGGGAGTCGGAAAGACCTCTCTCGGAAGATCGATAGCAAAGACGATGGGAAGAAAATTTGTAAACATGTCACTCGGAGGGATGCGCGACGAAGCTGAGATACGCGGACACAGAAGGACGTATGTCGGAGCTCTTCCCGGAAGGATAATACAGAAGATAAAAGCGGCAGGGACCAATAATCCGGTCCTGCTCATGGACGAGATAGACAAGATCGGAAATGACTTCAGGGGCGATCCCGCAGCTGCCCTGCTTGAGGTCCTCGATCCTGAACAGAACTGCAGTTTTACCGATAACTTCCTTGAGATCTCATTTGACCTGAGCAAGGTCATGTTCATAACAACAGCAAACAGCACAGGGACGATTCCCAAGCCTCTGCTCGACAGGATGGAGATCATCCCGCTGCCCGGCTATGTTGCGGAAGAGAAGGTCAAGATAGCAAAAAAACACCTTCTGCCAAGGGTATTGAAGGAACACGGACTTACAAAAAGAAATCTTACCATCCCGGATACAACTGTCAGGAACATCATAACTGCTTACACTATGGAAGCAGGAGTAAGAAACCTTGACAGACAGCTGTCAAAGATCGCAAGAAAAGTGGCAGCGGAAATGGCAAATTCTTCATCCGCTGAAGGAAACGAAAAGCCAATAAGCGTTACAAAGGACCTAATGAAGAAAATGCTCGGAGCACCTAAGCTGCATACCACGAAAATACCAAACGAAGATCCCCTTGGAACTGCTCTTGGCCTTGCATGGACTGAGTCAGGCGGATCTGTGATCTTAATAGAATCAGCTGTTATGGAAGGCAACGGCAACGTATCCTACACAGGAAACCTTGGAGATATAATGCAGGAATCCGCACAGACAGCCCTTGCTTACCTGAGATCCAACGCATCGGCTTTTGGACTTGAAAGCTTTGACTGGAAAAAAAAGGACATCCATATACATGTCCCTGAGGGGGCAGTACCAAAGGACGGACCTTCCGCCGGGATAACACTTGCACTTTCACTCTGTTCAGCGCTTACCGGAAGAAGAGTTGACGTATCCTATGCCATGACAGGGGAGATGACTCTTCACGGGGACATTCTGCCTATAGGCGGAGTCAGGGAGAAGATGCTTGCAGCAAAGAGGCTTGGCATTAAAAAATTAATACTGCCCGAAGACAATAAATCCGATGTTGAAGAACTTGGCGACTGGATCAAAACAGGCATGAAGATTCATTACGTATCAAAGATGACCGGCGTTTTCCAACTGGCGCTGAAGTAAGGGGGAAAACGAAATGACAGCCTGGAGATCAGAACTTTACTGTACTGCGTTTACCAAGGATCAGATACCTGCGCCCCAGAACAATGAGATCGTTTTTGTCGGCCGTTCGAACGTAGGCAAATCGACACTAATAAATTCACTTCTTGAAAGAAAGATCGCCAAAGTAAGCTCAAAACCCGGAAAGACCAGAAGCATTAATTTTTACAATGTCTCAACAGGGGAAGACGACTTCACATTGGTCGACATCCCCGGCTACGGCTATGCAGCCAGGGGGCTTGATGAACGCAGGACATGGTGGAGGCTTATAGAGGACTATTTCAATTCAGAAAGACCAATAAGCTTCGTCATACATCTTATGGATTTCAGGCACGGCCCGCTTGCGAATGACAATGAACTTACAGGATGGCTAAACGAGATGGACATGCCAAGGCTTGTAGTTTTCACAAAAGGAGATAAAATATCTCCCGGTAAGAGAAAGGGCCTTTACCAGCAATACATGAGAGCCGGTCTAGATTCGATACTCCCTCCCTTTATAACTTCGGGAACAAATGACAAAGAAATGCATGCCCTGAGGGAAGGTATTAAAAATATCATTAAAGAAATTGCCAAAATGGACCTTGCGGCAGCAAAAAAACAAAAAAAGTGACCTGTATACCCGAGGAACCGGAACGGCCGGGCCGTCGGGATGGGCAAATAGATACGGATACAGCCACCAGGCGTATCCAACGAGGAGGAAAAACCGGATGGATTCCGAGAAAACCGTGTTAGGCAAGGGTTATGAACCAGCACCGATCGAAGACAAATGGTACATGAAATGGGTAGAAGAGGGGCTCTTCAAAGCTGACCCGTCTTCTTCAAAACCGCATTACTCAATAGTTATCCCTCCTCCTAACGTAACAGGATCCCTGCATGTAGGGCATGCACTGGACAACACTCTTCAGGACATACTCTGCAGGACCAAGCGTATGCAGGGCTATGAGGTGCTGTGGCTCCCCGGAACAGACCACGCCGGTATTGCTACTCAGAACGTAGTTGAACGCTCTCTCGCAGCGAAAGGCATTTCACGCCACGACCTGGGGCGCGAGGAATTCGTGTCAAGAGTCTGGGAATGGAAAGAGGAATACGGCAGCACGATAATCAACCAGCTTAAAAAGCTTGGAGCATCATGCGACTGGGACAGGGAACGCTTCACCATGGACGAAGGGCTTTCTGTAGCTGTCCGCAAGATTTTTGTTGACCTCTATAAGAAGGATCTCATCTACAGAGGAAAATATCTTATCAACTGGTGCCCAAGATGCCACACGGCCCTTTCAGACCTAGAAGTCGAGCATGAGGACAAGGACGGCAAGTTCTACGAAGTAGCATACAAATTTGCAGACGGAGACGGATCCCTCAATGTAATGACGACCCGCCCCGAGACTATCCTCGGAGATACTGCAATAGCCATACATCCAAGGGATGAGAAGAACCGCCATCTTGTAGGGAAAAATGTGGTCGTTCCGATAGCCGGCAGAGTGATCCCCGTGATCGAGGACAACATGGTCGATCCTGAGTTTGGGTCAGGCTGCGTCAAGATAACACCGGCCCATGACCCCAACGACTTCCTTGTGGGACAGAGGCACGGGCTTGAGCAGATACAGGTCATCGATGACAACGGCATTATGTGTGGTGAAGAATCCGGCAGATACGCAGACATGGACCGATTTGAAGCAAGAAAGGCTATTGTTGAGGACCTAAGGAACGAGGGTTCCCTTATCGGCATAGAAGACATAAAGCATTCTGTAGGAGAATGCTACCGCTGCCACACAGTTATCGAGCCATATCTTTCTGAACAGTGGTTCGTAAGGGCCAAACCCCTTGCAGACGCAGGAGTGGCTTCGGTCAAAGCAGGAAATATCCGTTTTGTGCCGGATCAGTGGACGAATGTATATTACCAGTGGATGGAAAACATAAGGGACTGGTGCATTTCAAGGCAGCTCTGGTGGGGACACAGGATCCCTGCCTGGTACTGCGACAAGTGCGGCGAGATCATTGTGGAAACAGAAGAGCCAAAAGCATGCCCGAAGTGTGGCAATACCGAACTCAGGCAGGATGAGGACGTCCTTGATACATGGTTCTCCAGTGCTCTTTGGCCCTTCTCAACAATGGGATGGCCGGAAGAGACCGAGCTGCTGAAGAAGTTCTATCCTACATCAGTCCTGGTAACAGGATTTGACATAATCTTCTTCTGGGTAGCCAGGATGATAATGTTCGGACTTGAGGGAATGAAGGGAGAAGTTCCCTTCCACGACGTATATATCCACGCCCTCGTCAGGGATGAAAAAGGACAGAAGATGAGCAAATCCAAGGGTAATGTTATCGACCCTCTGACGATAGTAAGTGAGTACGGTGCAGATGCACTGAGGTTTACTATTGCGGCACTTACTGTACAGGGCCGTGACATATTCCTGTCTACAGAAAGGATCGCTACCTACAGGCTCTTCATGAACAAGCTATGGAATGCGAGCCGCTTCGCCCTCATGAACCTTGAGGATGCCGAAGCCGGAATGAAATGGGACGAGAATGAACTCCGACTGCACGACAAATGGATCCTTAACAGGATGTCACAGGTCTCTACTGAGATGACCCGGCTCATTGACGGTTATTTCTTCGGAGAATCAGCCAGGCTCATGTATGATTTTGTCTGGGGCGAACTCTGCGACTGGTATCTGGAACTTTCCAAGCCTGCGCTCAGAGGGGAAGAGGGCGAGGCCAGGAGAAAGACGACCCAGGCTGTCCTGCTTGCTGTATTCGAAGATGTTCTGAAGCTTCTGCATCCTTACATTCCATTTGTCACAGAAGAACTGTGGCAGGCTTTCCCGTTCGGCAACGGGATAATCGAGCGCACGGAATGGCCCGGCCCAAGGATCGAAAATATTGAAGAGGATGTCATTAATGAGATGGATCTTGTACGCGAGGTCATCAGGTCTGTAAGGAATCTCAGGGCGGAAGCTCACATAGCTCCTCAGCAGATGATCCCCAGAGCTGTACTCTCTGTTCACAACGACGAAAAGCTTGCACTGATAAGGTCGTCCGAATCTCAGATAACACTCCTCACAAAGGTGGAGAGGATAGAGATCATAGACAGGAAGGCTCTAAAGCCGCAGAAGAGCCTTGCCTCCGTCCTTGACGACGTACAGGTATATCTCCCCGTAGGTGACCTTCTTGACGTGGAAAAAGAGATCCAGCGACTTAAAAACGACCTTTCGAAGATCGAAAAAGACATTGAAAAGGGCTTGGCGAAACTTGCAAACCCGCAGTTCGTAGAGAGAGCGCCTGAAGAAGTTATATTGAAGGAAAAGGCCTCCCTTTCTGACAACGAGGCAAAGAGGGACAGGATCAGAGAAAACCTTTCAAGCCTTAACGACTGATAATGCATGACATTAAGAAATTCCATGAAATAGAAAAAAGGTTTCAGCATCTGGCAAGTCCGGGAATAAGACCCGGCCTTGCCAGACTTTCACATCTTCTGCTTCTTCTGGGAAACCCGGAAAGAAAGTTCAAAGCTGTCCATGTGGTAGGCACAAACGGCAAGGGCTCAACAGCTTCCACACTCACTTCAATACTGAAAGAATCAGGATATAAAACTGCCCTCTATACAAGCCCCCATCTAATCTCTTTCGGAGAGAGACTTACTTTTGACGGGGCAGAGGCTCTCCCCGAAATGTGGGAAAAAACACTTAAGATAATTGAAAACGAGCTAGCTTCATCTGATCGCCTGAGATCTGATCCGCCTACATATTTTGAGCTGATAACGGCAGCTGCCTTCGTGATAATTGCAGAAGAAGATGTCGACATAGCGGTAGTAGAGGCAGGGCTCGGCGGAAGGCTCGATGCTACAAATATACTCTCAAATGTCCTACTAACCCTTATAACGCCTATCGGCATAGACCATTCTGAATATCTTGGCAATTCACTTGTCTCTGTTGCGAAAGAGAAATTCGCAGTGATGAGACCGGGGATACCTGCAATATTTTCGGGCGGGGAAGAAGATATTGAAAGTGTTTTTTTTGATACTGCATTTAAAAAGGGGACACCTGCACAGGTCCTACGAAGGCTTTGCAGCTACGGGACCTTACAGGTCTCTTTCAAAGGCACGGATTTTTATGTTGAATCAGAGTGCATGTGCGCCGATTATCACACCCCCCTGATAGGGACCCATCAGACAGAAAATGCCGCTCTCGCCCTTGCGGGCGCGTGTGCGCTGAAGTCCTCTGTTCAGACGAGATTTGAAAATATCACCTTTCCTGCCCTATATAACGGAGTCATTTCCGTAAAATGGCCGGGAAGATTTGAAATATTAAAAAAGAAGAGCCCGCTTCTGATAGTTGACGGTGCTCATAATCCGCACGCACTGAAAAGGCTGGCAGAAAATACCTGTATTATTTACGGCAGTAATGCCTTCAACCTGGTGGTCGCCATAATGAAAGACAAGGACATCTCAGAAAGCCTTGATATAATCAAAAAAATGGGGACGACGCTTTACTGCACACAGGTGCCCGGAATGGACCGAAGCCTCTCTGCTGCAGATCTCCTGACGATGGCTGAGGAAAAGGGCATCACTTGTGCAGGTAAATGGGAAGACCCAATATTGGCAGTTGAAAAGAGCCTCTATACGGGAAAAGACACTATATGCTGCGGCAGTCTCTTTCTGAGCGGCTTCATTAAGGAGCATTTCAATGGATAACAGAGGATTTGAATGGACAAAAGAAAAGCGTCAAAGGAAACTCAGGCTGATAATGCCTGAGGAATTAAAAAACGTTTTTTTTGCTTCTGTTTACTGCAGGGGAGAACTAATGGACAGCACTGAGGGAGATCCTGAAAAGATATGGGAGATTTTGTCTTCTAATTTTAATAACACTGGGTTAGTTGCACCTTACCAGGTACACGGGACTCAGGTAATTACTTCTTCTTCATCTTTTGCTCTGCCTTTAAGGCCGGAAGCTGACGGCGTACTTATAGAAGCTTCTTCAGATTCAATGGCAAGCCTAAGGTTTGCTGACTGCTGTCCTGTGGTCATTGCTTCCGATTCACCGGCACCCTGGATGCTGCTTCTTCATTCCGGATTTGTAGGTACAGTCAAGAATATAGTCGGCAGATCACTTGCCGGGCTTTACGAAAACAGGCCGGGATCGAAGAGTGAAAGGATCACCGCATGGATAGGACCATGCATATGCAGGGACTGTTACTCAAGAAAAATGGAAGATCCTTCAACACAAAATGCTTTGACAGTCTTTTCTCCCGATAATTACCTTAAAAAAAACGGAATGACCTATTTTGACATCAGAGGAGAAATAAAAAGACAATTGATGCAATGCAGCGTGCCTTATGATAATATCTATGAGGTCGAAGGCTGTACATACTGTAACAACGACTTTTATTATTCCTATCGTGCCGGTGATGAAAAAGCAAGAATATTCCTTCTTGGCGGAAATACCACAAAAGAGGCGTAATAGGTGAGAATTATTAAAGTTACCGGAAACGATTACTCTCCACGTGAGGTGAACTTATAATGGACAACATAAAAGTCGGAGTCATCGGCGTTGGACATTTGGGCATGCATCATGCCAGAGTATACACAGAAATTCTTGGGGCCCAGCTAGTCGGGGTAGTTGATGTAAACGAAGAAAGGGCCCATTCAGTTGCAGATCCGCTTGGAGTTATTCCTTACAGCGGCATAGAAACATTTATCAAACAGACCCGTCCGGACGCCCTCAGCATAGTTGTTCCTACCAGCCAGCATTTCGAAATAGCAAAGATAGCAATGGAAAATGGCATTCATGTCCTCATTGAAAAGCCGGTAACATCAAGCGTAGATGAGGCAGAAAAGCTGCTTAACCTGGCCGTAAAAAAAGATCTTATCCTTCAGGTTGGGCACATCGAAAGATTCAACAGTGCTGTGCAGCATGTCAGGGAATTTATCAACGAACCCTATTTCATCCAGACACACAGGATGGGACCCTTCTCACCAAGGATCAGCGATGTCGGGGTAGTGCTCGACCTGATGATACACGACGTCGATATCATTCTCTCTCTGATCAATTCTGAGCTTGTTTCCATATCAGCGATAGGAAGATGCATCAGGACTGATCACGAGGACATGGCATCTGCACAGCTGACTTTTGCCAACGGAGCAATGGCTCATATTCTTGTCAGCCGAGTATCGGAGAAGAGGATACGCCAGATGGAAATAACAGAGGCAGAGAGATACATCACTGTCAATTATGAATCACAGGATATTTCTGTACAGCGCTGTGTAAGGCAAAGCGGCGGAAACCTTGTTGAGGTCATGGAACACCCCGTCTTCCCGAAGACCGAACCCCTCAAGATGGAACTGCAGCACTTTGTATCTTGTGTCAGGGAAGGACGCCAGCCAATGGTCGGCATCAAAGACGGCAAAAGGGCCCTTGAAGTTTGCGTTGCAGTCCTCAGACAGATACACGAAGAAAAACCTGAAGCCGGCTCGCTGCTTTCTGCAATATAGTCAAATAACAAATGACATTCCGGCCGATAAGAGTTATTATCTAGAGAGGAGATAATCCTCTCTTTTTTTTGTGGGATTATACCTGATCGAAAGGATGTATCTGATTTGATGGATTTTATCAAAAATATTCCACCTGTAAACCTCCAGGCACTGGTGGCGCTTGTTCTTTTTGGGGCATCCCTCCTAGTTGCCCGAATGGTCGTAAATATCCAGTCGGGGAAGTGGCCGGGAGGCCCGATGTTTGTATTGTACCTGAGGGTACTTCTTGGATTCCTTTTTGCAGGATCTATCGGCCTTGGCTTTTACTGTTTTGCAGGAATAAATATCCTTTTTAAATAAGCTCTGTCAAATATTAGTTCAGTTTTTAATAAACAGTTAGGAGAGTTGATTTATGGAAAAGCTTCTGAATAACGCGTTCAAGGGTGACCCCAGATCCATTGGCCGCCTCATAAGTCTTGTTGAGGCTGATACCCCTTCCGCAAAGGAAATAATGAAACAGATATATCCCAGGACAGGCAAAGCCAAAGTAATTGGCATAACAGGAAGCCCCGGGGCAGGCAAGAGCACCTTCGTCGACAGGCTGATAGAACAGTTCAAGACCGATAATATGAAAGTAGGAGTAATTGCAATAGATCCCTCAAGCCCCTTTACAGGAGGGGCGATACTTGGAGACAGACTTCGCATGCAGAGCCACGCGCTTGACGAGGGAGTATTTATAAGAAGCATGGGATCCAGGGGACACCTTGGCGGAGTCAGCAGGGCAACTCATGAGGCTGCCCTAATACTTGATGCATGCGGCTTTGACGTCGTCCTCATAGAAACTGTCGGAGTGGGACAGTCTGAGGTCGACATAATAAAAATAGCTGACACTGTAGTTCTTGTCCTTGTCCCCGGGATGGGTGACGATGTTCAGATTATGAAGGCCGGGATCATGGAGATTGCAGATACATTCGTCGTTAACAAAGCGGATAAGGAAGGTGCAGACAAGGTCGCAGCAGATGTTCAGGTAATGCTCAAAATGTTGAAGGAAAAAGAATGGGTGCCACCTGTAACACTCGTGTCATCTCAGAACAATACCGGAATCGAAGAAGTAAAAAATAACCTCAATGAACACTGGAACTTTCTCCACACTTCCACCGAAGGCAAAAAAAGACGCTTTATCCAGCTTGAGATGGAAGTCGAGGCGATATTGAGGGGAGAAATATCCATTCTCACTGAGAAAATATGGAAGAAGCGCAAAGACACCGGGATATTGGAGGATCTGGCTTCCAGAAAGGCTGATCCATACACTCTCGCAGCTGAACTTATTTCACAGATCGTCAAATGATCGATCGCAGCAAAGCAATATAATATCTATCACACCTTATTCTCGGGAGGATCATACATGAAAATTGCACTGGGAGCTGACCATGCAGGATACGGACTTAAGGAAGAGATCAAGGAACACCTTGCATCAGCAGGACACGATATTATTGACTGCGGAACCTCTTCGGGAGACCTAAGCGTCGATTATCCCGACTGCGGATTCAGGGCTGCCGAAACGGTAGCCAGTCACAAGGCGGATCTCGGGATCCTTTTCTGCGGAACAGGGATCGGAATGAGCATAACAGCAAACAAGGTCGCAGGGATCAGAGCGGCTCTTTGCCATGATCATTTCACAGCAGCGATGAGCCGCAGGCACAACAATGCTAACGTCCTGGCCATTGGAAGCAGAGTGACCGGTTCAGGCCTGGCAAAAGAGATCGTCGACACGTGGCTCAACGAAGAGTTTGAGGGCGGACGGCACGCTTTCCGAGTGGACAAGATAACTGCATTCGAGAAAGACCATGCCTCTGATGCAGCTTCAGCAACATGTTCATCAAATTCCGCAGGCGGAAGGACAGTTGTCGTAGAACATCCTCTTGTTAGGCACAAACTTGGACTCATGAGGGACAAAAACACTTCATCAAAGGATTTCAGGGATCTTGTCCAGGAAGTCGCAGGCTTGATGGTATATGAGATAACACGGCACCTCTCCCTTGAAGAGATCGAAATTGAAACTCCTGTCGCAAAGACAAGAGTATTCACACTTTCAGGCAAGAAACTGGCAATCGTGCCTGTATTGAGAGCCGGGCTCGGAATGGTAGAAGGCATCCTTAAACTGATACCGAATGCCAAGGTGGGCCATATAGGGCTTTACAGAGATCCCGAAACACTATTGCCTGTTGATTACTATTGTAAGTTGCCCAAAGATATTTCTGAAAGAGACATTTTTGTCGTGGACCCTATGCTTGCAACGGGAGGTTCTGCCGCTGCAGCAGTAGCGCACATAAAGGGTTACGGGGGCAAAAGGATCGCACTGGTTTCATTGCTGTCTGCTCCTGAAGGTATCGCGAGATTCCACGAAGAGCACCCTGATGTAGATATTTATACTGCAGCAGTCGACAGTCACCTGAACGATCACGGTTATATCGTCCCAGGACTTGGGGATGCGGGAGACAGACTTTTCGGTACAAAATAGATGAAGAGAGATTAGGACGGGTCCCGTGTTTTCAATATACCTCTTCACCCTGGTAACTTTTTTGTGGGGACTTATTGCCACACCGGTCTCTATTGGCCTCGCGCAAAAATTCAGGCTCCTGGACATTCCCGGAGGCAGAAAAAAGCACCACAGCATCATGCCTCGCGGTGCGGGAATCGTGCTGTGGAGCGGTTATCTGCTCTGGGCTCTTTTCGTAGGCAACCCGGGAGTTGAGGTGCCATATATTGCTACAGGCGCAACAATAGTATTCATAGTGGGCTACATGGATGACATGCACCCTCTGCCGCCGGTAATGAGGCTCTTCTTTCATTTGGCTGCTGCTGCGTGGGTCTCTTATGCCCTTCCCATCCCGCTTTGGCAGAGGATGTTGATTATCTTCTGGATAACAGGTACCACCAACGCCTACAACCTTATAGACGGTATGGATGGCTTGTGTCTTACAATGACTCTGATCACAGCCCTGGTTGCGATATTTGCAGGAAACCCCGCGGTATGGATGCCGGTGGCAGGACTGGTGTTTGGAGTGCTCTTATGGAATTTTCCACAGCCGAGGACTTTCCTGGGTGACGGAGGAAGCACACTGCTGGGATATATATGTGCTTCGCACCTTGCATGGAGCATTTTTCCTGACCTCTTTGGAAAAGGATTTTTCAGCCTTGCTGCTGTACTCTTCTTTATCGGAGGAATACCTGTAATAGACACTCTGGCGGCAATGACAAGGCGTCTTTTGACAAAAAAATCCCCTTTTTCGCCTGACAGGGGTCATGCACATCATCGCCTTCTTGACAGAGGTTTTTCTAAACAGCAGACGCTGGCTATAATGGGGATCGCACATATGGCACTGGTGCTTATAGGGCTGCGCCTGCTCGGGACTAAATTATTATAGTTCGGCGCACATCTGTTAATATTGTAAACTTAACATAGGCAAAGCAAGAACTGATTTTGGGAGGATGTTTAAATGAGCCGAAAAACTGTGGTTTGTGTAGTTGGGACCAGACCCGAGGCTATTAAAATGGCCCCTGTAGTGTTGGCCCTGCGCAGCCAGGGTTATTTTAACGTAAAGATACTGGCTACGGGACAGCATTCTACTATGCTTGACCAGGCCCTTGGACATTTCAAGCTTACTGCGGATGTGAACCTTCACATCATGAAGGAAAGACAGAGCCTCGACCATATTACTTCAACGGTACTCACAGGAGCCGGAGAGTATTATGACATCGAGAAACCTGCTGCTGTGCTGGTACACGGCGACACTACAACTACATTCGCCGCCGCCCTGGCCGGTTTTTACAGGAAAATACCCGTCGGGCACGTTGAAGCAGGACTCAGGAGCAATAATATGTATCTACCATATCCTGAGGAAATGAACCGAGTGCTGACTGACAGGATAACCGCCTGGGCGTTCGCTCCAACTGATCTTGCAAAGGAGAACCTTCTCCGCGAGGGTACTCCGGAAGATAGTATCCTTGTTACCGGCAACACTGTTATAGACGCTCTTTATTACACAGTAAAAAGCACATCGAAACCATTATGCCCTGAACTCGAGAGACTTCCCGAAGACTCTCCCTTCCTTCTGGTGACCGCACATAGAAGGGAATCCTGGGGAAAGCCGCTTGAGGATATATGTTCTGCACTTACGATGCTGCTTGATGCGCATCCTGAACTTTGGATGGTCATACCCATGCACAGGAATCCCTCTGTGAGAGAAACCATGAGAAAATATCTCGAAGATAGAAAAAATGTTATACTCTGCGATCCCCTGGATTATCCGGACTTTGTCTGGGCAATGAATGCATCCAGGTTCATCTTGAGTGACAGCGGAGGAGTACAGGAAGAGGCTTCAGCTATAAAAAAGCCTGTCCTTATCCTGAGAGACGTGACTGAACGCCCTGAAGCCGTGGAAAAGGGAAGTGGAGTAATTGTCGGAGTGGACAAGGAAATGATTTATTCCAACGCTATTAAGCTTCTTGAAAATAAAGATCATTTGAGGCAGATAGAAAACAAGTGCAGGTTCCAGCCATTTGGTGACGGGACAGCCTCATTAAAGATCGCTGAGGCATTAAAGGACTATTTTGAAAACGACCATAAGTGATTTTCTCTTAATTTGGACTGGAGTGACTGTTGTTGGAGGATAAAATGATCATCAGAGGGGGGACCCCTCTTTTCGGTACGGTCGACGTGCAGGGAGCCAAAAATGCGGCCCTGCCTGTGATGGCTGCATCGATACTTCTGAAGGGGAAAAGACTTACCCTCAAAAAGGTCCCTGATCTCTATGATATCAACACAATGTCTGACCTGCTCAGGCATTTAGGCATCTCTGTAGAATTTAAAAATAACTTTATGACAATAGATGTTCCGGAAGAACTGAGCTGGGACGCTCCTGCGGAGCTGGTCCGCAAGATGAGAGCATCATCTCTGGTCTTAGGTCCTCTTCTTACACGATGCGGAAAGGCTGTCCTCCCTCTGCCGGGGGGATGCGTACTTGGAAGCCGCCCTATCGATTTCCACCTCAAGGGACTTACAAAGATGGGAGCGGAAATAGACCTGAACCGTGGTTCTGTTTACGCCAGCGCCGGGAAACTTAAAGGAGAGAGGATAACCCTGGACTTCCCCTCGGTAGGTGCAACTGAGAACCTTATGATGGCTGCTGCTCTGGCTCACGGAGTCACCTATATAGAAAATGCAGCACAGGAACCTGAAATAATAAACCTGGCAGATGTCCTGAGACTTATGGGGATACCCATCAAAGGAGACGGCACTCCAACGATCAGGATAACAGGCAAGCCTGAGGCCGGAACAGCGGAAGCTGAGATAATACCGGACAGGATAGAGGCTGCGACTTACCTCATAGCCGGGATAATTACTAAAGGGGCAGTGACTGTCAGGGGGATAGATTCCGGACTTATCGACGCCATACTGCTCAAGCTTGAAGAGGCCGGGGCAACGATAGAGATCATGCTGGACGAAGTAACAGCAAAATGCGATGGTTCTTTGACGGGAATCCCCGTCAAGACCATGCCATATCCGGGGTTTCCAACCGACACTCAGCCCCAGCTGATGGCTGCACTCTCTCTTGCTTCAGGAACGAGTGTTATCCATGAAAGCGTTTTTGATTCAAGACTTCTTCATATAAACGAATTCAAAAAAATGGGAGCAAAGATAGAACTTCAGGACTCGACTGCGATAGTCACAGGAGTAGGCAAACTTATCGGGGCAGAAGTCCATGCGTCCAACCTTAGAGCAGGCGCCGCGCTTATACTGATGGGACTCGCGGCCGAAGGAGTGACTACCGTTCACGACCTTTACCACGTATGGAGAGGCTACGAGGGGCTGGTTGATAAACTAAGATCCCTCGGTGCTGACATAGAGCTTATTGCCTAGCTCTTGAGAGGGCGATCAAATGGAAGAGAGCAAGGATCAGAATAAGAGAGAAGAGAGACTTCGGCAGGTCACGACCTATGCTTTTGTCGGTGCTGCCGGTACAGGAAAGAGCCAGAGAGCACAGTCGGTTGCATCTATAGTTGATGCTGATTATATAATCGATGACGGACTTGTGATCTACAAGGGCAGCATAGTTTGCGGCAAAAGTGCAAAATCTGAAAGGAACCAGATCAGCGCGATCAGGAGGGCTCTTTTTGAATTCGACGACCATCGCGATGAGGTCATGGATTTCTTTTCAAAAGCAGCTCCTTGCTCGCTTATGATAATTGCGACATCGGACGACATGGTGATGAGGATAATCAAAAAACTGAAGCTTCCTCTTCCTGAAAGGGTCATAAGGATAGAAGAAATTGCGGCGCCTGAAGAGATCAGCAAGGCCAGGAGAGAGCGTTTCACTAAAGGAAAACACGTTATACCGGTCTCTCATGTCCTTGTAAGAAAGAATTTTGCAGGCAAGCTTGTCGGTCAGCTTAGGGTCTTCTGGAAATCAAAGGACAACCACGAAGGTGAGAAGACTATCGTAAGGCCTCCATTCAGTTTTTACGGGGAAGTGCACATCGAACCTGAGGCCATAGAAGACCTTGTTACCTTTATAGCAGGAAGGACAGCACAGGTCGCAAAGGTAGTAGAAGTCGACGTCAGCCCGGAGAACGAAGAAAGCCTTTCCATCACAATAAAGATAGCTGCAAGCTTGGGTGAAAAGAATTTTGTCACGCTTGCCACGCTCGTCAAAGAGAGGACGGCAGTAAGCGTAAGGTATTTTACAGGGGTCAACGTTAAAAATGTTGATGTAATAATTACGGAGGTGCTTATCTGATGGATGAGATAAAAAAAATTCCGGATCTCTCTGCGGAAGAAAAAGATAATGCACGGAGGGTGCTTTGGGAAAAAGCTAAGGCAGGAGCTCTCTCCTGCAAGGGGTGTTCTCTGTCTGCAACAAGGACAAACGTAGTCTTCGGTGACGGCAGTGAGCGCAGCAAGCTCCTGTTGATAGGCGAAGGCCCCGGAGCTGACGAAGACCAGCAGGGACTTCCTTTTGTAGGAAGGGCGGGACAACTTTTGACGCAGATACTTACAGCCGGCGGGATAGACAGGAAAGATGTTTATATAACCAACATAGTAAAATGCAGGCCGCCAGAAAACAGGATACCCACTCCCGAGGAAATGATAATTTGCGACCAGCACCTGCAGACACAGATAATGCTGATAGATCCGGCACTGATAATTCTTCTCGGCAATACTCCGACAAGATGGATATTGAAGACCAACGAGGGCATAACAAAAATCAGGGGCAAATGGTTTGAATGGCGCGGAAAAGCTGTGATGCCAATGTTCCACCCAAGTTATCTCTTAAGAAACGCATCTTCTAAAGAGGGAAGCCCCAAGCACCTTACATGGATCGACATACAGGAAGTAAAAAGATCATGGGACATAGTCAGGGAGACCGGTAATTTAAGTCACATCAAATTTGGGTAGGATCAGATGGAAGAGAAGATACTGAATCACATTGGAATAATAATGGACGGTAACCGCCGCTGGGCAAGATCCAGAGGTCTCCCTGCCATACTGGGTCACAGGGAGGGCGTAAAGGCTGTCGAAAGGACTCTCATCGCAGCAAAAGAACTGGGAATACCCTGTGTCTCACTATATGCATTTTCCACAGAAAACTGGAAACGGCCAAAATCAGAGGTGCTAGGACTTATGGGGTTGCTCAAGTACTACATGAAGTTAAAGCTTGAGGAACTGAATAAGGAAAACGCCAGGATCAGATTCGCAGGCAACATATCAGCTCTTTCTGAGGATATTCAGGAAATACTTCTGGATGCCGAGCAAAAAACGAGAAACAACGATTCAATGCAGCTTGTTGTCTGCCTGAACTACGGCGGAAGGCAGGAAATACTTGACGCAGTGAACAAAATGATCGGGGATGGGGTATCGCTGCCTGTGACGGAAGACGTTTTCCGTAAATACCTTTATCTGCCTGATCTTCCGGATCCTGACCTTCTTATCAGGACCAGCGGAGAGCTCAGGATGAGCAATTTCTGGTTGTGGCAGGGCAGTTACAGTGAATTTTATTTTACAGATAAATTCTGGCCCGACTTCGGCAAGCCGGATCTGGAAATGGCAATAGCCGATTACTATAGGAGGGAAAGACGTTATGGCAAAGCCTGATAATTTTCTGTCATCTATACCGGATCTTCCTTTAAGAGCTTTCAGCAGCATCTTCATCGTACTTTTAATTCTGGGAGGCATACTGAAAGGAGGGCATATCTGGAATGCAATTGTCTTTGTCGTGGCAATGATCTCTCTATGGGAATTTTACAAGTTGCTCTCCACGAAGCACGACATTTCTCCGTGGCTCATCATGGTATCCGGAGCTTTCATCCTTATCGGAGCTTCCTCCGAAATGAGTCTCACTGCAATTTTATGTTCCATTTCATCTATCGTCTTTGTAGCTCTTTTTCTTGAGATCGTACGCCGCCAGGTAAGCGCTGAGAGTTTCGCGCTTGAAAACATGGGGGCAACGATAGTCGGGATAGCATATGTTATCCTGCCCTGGTCATTTATGATACTTATCCGGTCAAGGGAGCTTGGATCACTATTTTTGATTACCCTCTTTTTCTGCACATGGAGCTGTGATGTTGCCGCATACATTGTGGGAAGCCGCCTGGGAAGGAACCTTCTGTGTGAAAAGATCAGCCCCAAAAAAACATGGGAGGGATTTTTCGGAGGAGCAGCCGCCAGTCTCCTGTGTGGAGGACTGCTTGCTCTGATATTCTCATTTCCGCCCCTTCCGCTCCTGTTGATGGGACTTCTTTGCGGAGTTGCAGGACAACTTGGTGACCTCGGAGAATCAGTACTTAAGAGAGAGGCCGGAGTCAAGGACACCGGATCGCTGATACCCGGACACGGGGGACTCTTAGACAGATTTGACAGCATCCTCGTGAACGGAACACTGGCATTTGTGATATTTGAGCTTATAGGGTGATGTCTTGAGTTCTTCTCCAAAGATCAGAATTGCAGTCATAGGAGCGACAGGGAGTGTTGGCGGGGCAGTTTTAGATATTTGCAAAAGATTCCCTGAAAGCTTTGATGTCGTTGCTTTGGCTGCTCAAAGCAACCAGGACAAACTTTTCAGTCTTGCTTCGGTCCATAACCCGAAAAAGCTTTGCCTGACTAAACCTATTTCAGGAAAATTCAAAACAGAGGGCTATGATTGCCTTACAGGTACAGATGCACTTTGCGAGATAGCCTCAGACCCTGATGTTGACCATGTTGTATTTGCATCGTCCGGCGTATCGGCCATAAAAGCACTTCAGACAGCACTTAAAGAAGACAAAGATGTATCTCTGGCAAACAAGGAAAGCATCGTCGTCGCCGGTCCATGGGTAATGCCCCTTGTTAAACGCAAAGATCAGCTCAGGCCGGTAGACAGTGAACACAGTGCCATATGGCAGTGTATCCGTGAAGATCATAAGCGGGAGATCGCAAAGATATGGCTTACTGCATCAGGAGGTCCCTTCAGAGACCATACCGCAGAAATGCTTGAAAAGGTAACACCCGAAGAGACCCTCTCCCATCCCGTATGGAAAATGGGAGCCAAGATAACTGTAGACAGTGCGACCTTAATGAACAAGGGTATCGAGTGCATCGAAGCAATGCAGCTATTCGGACTTCCGGCAGATAAAGTTGGCGCCCTTATCCATCCAAAGTCCCAGGTACACGGAGCAGTACTTTTTATAGACGGAACAATGAAGATGCTAGTCTCTCAGCCTGACATGCGTCTTCCAGCTGCAGCTGCGCTTGCATGGCCGGAGAGACTGGACCTTGTCGCATCGGGGCTTGATTTCATCCGACCGGAAGAGTGGGATCTGCATTTTAGGGAAATTGACGGTTCCCTTTTCCCCTGTTTTAGTATAGCCTTCAAGGCAGGTCAGATGGGCGGGGCATATCCACCTCTTCTTGTGGGAGCCGACGAAGCTGCAGTACAGGCTTTTCTGGAAGGCATGATACCATTCACGTCAATTTCAAAGGTCATTGAGGAGACTCTTGCCAAATCGGCTTCGGCTTCCCCCGAAACTCTTGATGAAGCTATAGAATTAGTCAGCACAGGTGAGAGCATTGCGCGGGAACTGTGTAAAAAATGGAGGCATTACTTTTGATAAGTCTCATCTCTTTTCTAATTGTTATTTCGATATGTGTTATATCACACGAAGGTGGCCACTACCTGTCTGCTCGATGGAGAAATGTCCTTATCCATGAGTTTTCATTCGGAATGGGACCTGCTGTATGGAGCAGGCAAAAGGGTGAGACCCTCTGGTCTGTAAGAGCTTTCCCTATAGGGGGATTTGTCAGGCTTGAAGGAGAAGACTCATCAGAGGAAGAACCTAAATCGGACGGTTATGACCCCTCTCGTTCACTTTCTGCCAAAAAACCATGGGAAAGGCTTCTTGTGCTGGCTTCAGGAGCATGCGTAAATCTGATGCTGGCATGGCTGCTCACTGCAGCTTTGCTTACAGGTCATGGTGTGATGGATCTTGAAAGGCCGTTTGTAGGGAAGATAATGGAAGGAACACCTGCCTATTCCGCCGGCATTCAGTCCGGAGACATTATAAAATCAATAAATGGAAAAGAACTGAGCAAATGGTCGGATATCAGGGAGACAATTCAAAATAAGAATGTCACAAGCGATCGTTTCCATATAACCCTGGAGAGAGAAGAGCAGACCCTCGATTTCAACATCGACATCCCGGTCGACCCGGCTCACGGAGGACGCCTGCTCGGAGTTCAGCCGGGAAGAATAACTTATCCTGTTCACACCGCGCTGCAAAAGAGCCTAGGCTATTCTTGGAATATGGGAGTTGAAATACTCAGAGGCCTCTGGATGGTACTCACAAGAAAGGTTCAGTCAGACGTCGTAGGACCTGTCGGTATAGCCGTAATGGCAGGCGATGCACTTAAACAGGGCATATGGTCCTTCATAGCTTTCCTCGGAGTCATCAACCTCCATCTCGGCCTTCTGAACCTCCTGCCTTTCCCTGCACTGGACGGAGGAAGGATAATCTTCATAATTGCTGAGATGATCACAGGGAAAAAGGTCCCCGAGAAATGGGAGGCTATGATCCACTACAGCGGATTCTTGATCCTTATCTCCCTTATTATCCTCGTAACAGGAAAAGACATTATCAGGCTATTCATCAAATAATCGGGCGGTCGATAAATATGGGAAGCAGAAAAGATGTTGAGATCAGAGGTCTGACCATCGGAGGCAGCTCACCAGTACGAGTTGAAAGCATGATAAAAACACCTCTTTCAGACCTTGAGCAGTGCGCCGCGGAGTGTGAAGCTCTTGCAAAGGAAGGATGCGAACTGATAAGGGTCTCGCTTCCCGATCTTGCTCTGTCGGAAAACATGAAAATTCTTAATTCAAGGTCTTCTATACCGATCATGGCAGATATCCATTTCAACCACAGACTCGCTATCGCGGCATTGGAAGCAGGATGTGCTTCTATCCGCATAAACCCCGGAAATATGAGTGACAGAAAGGGTACTGAGGACGTGATAAGGCTGGCCCGTAGTTTGGGGGCTGTAATTCGCATCGGCGCGAACGGCGGTTCCATAAGCAAAGCGCAGCTGGAACATACTATGGGAGACAGGTCCGCTGCACTTGCTTTCGCAGTTGATGAACAGGTAAATATTCTTAGAGACTGCTCTTTTGAGAATATTATAATTTCTGCAAAATCCAGTTCAGTTACTGAAACAATAAGAGCAAACTCTCTCCTCTCGCAAAAATACCCCTATCCGATACACATAGGCATTACTGAGGCTGGCGCAGGGACCGCAGGCATCATAAAAGGAGCTGCCGGGATATCAGTGATGCTTGCACAGGGAATAGGGGATACCATCCGCGTAAGCCTTACCGGGCCTTCTGTTGAAGAAGTAAAGGTCGGTTACCGCATCCTTGGCTCTCTGGAAATAAGAGAACGTGGTTATAACCTTATCAGCTGCCCGACATGCGGCCGTAAAAGGATCGATGTCACCAAGCTTGTGGAAGAGGTGAAAGCCCTTCTGCCTGATAACATTAAAGATGGAACGACGATAGCAGTTATGGGCTGTGAAGTAAACGGTCCAAGGGAGGCCGCAGGCGCAGACCTCGGCATTGCAGGGACTCCCGATGGTTTTGTCCTTTTCCGCAAGGGGCGCGCCGTATGCAACGACACTTCCGATAATCTTAAGAAACGGCTTATTGAAGAGATAAAAAAGCTTTAGCCGTACATATCATAAAAATTAGCTTTTTGAAGTATTTTTGAACTTCCACAGGCTTTAAGTTGATTTTTATTTGTGATATAATTTTTTCTACAGTGAGCAACTAAATCCTTACCATTTGGTTTTCGCAACATATAATAACCTATAACCCTGTTATTGCTACTTTTTTTAAGTTAAGCTCTGCTGAAGCTATTTTAAAAAATTTACCGGGGGGTGTATTTATGTGCCAAGATAAGCCATTTTGTGTTTTCTCCGAAACCGGGCCGCTTAAACAGGTAATGCTCCACAGGCCTGGAAATGAACTTAACCGACTTACCATCAGTAATATGAGTGACCTTCTTTTCGACGACCTTATCTGGCTTGAGCAGGCTCAGCGTGAGCACGACGAGTTTGCCGGCCTACTTCGACGAGAGGGATGCGAAGTGCTTTATTTCAACGAATGCCTCGCAAAAGTGCTTGAAGATAAAGAAGTAAGGGAATCACTTATCAAATCGGTTTTTATGCTTGAGTGTCTGGACCGTCACCTTTCCGAAGGACTTGCCGAAGTATTTATGGATCTGCCCTCTATCGATCTCGCCTCACACCTTATAAGCGGTTACAGCAAAAAAGAAGCCTCTTCATTATTCAAATCATCGTTAAGCCTGATATCAAAAGTTGAAAACGGCGGAGATTTTGTGATCCATCCGATCCCAAACCTTTATTTCCAGAGAGACCCTGCAATGACAGTAGGATGCGGCATCGTTATAGGCCAGATGACCTATGAAGTCCGCAGAAGGGAACCCCTTTACTGGAAATACATAACAAACCACCATCCCAGGTTCAAAGGTATGGAGATAATATTTGGAGACGCTCCGGATGAAGTCTGGCCGCACAAAGTAGAAGGGGGAGATCTCCTGGTCCTTTCTGACCATGCCATGGCTATTGGTGTAAGCCAGAGGACAGCACCTACAACAGCACAGAGAATAGGCAAAAAACTGGCACTTAACACTCCTATAAGAAAGATCTTCGCATTTGAAATACCAAGGGAACGTTACTGTATGCATCTCGACACAGTCTTTACGATGCTTGACAAAGACGCCTTCAGTATATTCCCTACCGTTACAAAAGTACTCAAGGTCTGGGAGATGGATTACGACGACAACGGGACACTTCTGTCTATAAAACAGGCACATCAATGGAAAGAGGCCATAGCGAACGAGCTGGGCTTCGATAAAATACGCGTGATAGAAATGAAAGGCAAGGATCAGGCTGAAACAGACAGGGAGCAGTGGCACGATGGATGTAATACTCTTGCTGTCGCCCCCGGAAAAGTAGTGACATACAACAGGAACCTTATGTCCAATAAACTTTTGAGGGACAACGGCATAGAAGTGCTTGAGCTCAATGGTCCGGAACTCGGAAGAGGCAGAGGCGGCCCCAGATGCATGACTATGCCTCTGAACAGAGACCCAGTAAAATAGCTGATTTTTATTAAGGCAATCCGAGTTATATTTTCCGCTAATATTTAACCAAAATTCAAGGAGGAGTATCAATGGCAATCAATCTTCGCAACAGACACCTGCTGTCACTCAAGCACCACACACCCCAGGAGATAGAATATCTCCTGGATCTTTCAACTGACCTCAAAAATAAAAAACGCGCAGGAATAAAAGGCGACCTCATGGAGGGCAAAAACGTAGCCCTGATATTTGAGAAGCCATCCACCCGTACACGCTGTGCATTTACTGTGGCGGCAATTGACGAAGGCGGACACCCGGAGTACCTGGGTAAAAACGACATCCAGCTGGGTCACAAGGAAGACGTAGCAGATACTGCAAGAGTTCTGGGGCGCATGTTTGACGGCATCGAGTTCCGCGGGTTCAGCCAGAAGGTCGTCGAAGACCTTGCAAAGTATTCCGGCGTTCCCGTATGGAACGGACTTACAGATGAATATCATCCTACACAGATACTTGCAGATTTCCTTACAGTGCGTGAGAACTTCGGAAGGCTCAAGGGGATCAGATTCGTCTACGTCGGCGACGGACGGAATAATATGGCAAACTCACTGATGATCGGTGCTGCTAAGATGGGCATGCATTTTGTCATCGGAGCACCTAAATCACTATTCCCCGATCCGGCTCTTGTTGAAGAATGCAGGAAAATGGCAGAAGACTGCGAATCAGGAGCAACTATTGAGATCACTGACGATCCCAAAGCAGCAGTCAAGGATGCAGATGTCATTTATACAGATGTATGGGCATCCATGGGCGAAGAGGAAAAGCTTGCAGAGAGAAAGGCTATACTGCAGCCCTTCCAGGTAAACATGGACCTCATTAAGGCCACGGGCAATGACAATGTGATATTCCTCCACTGCCTGCCGGCAGTTAAAGGATATGAAGTGACAGAAGAGGTTTTTGAGTCCCGTTTCGGAAGGCAGTTTGACGAAGCCGAAAACCGTATGCACACTATCAAGGCAGTAATGGTAGCAAGCATAGGCAATTTATAAGCTGATAATCATCAGCCCTCACAAGCGGGGATCCGGACAATTCCGGGTCTCCGCTTATTTCTGCTTAATTTGCATTTAGACCTTGATGCATACTTTATGTTAGAATATAACCCGTCATAATTCTCTTATTTAAAATCAAAGCGAGGCGTTGCCGCTTGTCTGTTTACAGAGACCCGCAAAAACTAATCGAATATCTTACAGAATGGATAAAAGAACAATTCCGGGCCGCCGGTGCAAAAGGCGCAGTCCTTGGGATAAGCGGCGGTATAGATTCAGCTGTGCTTGCAGGACTGCTCAGCCGTTCTCTTGGAAAAGAGAACGTTATTGGTGTGATAATGCCGTGCCACAGCCAGCCCATTGATGAAGAATACGCCATTGAACTTGCAGATGCATTAGGGATCAGAAAGTATAAGGTTGACCTCACAAAGAGCTATGACCAAATGGTATCTTCCATAAAAGAAGAGGGGCTTGACCTCGGGGCTCTGCCTTCTGCAAATATCAAACCACGGCTGAGGATGACGACTCTTTACGCAATAGCGCAGCAGAACGGCTACCTTGTCTGCGGAGGCGGAAACAGGGACGAGATCTTGTACGGTTATTTTACAAAATACGGTGATTCAGGCGTTGATCTCCTTCCAATGTCTGACCTTCTGAAAGGGGAGGTTCGCGCCCTTGCAATTCACCTGGGGGTTCCTCCAAATATAATAAAAAGGCCTCCGACTGCCGGTCTCTGGGCAGGACAGACGGATGAATCAGAAATGGGCCTTACATACGAAGAACTTGACAATTACCTTGCCACCGGCAAAGCTGAAGATAGAGTGAAACAAAAGGTCGATAATGCCATTGCAAGATCGGAGCATAAAAGAAAATTCGCTCCGATGGCATCGATCCCGGAAGATATTAAGTAAATTACTCCCCTCTGACTGAGGGAGTCCAACTTTTAAATTATGAGGTGATTTTTTTGTCAGGACATTCAAAATGGGCAAATATCAAACATCGCAAGGCCGCTCAGGATTCCAAGAAAGGTGTGGCTTTCCAGAAACTTGTAAAGAACGTTATCGCAGCAGCAAAGGCAGGCGGCGGTGACCCCAACGCAAACTTCAGGCTTAAAGTTGCAATAGACAGAGCAAGAGCAGGCAACGTGCCTGTAGACAACATTGAAAGAGGAATAAAAAGAGGTACCGGCGAACTAGATGGTGCAGTGTTCGAAGAGATCCTTTACGAGGGATACGGACCCAACGGAGTAGCAGTAATGGTCCAGGCTTTAACTGACAACCGCAACAGGACTGCTCCTGAAATGCGCTCACTTTTTACAAAGACAGGCGGTTCAATAGGTGAACTGGGATGTGTCGCATGGAATTTTGACCGCAAAGGTGTAATAGAGGTGACCGGAGAAGGCCTCGACGAAGAGGAGATAATGCTGGCCGCTATCGAAGCCGGTGCGGACGATGTTACTTCTGAAGAAGACGGGTATGAGATCACATGTGAGCCCTCCGTACTCTCAGATGTAGCAGAAGCACTGAAAAACTCCGGATACAATGTTGAATCGATCGAAATTGAGATGATTCCCAAAAACACGGTTTCTATCGCAAACAAGGCAGATGCGGCCAAGCTGCTCTCATTGGTCGAACGCTTTGAAGAACACGACGACGTTCAGGCAGTATACGCCAACTTTGACATACCGGACGAGATCCTTGCTGAGATCGACGGCTGAAAAGAAAGAGCATAGCGGTGTGAGAGCCCTGGGCATAGATCCGGGGCTCGGCACTATGGGATACGGAGTTGTTACACAATACGGCGACAGGCTTGTATGTGAAAGTTACGGAGTGGTAAAGACCCCCTCCTCGCTCTCTCTTACAAAAAGGCTTTCTTTGCTTTACGATGGACTGAAAGAAAAAGCGGGGGAGTATCCGCCCGATATAATAGCAGTGGAAAAACTTTTTTTCGGAAGGAATATCACGACTGCTGAAATGGTCTGGCAGGCAAGGGGAGTCATCCTGCTTTTTTCTGCCCAGCTGGGTCTGGAGCCCTATGAGATAAAACCATCAGAAGTCAAGATGGCAGTCTGCGGTTACGGCGCTGCAGAGAAGGGACAGGTACAGGGCATGGTCGCAAACCTTCTCGGACTGGAGAAAAATCCCACCCCCGACGACGCAGCGGACGCATTGGCGGTCGCTATAGCAGGACTTTCTATGTCATCGTTCGACAGAAATATACTTAAGGGGTATTAAAAATGATCAATTCACTTCGAGGCAAAGTACTGTCAATAAACGACGAAAGCATCACGCTTGAGGTCTCCGGATTTGGGCTTGAGGTCTTCTCCTCAAGGTCTCTCATGTCTCAGGCCTCTCTCTCAGAGGAGCTTTTCTGTTTCGCGTACATGCAGGTAAGCGATGCAGGAATAAGCCTTTTTGGCTTTTCGGACGAACGTGAACGCATGCTTTTTCTGGAACTCCTTCAGGTCAAGACAGTAGGAGGCAAGTTGGCTGTGACTCTTCTGCGGCATCTTGATGCAGACCAGATCCTGCAAGCTATCGTATCCGGAAGCAGCTCGATGCTTACGGTCCCCGGTCTGGGTGCAAAGAGGGCAGAACGCATATGCTTCGAACTGAAAAATAAGATTTCAAAAAAATTCAGTGACATCAAAAATTTCGGCGAACAGGAACAAAAAGGTCACGTATCAGACAGTTTTGTTATGGAAGCCCTCACAGGGCTTGGCTTCTCGCAGGGAGAAGCAGTACGCGCGATATCAAGGTCCAGGGCCGAGGCCGGAAACGAAGCTTCATGGACAGAAGAAGCTCTCCTTAAAGCATCGCTGAGCCTGCTCCGCAGGAACTGAAAGAAAAATGATGAGGGTAAATTATGATCGATAACAACGACAAACTCATAGAAAAAATTAAAAACGATAAAGAGGATGAAGTCTTTACGCTGCGCCCTCAGGCACTTGATGAATTTATCGGACAGAGCGGACTTAAGGATAAACTGACGATCTTCATGACAGCATCGCTTCAGAGATGCGAGCCGCTTGACCACACGCTTTTTTACGGGCCTCCCGGTCTTGGCAAGACGACTCTGGCCGGAATAATAGCAAAAGAAATGAAAGGAAACCTGCGCGTGACAACAGGACCTGCTCTTGAAAGGGCAGGAGACCTGGCTGCTATACTCTCAAATATCCAGCCCAACGATGTCCTCTTTATTGACGAGATACACAGGATGTCTGCTCACATCGAGGAGATCCTTTATCCCGCAATGGAAGATTTTTCCCTTTCTATAATTGTTGGAAAAGGACCGCTTGCAAGAAGCATAAGACTCTCTCTTCCTAAATTTACGCTGATCGGAGCAACGACAAGGCTTGGACTCCTTACATCACCCTTAAGGGCAAGATTCGGCATAGTTGAACAGCTGCACCTTTATTCTCCAGAGGAGCTGACTGCTATTGTAAAACGAGGAGCGGAAGTTCTTGGTGTAAATGTTTCGGATGAGGCAGCTGTGGAAATTGGACTTCGTTCACGGGGAACTCCACGTGTTGCCCTTAGGCTCCTTAAAAGGGTAAGAGACGTCGCTGAAGTCAAGAAAGTGGAAATCGTAGAAAGGGAGCTTTCCAAATTTGCACTGGACATGCTTGGCGTTGATTCAGAAGGACTTGACGAAGGCGACAGAAAATTCCTTATGGCGCTGGTCGAACTTTTCGACGGAGGCCCCGTGGGCCTTTCAACGCTTGCCGCCGCACTGAACGAAGATACCCAGACGATAGAAGATATATATGAACCTTACCTTATACAGAAGGGACTGCTTGAGAGGACCCCGAGAGGCAGGAAGGCTACGCGGAACACATGGGATTACCTTGGAATACCCGTTTCACCGCATTTTGTACAGTATCAGCAGATGCAGCTGTTGTCAGAGGAAGATATGGAATGCAACAAATAGGCAAAATACTTCTTGCGGCAGGACTTGTCATAACTTTCGCAGGATTTGTCCTGTTGCTGGCAAGCCGTTTTAACCTGCCTTTCGGAAGCCTTCCCGGAGATATAACTTATCAGAAGAAAAACCTTACTGTATTTGCCCCATTCGGCACAATGCTCTTGATAAGTGTAATAATCACTATAATCTTAAACATCTTTTCAAGGTGGAAGCATTGAAAAAACTGCCC
>Ga0172378_10000364_pt1 | contig 39186 bp, 29 predicted proteins | sample GrowelOW332metaG_FD_119755 | JGI IMG/M metagenome (GOLD analysis project Ga0172378, IMG submission 119755) | Groundwater microbial communities from an aquifer near a municipal landfill in Southern Ontario, Canada - Pumphouse #3_1 metaG | ecosystem: Environmental > Aquatic > Deep subsurface >...
CCACTGATATCCTTGGCTTTATTAAATGCGAGCTGCTCCTCTTTGCTATGGAAGACCACAACACCCTCAACAGTAATGCCCAAAGGCAAGAACAGATGTTCTGTTGCAAAATCAAACACAGATTGTCCAGTGGCCTTTACAAGAATGCCCGACAAAATATCTGGCCCAATGAGGGGTGTGTACCTGAATTTCCCTATCCGTCCCCGGCCTCCCAACAGGTCAAGCGAGAACTTTATTGAGTCATCACTCTTGAAATACTTTACGTAAGGGGCAAAGAGCTTATATTTATACGGGGCGGTCATTGTCAGCAAATGGGTAAGAGTCACCTTCTGTATCGTCTTTTCGCCTTTCTTGACAGGATAGCCAGGGAAAAAATCCAAAACATTCTGGTCGAGACTCTTGATATACCCTTTATCCAGGGCAATCCCGATCAAGAGGGAGACGATGCTTTTTGTCACTGAATACACATGAATGCGACTAGTGGCAGAGCATCCATTAAAGTAATTCTCATAGAGTGTTTTATCGTCTTTCCGTACAACCATGCCTGCAATATTGCCATAGTCCTTGTTTATTCTCTTTTCCAATTCAGTCACTTCTTCTTGCTCCATACAAGGGTCTCCTCTGTTTGTCCTTGGCCTATCTGGCCGACACTTTCTTCTTGACCGGATAATACACTTCAGTTATAAGCTCACTCTCTTTTGAGACCTGGGAAGGGTCGGTTACATAGACCTCATACAGCGCATTGCTGGATTCATAGCCTTCCTTCTCCGCCCATTCACGTTGTTTGGTGTATTATACAGAGGACAGGCCGGAATAAGAGCCCTGGTGAACCGTTTTCAAGCATAACCCTGGATAGAAATCCCTTGTACCGGTAACATATTCTTTTATTGGAATGGCAAATTCCGTATCCAGCCCCAACGGGCTGAATTCCGCACTGTGGAAAAGCACCATCAAAGGGGAGGTGATGGTCAATTTGTCGTCTGCAACCTTCCTGGATAATCTCCCAAAGCAATTTCCGTATTCTTCAACAAAATCACCTTCATGAACCATTTTCCGGATAGAGAGAAGATACATCATCGGGACCTCTGCAAGTTGGACATCAATGCTTTCCAGGTAGGACATGATCGACTTGCCTTGTCTCAAACTTGAAATATCATTACCAAGTTGATCCAAAGTCCTTTCAAATTCCTGTGCTTGCTTCTCAAGTTCTTTTTTCTTCCTGGTAAGTGCCAGATAAAGTTTTTCATCCTGGGGTTCTTTTGATTCAAGTATTGCCTTGATTTCCTCTAGGGAAAAATTGTACGTTTTCAGACGATTGATGAATAGCATCGTTTCCAATTGCCCAATGGAGTAATATCTATAGCCATTTTCAGGGTTGGTCTCACTAGGCAGGATTAGCCTTATCTCAGCATAATAACGAAGCGTCTTTGTGGAAACCTTACATATATTTGAAAACTCTCCGATAGACAACATGAGCATCCTCCTTCCATAGCACCTGCCCTTACCGTACACCTTGCCCTAAGGGTAAAGTCAATGTGATAAAGTATGTACCGAAATATATAGCGGACCTTCTACCATGGTATCCTATAACACAAGACTTTCGAGCATCTCTTTTTTCTTGGGTGATCAAGTCTCTCGATCTCGTGCCATCGAGAAGGATTCCGGGTTCCAGTCCAGGGCTGCAGGGTCCGTGATACGAGGGAGGACCTGGAGGCATCTGAACTTCTTCCTTCGTACAAGTCGGGGTTCCAAGGGTCATCACTGCCGATGGGAAGATTTGCACACTATGGCAGTGCCCTGGGGACGCAAGGGAAGGCGTCGTCCTTGCGCTTGTGAAGCGCCTGGCGGCAAGCAAGATCGGCGAGCATGGCACGAGGATCTGGAGGGTTGTTTCCCTTCATGGGGACGGCAAGAGAAAACTGTACCGAGATTTATACGAATTTATCCGACTTTAATATTATAATTTAACCGAATGAAATTATGAAATTTAACCGAATTGTATTGAAGACCTTTAACGGATGACTTATTATAAGTGCGAGGGGACATACATGGACAACAATTCCTATCGACCACGCATCATAGATTCAGCAGTCGAGCAATACCTTCGTGCATTTGGAGCAGTCTGTATCGAGGGGCCCAAGTGGTGCGGAAAGACCTGGACTGCGCAGAAGCATTCCCAGAGCGCTTTCCTTGCAGGTGACCCTGCGGGGGATTTCCAGAACAGGCAACTTGCACAGATCGACCCGTCCTTAGTCCTCCAAGGCAAAAAGCCCCGTCTGATTGATGAATGGCAGGAAGTACCGTCACTATGGGATGCGGTGAGGTTCGCTGTCGACCAGTCGACCACAAAAGGACAGTTCATCCTTACCGGTTCCGCCACCCCGGTGCACAAAGGAATCATGCATACCGGGACCGGGCGCATCGCCCGGCTACGTATGATGCCTATGTCCTTGTTTGAATCGGGGGATTCTTCCGGTGAAGTGTCGTTGAAAGACCTATGCGCAGGAAACCTCGAGAACACAAAGACAAGTGAGGTGAGCCTTCAGTCCCTGGCTTCCTTCATCCTGAGAGGCGGCTGGCCTGGCAGCCTGGGATTGCCGACGGAGGATGCCGTCAAGATTCCGGCACAATACCTGGACAATGTGGTGACCGACGATGTGGCTAAAGTGGATGACAAAGCGCGTGATGAGGCGAAACTTCGCCTTTTGCTTCGGTCGCTTGCGCGCAACGAGAGCACGACAGCAGCCAGGGCACGTCTGAAGAGTGACATGCAAGGAGTCGAGCAGTCGACTATCGATGAGGATACAATCGCTGGTTACCTCAACATTTTTGAAAGGTTGTTCATCATTGAGAACCAAAAGCCGTTTGCAACAGCCATACGTTCCTCTCTTCGCATAAAGCAGGCAGAGAAACGTCATTTCGTAGACCCCTCCTTTGCGGCCTCACTGCTAGGCATCACCAATGAAGATCGTTTGATTGGTGACCTGCGGACGTTCGGCTTCCTGTTCGAGGCTTTGTGCGAACGGGACCTCAGGATCTATGCGCAATCGTTCGGAGCCAATCTCCTGCACTACCAGGACTACGGCAATGACGAGATAGATGCGGTCGTGGAGCTTGCAAACGGAAGCTGGTCCGCCTTTGAGATCAAGTTGGGGGCAACCCAAATTGATAAGGCCTCAGCCAAGCTCTTGTCCCTCAACCAGAAGTTTGAGCGTCCGGCGACCAACCTTTGTGTGATCTGCGGCCTCTCAAACGCAGCGTATCGCAGGCCTGATGGTGTATGCGTGGTACCGATTACCGCATTGAAACCGTGATTTCTTCAAAACATTGGTTGAGCTTAGTAGTTGCTAACAAAGAAGATAGAAGCAGATAAGTACGTGAACCCGAGGGAGAGATTCCTCGGGTTTTTTGACGCCCAAAGAAGAACATGCCGTACAGACCCAAGAGACCAGGCAGCTGCCAGGTACCGTGTAAATACCTAAAATGGTGAGGCCTTTCGCTGTCTATGGTGGGTAGCTAGCTGACAGGTTTGGGAACAGACCAGGGGCCCGTCTTTTCAGCATCTCTTTTTTCTTGGGTGATCAAGTCTCTCGATCTCGTGCCATCGAGAAGGATTCCGTGAACATGATTTACTTCATATGTGGAGAACTCTCAATAAATAGCGAATACCCTTTCTTTAGCATGTCGTAGGGATTGAGGGAAAAGGGTTATTTCAATCGCTCGCCATGCCAAAGGAAATGTTTTTTGGGAATCTTGCCATCGAAGACCATACGTTCTTACAGGAAATCACTTGGATTGTTGATAAGTAGTCTTACATTCGGGGAAGATTTGCTATTTGCACTGGGTCTCAAGGAACTTGAGGAAATCAACTTTATTCAAGGGTTTGCTATAATAGTACCCCTGGATATAATCACAACCAAGATTTGCCACCATATTTGCCTGTTGCTCTGTCTCAACCCCCTCGACAAGGATCTTTCGTCCAAGGTTCTTGATCATCTTGATGGTGTTGTAGAGGTAGGAAAGTGTTTGGAAACTTTCTGTAGCCATGGTAATGAAGGGCTTGTCGAGTTTTATGATGGAGAACGGCAGGCTGATAAGCCTGTCCAGGTTTGAGTATCCACTTCCAAAATCATCAAGGCAGAAAACGAATCCTTTTTCTGAAAGTCGCCGGATATTCTCATCGAGGACAAGGGGGAATGAACCTGAGGCCGTCTCGGTGATCTCAAGATGCAAAAAGTTTGGATTAATGCAAAAAGCATTAAGTGTATTAGTAAGTTTTTGTATCATATTGCATTGCATGCATTCCACTATGGAAATGTTTACATTCAGGCTCTCCAATCCAAGGTGGTTTTGTGATATAAAACCGCAGACATCATTGAGAATATAATTATCAATTTGTATGATGTTGCCATTTTTCTCAGCAATGGAGATGAGCTCCTCTGGAGGAATTTGTCCAAGAAGGGGATCTTTCAGTCTAACCAAAGCCTCGGCGCTTGAGAAACATTGCTTTTTAATATCGAATACCGGTTGGAACACAACCTCCAAAAGGTTGTCATCAACACACGTGCGGCTAATCCTGTCTATCTCCTTATACCAATGTTGTCGTTGGACATTGAGCTCGCTTATTTTTACAACACGCTTGTCGGGCCTCGCCGGCAGGTCATTGACAGCTTCGATAATATCGGATAATTCAGATTGTGATCTTGCATGCTGTGGGAAATTGATAACCGCGATTACCGGGGTTACGATGACCTCTTGCTCCTGAATGTTCCACCCCAGGTTGAAACGCTTGACGATATGGCTCAAGGCTTGCTCGTCGACCATTTGTTCTTTATCGTTATAGATAAGGCAGAACTTCCATTCCTCTAGGCAAAAGAGATAAGCCTTCTTGAAATTTTTAATTAAATAATTCGCCAATTCTATTCTGAGGTTATCCACCAGGGTAGTCCCCAAGGATTCCCTGATATATCCACCGTCCACGATATGGATGTATATAAGGCTGAACCGATTTTTCTCTCCAATCATCAATCGGGTCAAGGATGAGAAAGAACTTGAGTTCAGCAACTTTGTCTGGGTATCAATGGCTTCCTCCGGACGATGGAGTGAGAGATATACCAGAAGAATGCAGACATCGCTGCAATAGTTCTCAACCAGGTAGAGGGGGAAGAGCCCCTGGACTGTCACTCCTAGTGCAAAGAAAAAAACAAGGAAGAGCAGTGAGAATTTCTTTCCTTGCCCCAGCGTCCCTCCATATTTGAAAAGAAGCATAGCCCCAATGAACAGATAAAAAGCACAGAGTAGGTAGACAACTAGTATCAAAGGCCCACGATAATATCCCTCTGAATCGATAGTAAAGATTGTGTGAGTCAGAGGATTACTTAAGAGCAGCAAGTAGGTACCTATGAGTGGGATTAGGAGCAACCTCGTGTAATTGTTTTTTAAGTTCAAGGTGAGGGATGCATACATGAAAAAAAGGAAAGCAGTACTTGTGTGACTGAAAAAATACACATAGTTGATGATGCTGAACACCCATAAGGGAAAAACCTCATGTACCTGGGGGATGTTATTAAGCCAAAGTCCAAACAATAAGTCGGATAAAGTTGCGAGACAGCACAGCAGGAACACCACCTTGAATATCTTTGTTTGAGTGGAAGGGAAGGTGTGCTTGAGCCTGGACATCAGGAATATGACAGCAAGGATGGCTATGCCTGCGATATCAAACCATATGTTATAATTGCCCATAATCGTATCCTTCCAGATGGTTCTTAAGATTTTCCAAGGACATGCATTTGCCAAAATAATCTCCGGCAAGGGATTGGCATCCCATACTCATATATTTTTGGGCCTGTTCCTTTGTTTCAATTCTGCCTAATGCGGCCTTTCGTCCCGTACCCTGGATGAGGATGATCATATCCTTGACAAAATCATCATTCTGGTTTTCTTGTATGAAAGCATCCCCGATTGAGATGCAGGAGGACAAGACCGAGAAGGTGCGGGAAAACTGGGTGAAGCCAATGCCATAATTGGCAATTATTATCGAAAATCCTTCTTTTGCCAGGACATTAAGCGTGTCAATGACGGTATTGGGTGCCGAATTGACCACTTCCGCCTCTATCTGCAAGGACAGGTTTTGTGGATTAATTCGATATTTTTTCACCAGTGTCAATATTTTTCCCCCAAGGTCATATTGCAACCATTGTCCTGCAGAAAGCTCGACGATGATGTTTCTCACTCCGAGGTATTCCAAAGAACGTTCGCTAAGAATTTTGCAGACGTTTTCCAGCATGTGCTGGGAAAGCTTCAGTGCATTCCCGTTTTTTTCTGCGATTGGCATGTATTCCTCTGATTTTATTGCTTCCAGGTTTGGACTCTCCAGATATTGTGAGGCCTCAATACTAGGGAAGCTCTTGGTCGATACATCGTATATAGGTCTGAAATTGAGGTGAAACTTTTCTTGTATGAGTGCCTGCTCAACCCAAAAGGATATTGATAGTCTTCGTTTCTCTTTGGTAAGGTCAAGCTTTGTGATGTCTATCACCTGTTCTTCTTGCTGACGGGATTCTGTATTGGCAAGTAAACCGGCAAGAGCATAGAAAGAATCCATGGAAGAAAAGTCCTTTGGATGATGGATACAGCAGGTATACACATGGATCTTGATATCCAGCTTGTTTGTCCGCCATGGATTTGCAAATGCTTGTATGATTCGTTCTTGTATTTGATTCATGAGGTTGCTGTCATCGTTTTTCAAGGCAAGGGTAAATTGACTATCTGCAATGCGATAGATATCCGCCTGCCTTGAGAATAGTTGCAAAAAATTTGTGATGGATTGCAAGAGATCCCTTAATGAATCGAGGCTAAGCCAATTTTTCAGAAACTGGTAGTTATCCATACCTATGAGAAGGACTGTGAAACTTCTTTTGTCTGCTATGGCCAAGGATGTGGTTTGGGTAAACGCCGTGCGGTTGAGCGACGAGGTCATCCCGTCGATAACGTCTTCGGGATTCTGCACGGTCAGGTAGATAAGGAGTACACTCAATGTCAACGTAAAATTCCCCACCCGAAGATTAGGATTCACCGTTTGCCAAAGTGGTCCGATGAAGGCAAAGAACACATATAAGGAGAGTATTATTGCTGTTGAATGCTTGATGCTCTTGTGGTACCGAAGGATGCACAGCACCGCGATGATGACAAAATAGACGGAGAACAAATAAATAAAATAGATGGTGAGATCGAACCGGTTGATGTTCGGTCCCTCAAGCAGGTTGCTGCTTCGTCTGAGCGTGTTCAGGATAATGAAGATAAGATCGAGAACATAAGGAGCATAAAAGAAAATCCAGTAGTTTCTTCTTTTGATCTTTATCTTGAAAATCTCAAGAACATAGAACATGTAGAGCAGGGAAATTGTTGACTGGGCAAGAATCAGGCCACCCTTGAAAAGATAATATCCCCAGTTTGTTGAGGGAATGGTCCCCTCGACATACAGACCACATGCGATATCACAAAGGGTGGCGACCAACGTCATCCTGGACATCCAGATAAAAATATTGTTTTGGCGAATGGGTATGCTGTTTCTGAACTGGTATATAAGGAACAGAACGAATATGATTCCTAAAGAGCAAATGTCGAGCCAGATGCCGCACCACATAGGTACATCATATATCTATCCAGTATTCTTGGCTATATAAGTTGACACTTCTTTCCTCAAAGAAGACAATATGGCAAAGAACAAATCCAAGTTTAAAGAGGCAATGGCTATGGAAGATGCATTACAAGCTTATGTGACTCAGACAAAGAAAATTAACAGTGGAATGGCAGGCTATGTGGCTGCTCTGCAAAACGTGTCCAAGGTGTCGCCCTTGGTAGCTGGGCGAATCGTTCAGGAACTAGCAGACCAACGTACTAATTTGAAGCTTATCGCCAGTGAGAATTTCTCCTCGCTGAGTGTTCAAAGTGCTATGGGAAACCTTCTTACCGACAAGTACAGTGAAGGATTCTCCTACCACCGATTCTATGCCGGTTGTGACAATGTGGATGCCATTGAGGCTTTTGCCAATGAGCAGGCTTGTAAACTTTTTGGTGCGGAGCATGCCTATGTACAACCCCACAGCGGAGCTGATGCGAATCTCTGTGCCTATTGGGCGATATTGAACACCCGCATCCAGATGCCTGCATTTCAGGAACTTGGAGAAAGCAACCCCGCCCATTTGTCCCGTGAGGTGTGGAATTCCTTGCGTGCCAAGTTAGGAAATCAAAGAATTCTTGGCTTGGATTACTATAGTGGCGGGCATCTTACCCATGGATATCGCCAGAATGTATCGGCGCAGATGTTTGATGCTTATAGCTATACCGTGGACGAGAAGACGAAGTTACTTGATTATGATGCCATTGAGAAGTTGGCCATTGAGATAAAACCTTTGATTCTTATCGCTGGTTACAGCGCATATCCTCGGAAGGTGAACTTCAAGAGAATGAGTGAGATAGCCCACAAGGTGGGAGCCACCTTCATGGTTGATATGGCTCATTTCGCCGGTCTCGTGGCAGGCAAGGTCTTTAGCGGAGAATACGAGCCTGTAGCCTGGGCCGATGTGGTCACCACTACTACCCACAAGACTCTTCGAGGACCACGGGGAGGCATGATCCTTTGTAAGCAAGAGTATGCAGAGAGTGTGGACAAGGGGTGTCCTTTGGTGATTGGCGGGCCGCTTCCCCAGATGATGGCGGCTAAGGCGGTTGCTCTTACTGAAGCTTTGGAACCAGGGTTTGCCACCTACGCCAGGAGTATTGTCGACAATGCCAAGGCCCTTGCTGATTGTCTTATGAGTGATGGGGTTCCTCTTGATACCGATGGGACTGACAATCACCTGATGTTGCTGGATGTCAGGCCGTTCGGGTTAAATGGCCGCCAGGCTGAAAGTGCGCTTCGAGAATGTGGCATTACCCTCAACCGTAATGCGTTGCCTTTCGACCCTAACGGGCCATGGTATACCAGTGGATTGAGAATTGGAACTCCTGCAGTCACCACATTGGGTATGGGAAAGGATGAGATGAAGGAAATCGCCTCCATTATCTCCTTGGTTCTGAAAAATTGCAAACCCACCATGCTTTCCAAAGGCGAGCATGCAGGAACTTTCTCCAAGAGCAAGGCGACCATCGAACCTACAATCAAGAAAGAGGCCCATGCTCGTATCGAGAAGCTTTTGATGAGATACCCCCTGTATCCCGAGCTGGACTTAGCTTTTTTGCAGGAGCACTTTCCCCTCGACAAGTAAGTATCGTAATGATAGCATATTTTAAATTAGGAGATTTTTAATGAGCAAGATTTTGTCCGATTGTCGTTATAGCAAGGATCATGAATGGGTCAAGATTAAAGAAGGAAAGGCCTATGTGGGTATAACGGATTACGCTCAGGCAAGTCTGGGTGAGATTGTGTATGTGGAGACGCCCAAGGTCGGTGATCATCTTGCATTGGGCGATGATTTTTGTAACATTGAGTCAGTCAAGGCTGCAAGCCCGATTATCAATCCTCTTGCAGGTGATGTCGTTGAAGTCAATAAGAGCTTGGAGGGACAGCCTGAGTTGCTCAATCAGAATTGTTATGATAATTATATCTATGCCTTGGATAAGTTCAACCAAAGTGAGTTCGATGCTTTGATGGACAGCTCCCAATATGAGCTGTTCCTCCAATCCAAATAACTATTCCAGAACCGTCGGTTTCCGACGGTTCTGTTGTCTTGAAGGAGATGTGCGGTGGTATATCCTTATATTCCTCATACAGACGAGGACCGTCAGCAAATGATGGCGGCGATTGGGATTCATTCACTTGAGGAGCTCTATGGCGATCTTAGTGAGGAAATCCTTTTGTCGGACAGTGTGCCAATTAGTCAGGGAAGAAGCGAAGACGAAGTGATTCGAATGATAACGACATTGGCAAATAGAAATGTGAAAGGCATCCCGTTTCTGGGAGCTGGATGTTATGACCATATCATACCCTCTGTGGTGGAGGCTATTTCCTCTCTGCCCTCGTTTGTCACTGCGTATACCCCTTATCAGGCTGAGATGAGCCAAGGGATACTGCAAGTGATGTATGAGTTCCAAAGTATGATTTGCCAGCTTACCGGTATGGATGTGAGCAATGCCTCCCTCTATGATGGGGCGAATGCCCTTGTGGAGGCCGCCAATATCTGTTTGAATTTCACCCGTGGTAAGAATACCGTGCTGGTATCTTCAACCATCCATCCCTTTGCACTGCAGGTGCTTGCCACTTGGGCTTTGGGAACAGAGAGAAAGCTTGTCCTGCTTCCTGAGATCGAGGGCGTATGTGATTTTACTTCCTTGGATGAAAAGCTTACCAGCGAAGTGGGTGGCGTTCTGGTGCAAAGCCCGAATTGTTATGGATTGTTGGAGGATTATTCAAATCTTGCGGAGACGATTCATGCGAAAGGTGATCTCCTTTGTATTAGCAGCGATCCGTTGTCATTGGGTTTGCAAAAGAGCCAGCGGCAATGGAATGCCGATATTGCTGTTGGCGACACCCAGGCTTTTGGTATCCCTCTTTCCTTTGGAGGGCCGACTTGTGGGTATATGGCGGTCACGGATGCCTTGGTGCGCAAGATGCCGGGACGCATTGTGGGAGCGACCACTGATGCCAATGGCAAGCGTGGCTTTGTGTTGACACTGCAGGCTCGGGAGCAACATATCAAAAGGGAAAGGGCTACAAGCAACGTGTGCACCAACAATGCTCTCTCAGCGTTGATGACCACTGTCTATCTCTCCTCCCTTGGCTGGGGCGGAGTGAAAGAGGCTGCGAGCCAAAGTTATGTGAAGGCCCATTATCTGGCCTATCATCTGGCTCAGCTCCCAGGTATTACCATTCCTTGGGATAAACCTTATTGGTGTGAGTTCCCCTTGGTATTTCATGATGCAAAGAAGATGCGCAAGTATATACAGGAACTTCGCAATGAGGGAATTTATGCGGGGGTGAGGTTTTCTTCCCTGACTCGCAGGAGCAAGGATGAGTTGATTCTGCTGGTTGCCGTGACCGAAAAACGTAGCCGCGAGGAATTGGAATTGTATCTTGCGGCTGCCAGGAGAGTGATGAAATGAGTGAACGCCTACTGATTGAATTATCTAAAAAAGGCAGGAAAGCCTATTGTTTCCCCGCTTTGGATCTGCCTCGGGGTTTTGAGGAGGCATTGCCAAGTTTGCCACCGCAATACCTCAGGTTGGAAAGCGCGAAACTTCCTGAAGTCTCCGAATTGGATGTGGTCAGGCATTTTACCCGTCTTTCCAATCTGGCATACGGAGTCGATGACGGTATCTATCCTTTGGGATCCTGCACCATGAAATATAATCCAAAGCTCAGCGAGAGCCTGGCCAAGCTCTCGGAGTTCACCTGCATGCATCCTTTGCAGGATTCCTCGACCATCCAGGGGTGCCTTTCTTTGATGTACAACCTATTGGAAGATCTTTCTTCCATCACCGGTATGAACTGGGGGACTCTCCAAGGATGCGCCGGGGCTCATGGAGAGTATACCGGATTGAAGATTATCAGGGCCTTTTTCCTTACCAAAGGAGAGACACAGCGCAATATCGTGCTTGTCCCGGAAAGTGCCCATGGTACAAATCCTGCCAGTGCCGCCATGAATGGCTACAATGTAGAGGTGATCAAAAGCAACGCCCAGGGTTTGGTTGATCTGGATGACTTGAAAGAGAAACTGAATGAGAGAGTCGCTGCGGTCATGCTCACCAATCCCAATACATTGGGATTGTTCGAGAAAGATATTTTGAGCATAGGGGCCCTGGTCCATGAGAATGGAGCCAAACTGTATTATGATGGAGCGAACCTGAACGCCATCATGGGTATGGCGACGGTGGGTGATATGGGCTTTGATGTCCTCCACCTGAATCTTCACAAGACTTTTGCGACTCCCCATGGAGGGGGAGGTCCTGGCAGCGGACCTGTCATGGTCACTGAGGAGCTTCGTCCCTTTTTGCCGAGACCGGACATCCGTTTGACCGACAGCGGGTATGTCTTTGATTGGGACCAGAATCTTTCAATTGGAAAGATCAGCATGTTCTGGGGTAATTTTCTGGTGCTTGTCAAGGCATATGTCTACATCCTGAGGATGGGAAGTGAAGGGCTGAGGGCAGCGAGCTGCCATGCCACACTGAACGCCAATTATCTTCTTTCCCGGCTGAAGGGAACTTTTGAGATTCCTTATGGACCTCGGTGCAAGCATGAGTTTGTGGTCAGTTGCCAAGATCTGAAGGAGAAGTATGGTATTTCCGCTCTTGATATCTCCAAGGCCCTGATTGAAAGGGGATATCATCCCCCGACGATGTATTTCCCTTCCCTGGTCCACGAGGCCTTGATGTTCGAGCCAACCGAGAGTGAAAGCGTGGAGACCCTTGACAAGCTTGCAGATACTATCATCGAGATAGTCAAGAAAGGTATCAAGGACCCTGACTGGATTCATGGTTGTCCTCATAATACGGTTGTGGGCCGTCTTGATGAGATTAAAGCGGTCAAGGAACCTAATTTCCGATATATTTAGTTTGTTACTGTTCATGCTGTCTGTGGTATACTGATGGCATGAACAGCACACTCATTCAAAATGGACTTTTAGTGGATACCGAATGGACGCGACATGCGGATATTTTGGTAGAAGGGTCGAAAATTTCCCATATCTCGACGCACATTGAAGATCATGAGGTCTCTCAGGACACCCAGATTGTCAATGCCCATGGGCTTTGTCTTCTGCCTGGCCTTATTGACGCCCATACCCATTATCATCTTATCAGCAGGGGGACAGTGACCGCCGACTCCTTTATCCAAGGTAGTTGCTGTGCGGCTTTTGGGGGAGTTACGACAGTCATCGATTTCGCTGATGATGACAAGAAGGGGCATCTGGTGCTCTGCAGTGAGGATCGGATCAAGGCTATGGGAGAGGAGATGGCCATCGACTTTTCCTTGCACCAGGGGGTGTATGCGTATCGTGACACCTTGGAGGATGAGCTTGCAGATCTGAAAGGCCGTGGGGTAAGGGTGATCAAGATGTTCACCACGTACAAGAATGTAGGGTACATGGTGGAGAACCCCCAGGAGTTGAGGAAAGTGTTTGAGGCTGCCAAGGCATTGGATATGATGGTGTGTGTCCACTGTGAGGATGACGCCATGATCCAGGAAATAAACAGCTCGTATCACGGCCCGTTCAATCCTGCTGCCCATGCGGTTTTACGTCCCAGTGAGGTCGAGGCGAAGGGCATTGAGACCGTGGGTAATATCGCCCATGATTTGGGCATGCCCCTTTATGTAGTGCATCTGTCAAGCAAGAAGGGCTTGGAAATGGTTCGTTCCCTTAGGACCAGGGGTACCCGCATCATTGTGGAGACCACTCCGACCTATCTGTTCTTGAATAAAAGCAAGTTGGAAGGAAGTGACGGTGCCTTGTATGTGATGACTCCTCCCTTACGGGACAAGCAAGACAACGAGGCCTTGCAGGAAGCCGTGCTCAACGGGGAGGTACAGGTGATCGCCACGGACCATTGTTCTTTCACTCGTGAGCAGAAACTATCCAGTGATGATTGCAGGACAATTTATCCAGGAATCCCCGGAACCGAGGAATTGCTTCCCCTTGTTCATACCTTTGCTGCTCATAGTGGTCGTATTGGCATCCAGCAGGTGGTGAACCTGCTCTCAACCGGACCTGCCAAGGCTTTTGGCCTTTATCCTAAGAAGGGAGTGCTGAAAGTTGGAAGCGACGCCGACATCGTGCTCTTTGATCCGGATGAGAGTTGGACACTGAGCAAGGATACGCTCCATAGCGCCAGCGGGTATACTGCATATGAAGGGATGCCCGTGCTTGGCAAGGTGAGATTCGTCTATAGCCGTGGCCGTCTGATTATGGGAGATGACCTTTATCTAGGAATCCCTGGCAATGGCAAGTTTGTAAGTCAGGGTGAACCTGCCAAACTGAAAACAATCTTACATTAGGTTTCTGGTTCCTGAATGAAGATTCATGAATAAAACAGGATGTCGAGAGCAAAAGTCAACATCCTGTTTCGTTTTTATGTCCGGTATTTCTTTTATCCTGTTTATCTTTTTTTGCTTTCCGTCTTGCGGAGGTAGATGAGCTGTCCATCCACTCTCTTGAACTCAAACAATCCTAAGGAGTGAAGAAACGGAGTCATCTTGGCAAAACCATAATTTCGGACATCAAAATCAGGAAAACGCTTGACCAGCAGGGTTCCCAACTGTCCTGCGAACATCCATCCATCCTCATCGGAATTCTCCTCGATGATGGTGAGAATGGCTTCGATGATAGGTGCCAGTTCCTCTTTCCTGGTACCATTGCGCTTGTCGTTGTGATTGTCCTCATCGGGGGCGCAATAGAGCATATCCAGATATTTGAATTGGTTGCATGCTGCGATGAACGGCTTCGGGGTTTTCTTTTCTCCCATTCCGATGACTTTTTTTCCTGCTTCCCTGAGCCTGGCAGCCAATCTCGTGAAATCGCTATCAGAGGAGACAATACAAAACCCATCGACTTTCCCTGAATAGAGGATATCCATCGCATCGATGATCATGGCGCTATCCGTGGCATTCTTTCCTGTAGTGTAGCTGTATTGCTGAATAGGCATGATCGAGTATTCCAGCAAGGCATTTTTCCATGATCCGACCATAGGGCTGGTCCAATCACCATAAATGCGCTTGTAAGTAGCTATTCCCTCGTTGGTTATCTCATCAAGGATTATCTTGATATATTTCTCACTAATATTATCCGAGTCGATGAGCACTGCAAATTGAAGTTCATTGGCCATGGCTGCACCTTCCTTTTCCTTACTGTACTTCAATTAATGAGCTGTGTCACCAAGCTATCGTGAGTGATTCATTGGTTTTTGATTGCCAAATGGATAAGATGGTACGGAACATATCGGGCAAGAGGGAGAAGCACCTGTGACCAGATGCGTCTGGAAATGAAATAGTGGAAAAGGAGACCCTCTCTTCTGTTGTCGTTTGTAAAAGAAAATCGTACTATTGGGAAAAGGGGTATGTATGATTAATGAAGTATTGTTTGATATTGATGGTGCGTTCTTTGATTTAAGGCCCCTGCTCCTTCAATCTTTGACCCAGTACTTTTCCCGGAGATACGGCATACAGCTCTCGAAAGAGGATTTTATTCCATTTGCCGACGGTGATGACAGGACAGTGGTCCGGGGTGTTTTGGGGAAATATCCAGTTATGGACGAATACGAGAGCATCATGAAGGAGATTGCTCCTCTTGAGGAGAGACTTCTTGCTCAGGCCACCCCCCTTAATGGTTCTCTCCGGTTTTTTAGGAATTGCAAAAAATCAGGACTGAAGACAATCCTTGTGCATTGTTCCTCAAAGCAGCAATTGTCTATCGCACTCGGCCTTATGGGTCTTGGGGAAGGGGACTTTGACCAGGTCGCCTACCAACGGAGGGAGAACCATGGCAAGAGCCTAATTGATGCCGCACTCGTTCCTTCTGAGTGTCTGGCTGTGGAAAGTTCTCTTGTTGCGATTGGCAGTGCCAAAAACGCAGGGGCCTTGGTATGTGGGGTCGTCGTTTCCCATGATGCGGAGACCTTGTCCAAAAATGGAGCGGATATCATCTGTACCAGTCTGGGTGCCTTTGAGGATTTTTCCACCATTGAGCAGTTCAACTCCTTATTGAGAGCGATGCAATCAACTGATGACAATCGTGTCCTTTACGGAATGCAGAAGGTCATCCCTTGCCAGAGCAAATTATTTAATCTTCAAGAAGCGGTAAAACTGGCCATTGAAGAGGCGACAAAAGTAAGAGAGAATGCTTATGCTCCTTATTCCCACTATAAGGTTGGAGCAGCCATTGTAAGTGCGGGAAGCGGGGTCGTGTATAGCGGTTGTAATGTGGAGAACTCAAGTTTCGGGGCCTCTATCTGCGCTGAACGCAATGCAGTGTTGCATGCGGTTGCCTGTGAGGGGACGCTGGGGATTGAAGCTCTGGTGGTGGTATCCGATGACAATCCTCCCGCACCTCCCTGCGCCCAATGCCTGCAGGTTCTTGCTGAATTCTGTAAGAGCGATACTGAGGTTCATCTTGTTACGGTGGATCATACAGTCCATCTTGTATATCATTTTTCGCAGTTGCTCCCTTATCCTTTTGTGCTGGCAGGTCGAAATTAATGAAACGTTTGTCCATAGTATTACTTCTTTCTTTTATTCTCTTGGGGTGCACCTCAACAGCAAGCATGGTGCAAAGCCCATCCTCCGATACCTCATTGGGTCTTGAGGAAAAACTTCAGAAGGCAGGAATAGACAAGGTCCTCATGACCGAACCTAAAATCTATTACAGCGGGACGGAGTGGCTTGCGCATCTGACTTCCTTGGTTTCCAATGCCAAGAAGTATGTGGTACTCACTTCTTTTCTTGCTTCCGATAGCCAGGAGGTCGAATTACTGTATCAGGCTATTGTGAAGAAGGCGAAGGAAGGAGTCCCTGTCTATTTCCTTGTGGATGGGGTGGGGATGTTTGACATGACTGAGTCAAGGTATCATCTGATACCGCTTCTCTATTTGAACGATACCCCGGTGCATTTCCTTGAGTTCAATCCCATGTCCACCGCACGTCTTATCAGTGGGAGCGCCTTGCTGTACAGGTATCATCAGAAGGTGATTATCATTGACGGACAGACAATGGCGCTAGGAGGCATGAACCTCAATTACATTTCCATCGGTGCTACTGGGGCGAGCCTGCAACGTGACAGCATGTACGAGTTTTCTTCTCCAGGGGCGATACAGGAATTTCTTGATTGGTTTGTTCCTTGGTGGAATGACCATAGCTGGGATCACATCGATAGGGATTCTTTTTCCATAGAGAATCAGCCTGATAAGGAAAAGCCCTCAAGAGATGCCTGGTTCATCAATCAGGTTCCAGGGAACAAACAGCTTCTGCAAGCCTATGGCTCGCTTATTTCCAGTGCGAAGGAAAGCATCGAGATATTGCCATTCCTTCCTGCTTTGGATGGGAATATGCTCAAGGCCCTCAAAGAGGCCATCGACCGTGGGGTAAAAGTCTCCATGGTAATCTCTTATGACCCACGTACTTCGGACAGGTATCTGTATCTTCCTTTGCTGGAGATTGGAGTGCAGATGAGATTGGAATCCGAAAAAGCTGATTTGGGGCTCCTCCACGAGAAGCTTATGGTGGTTGATGGGCGCTATGTGCTTTTTGGTTCGAGTAATTTCAATTATCGTTCCATGGCTCTCTCCTATGAATCATCAGCTATCATCGATGATCCTTCTTTTGCAGTGACGGTGCAAAAGCATTTCCAACAATACTTTGATGATGCGGTTGAAGTGTCCCTCGACGAAGCCAAGAAATGGAGAACCGTTGATAAATATCTGATGCATCTTCTCATGACGGTAGGTGGATGAGCATGAAAAAGCTAGTTTTGGTTCTTCTTCTCCTCAGTAGTCTCAATTTCTTGTTTGCCCGTAGCTTTGGGTATTTTGTCGCCCAGGATGGTGAAAAGACATCTTCCAATGCGTATGGAGGAGCTTCTTTCGGCCTGGTGCTCCAACCTTTCCAGCGTTCCTTTCTCAATCCTTCTCTCTTTGTATCCTTGAGCATGGGGACGGATATGCAATCGAGGTTTTTATTGCCGGCAGCCACGATGGGAGTGACGATAGACTTGTTTAGGACCATGAATCATCCTTTCATGTTTATTGCGCATAATAAGATAGCGTATGATCCGTCTGTTAGCGTAGGAATGCAACTCCGCTTTGACGATTCCACTCGTCCTGCCTTGTACTTTGGTGCGAGTCCGTTCAAGTTCAGTCAACCGGATTTCTGGTACGAATTCTGTAGTCCTTTCGGGACGTACAGCAACAAAGGATGGAGTTGGGGTGTAGCCATATTTAGGTTCACCTTCTTATGCCTATGAGAAAAAAAATAATGGTTCTGTTGACAACGCTTTTGTTTTTTGGCTCGGCTTTGAGTGCCAAGACTGATTATTTTGATTTGGGTGTGACGGTAGGGTCGCGTTCTCATTTTTTTGAGAGAGGATATGATACTTCCAAATTGTCCTTGCAATATGGCTTGACGATGGGGCTCTCGGATGTGTATGAACTGGACATCACCGCAACGAGCCAATTGGTCCCTTCTTTCTTTGGGGATACCTCAGCTCAGGTTTTAATCCAGCGTTCCCTTCTGGGATTCCGTAACAGCGGGACCGAGATTGCGGGTATGGGCTTCAACATGCTTCTGGGGGCAGGAGTGGGGTTTAGCACCTACAATCCCTATGCCAAGTTCTCCCTCACCCATCTGTTGGTCTCCTTCACCCCTGCGGTGGCTGGTTCCCCTTCTCTATGCAAGCGTGAAAGACTGCTGACCTTTACCTTGGGCATCAATATTTATACACAGCAGGTCAGCCTTTATCTTGATATCCTCACGGATGATTTCTATTTCTTGGGGACTTACAAGGATCATCAACGCTAGCACTTCTCCAGGGCCATGATCTTGTCGACCCTCCGCTGATGTCTTCCTCCCTGAAAAGTCGCATCCATGAACGCGTCCAGCATGGCAAGAGGAGATTCGCTGTATTCGATTCTTCCTCCGAAAGCTATGAAGTTGCAGTCATTATGCTCCTTTGCTTTCTGTGCTGCAAAACAGTTCTGGGGGAGAGCGCAGCGGATACCCTTGATCTTGTTGGCACTGATGCTGATCCCTATTCCTGTCCCGCAACATACGATACCAAATTCATATCCACCTTTTTTAAATTCCGTGGTGGCCTCAAGAGCGATATCGGGGTAATCGACACTATCCTCGGTGAATACCCCCAGATGGTTCACTTCACATCCTCTTTCTTTAAGATGGGCAACTAGTTTCTGTGCCAGTTGTACCGCCCCGTGGTCGTTTGCAATGACAATCTTTGACATGCCTAATCCTCCTCATCAAGGATACTTCAATATTCCTTGGCTGAGAAGATGAAAATAAGGTAATATCAGGTGAGGAGCTTTTTGTGGCAGAGATTTTAATTGTTGGACATCGTAATCCTGATATGGATAGTGTATGCAGCGCATATGCATATGCCTATTTGAAGAACAGCCAGGACAAGGCGAATACCTATGTACCTGTGCGTTGTGGCAATCTCAACGACTCAACCAAGGCACAGTTCGAGCGAATTGCAGTGACCCCTCCCAAGTTCATAAGGGATGTCCGCTGCCGTCTCGCCACGGTTGTCAGAACCAATGAGCAGAGTCTTGATTATCTTGATCCCGTTTACAACCTGGTCTCTCTTTTCAACCGTAATCCCTCTGTGGTGAGTGTCGTGGATAACGGCTCGTATTGTGGGTTGCTAAGTATTGATGAGGTCAATAAGTTTTTCCTTCGGGAGAACAGTGGGAAGCGTCCAATTTATCATTTTGTAGTAAACAACATTCCCAAGGTGCTGCATGGCGAATTTCTCAAGCGTGGGGAGATGGATGAGTTTGATAGTCCTCTTATCGTGGGAGCCATGCGCTATACGGTGTTCTGCTCCCATCTCGATGCTCTTGATAATCCCAAGCCTCTTCTTGTAGTGGGCGACAGGGAGGACCATATCAAGCGGGCCATCGCCAAGCAGATACCTTGCATCATCCTCACCGGATTGGATACAGGACTGACCAGTTCGGTTGATTTCTCTCAGTACAAGGGGACCGTGTTCATCAGCGAAGAGGATACCAGTGAGACCTTGAGGTTATTGAGATTGTCGATTCCAATCAGATGCCTGATGGATGAGAATCCCCCTGCCTTGCAGGATGACCAGCTTTTTGATGAGGCGAAGACCATACTTTCCTCCAGCCATTTCAGAGGCATGCCGGTATTTCATGAAAAAACATGGATGGGTTTTGTCACCCGTCGATGCTTCTTGGAAAAACCCAAGACCAAGGTGATACTGGTTGACCATAATGAGAAGGAGCAAAGCGTGCCTGGTATTGAGGAAGCGGAATTGATTGAGATAATCGATCATCATAGGATGGGGACAATCAAGACACCCAATCCCATCTATATCTTGTGTGATCCGCTTGGCTCCACTTGTACAATCGTGTATCACTTGTTTGTAAGACAGGCTATCCCGATTCCCGTTTCTATCGCCAAGGTGTTGCTCTCAGGTATCGTGAGCGATACCGTCATGCTCAAAAGCCCGACCACCACAGCAGAGGACAGGGTGGCGGTCGATGCGCTTTGCAAGATAGCAGGGCTGGAAAACGTGGAGCAGTTTGGCAATGAGATGTTTTCCAGCGGAACTTCCTTGGAGGGGAAGGACCCTCGTAAGCTCATTGAGTCTGACTTCAAACAATACAGCGAGAAGCAAAAGCGTTTTGGCATTGGACAATGTGAGGTGACCACCCTCAGCAATGTCGATGAATTCAAAGATTCTCTTTTTGAAAGTCTTGCTGCGGTACGGCATGATAACAATCTGGATTTCGCTTTGTTTCTCATAACGGACGTGATACATGAGAATAGTGTGTTGCTTTCCAGCGGGTTGGGTTTTTACGAACCAAAGCTGGCCTATACTCAAGAAAGTCCGCATAAATTCCTGCTTCCCGGGGTGCTCTCAAGAAAAAAACAATTGTTGCCTGAAGTGCTCAGGGTATTGGAGGAGCTCTAGGCGATGGTGTTGATATTGTAGATGGAGGGAATGGTCTTGAGGCTCTTCATTATCTTGATGAAGTCTTCCTCCTTGGTCACCTCCATCGAGAAATTCCCAATGAGCTTGCCTTCTTCATCATCATGAAGATTCCCTCCGGTAAGATGTCCCTGGTACTTCCTTATTGCACCTTCGATTTCCCCGAACAGGTCGTTGGTGCGCTTGCTCACCACAGAGAAATTCCTAGTGAGCTTTGGATTTCCCGTCTCCCACTCGACATCGATGGAACGATCGACCACCTCGGTCATGTTTTTCAGGTTCGGGCAATCCTTGCGATGGACGATGATCCCTCTTCCTCGGCTGATATAGCCGACTATCTCATCACCACGTACGGGATTGCAGCATTTTGCCAGGTGGATCATCATGTTCTTCTCGTCCCCTACTCGTAATTTCATACGTTGGGGATCATTGATATGGCGGACTATGCCATCCGGATCAGGGGTGAACGAGGAAGGATTTCCGGATGGGGTATCCTGTTTTGGCGGTACCACCTCCTCTTCCTTTCGTTTTGCAATGATATCCTTGTCAATGAGGATGTTCTCATCATATTTGTTCAACCATGCCTTGATCTTCTTTCGTGCGCCATTGGTATTGGCATACCTGAGCCACGAGACATGGGGTCTGGCGTTCGGGCTGGTAAGTATCTCGATGACCTGGGTGTTTTTCAGTGGTTGGTTGAGGGCGATAATCGATCCGTCCGCCTTGGCTCCGACCGTATGATTCCCGACCTCGGTGTGGATTTGATAGGCAAAATCCATTGCTGTCGAGTTGGAGGGCAATTCGACGATATGGCCTTGGGGGGTGAACACATAAATGGTGTCCTTGAGTAACTCACCCTTGATGTCTTCCATGAATGATTCGCTGTGTTCGATTTCATTGGACCAGGTCTTGAGCTTGGAAAGTATCTTGGAGAACTGTTCATTATCCAGGCGGGTCCATGAACCGCTTTCGCTTCCTGTCTCTGCCTTGTACGTCCAGTGGGCGGCGATTCCATATTCGGCGGTATAGTGCATTTCCTTGGTGCGTATCTGTATTTCCAGCAATTTACCATCAAGGGACATGACTGTGGTGTGGAGACTTTGGTAGTTGTTTGCCTTTGGCATGGCGATATAGTCCTTGAATCTGCCTTCGATAGGAGGCCAAAGGCTATGGATTACTCCCAGTATGGTATAGCATTCCGTGACTGTATTGCAGAGGATTCTCACTCCAAGTATGTCAAATATCTCATCGATTTCCTTTTTCCGTTTCTTCATTTTCATATAGACGGAATAGGCATGTTTTACCCGGCTGGTCACGAAGATATCGGAAAGCTGGGCATCGCTGCAAGCGCGGTAAATGCTTTTCTCAACGCGTCCCAGATAAGCCATCTGCTCACTCTTTTTCCCTAATAGATAATCCTGGATATACTGGAAGGTATCGGGTTTAAGGACCTTCAGCGACAAGTCCTCCAGTTCATCCTTGAGCCAGGAAATACCGAGTCGGTCGGCAAGAGGGGCGAAAATATCCAGGCATTCCTGTGCTATCTCCTTGGCCCTTTCAGGTTTGAGATGCTGCAAGGTACGCATGTTGTGAAGTTTGTCGGCGAGCTTGATGATAATCACCCGGATATCCTTGCTCATGGCAAAGAACATCTTCCGTATGGTCTCGGCTTCAGCCGCACTTTTGTTCATGGTCTTCAGATTGCCGATCTTGGTGACACCTTCGACCATGTCGGCCACGGATTGTCCAAACACTTCAGCCAGTTCCTCATAGTTGGTCTGGGTATCCTCGATCGTGTCATGAAGCAACCCTGCACAGATGGTGTCCGCATCCATTTTCAGCTTGATGAGGATTTCTCCTACTGCAAGAGGATGGATGAGATACGGTTCACCGCTGGCACGTTTCTGATTTTCGTGTTTTTGAGCGGCAAAGGTAGCGGCTGCCAAGATTTTTTCTTGGTCTTCCTTGGGGTATTTGAAAGCTTTCTGTATGAATCGTTCTATCATCTGCTCGTACATGGTCGCTCTCCATAAACCACTCGCTCTTTGCCTGCGAGATCCTTTTCACTGTAAACATTATTAAAACCGTTGGCAAGCAAAAGCGTTTTCACAGCTTCAATTTGTCTCCAGTCACACTCGAGGAACAACAGGCCCGGACCTTTAAGATGGAAAACACTTTCTTGAATCAGCCGCCTAATGAGAGAGAGCCCGTCCTCGTCGAATCCTTGCAATGCCATGCGTGGTTCCTTCTTTACTTGTTTATCCGTTTCCTCTATCCATTTCTCGGTAAGATAAGGAGGGTTGGCCACGATAAGATCGAATTTCTCATTTATTTGGGAAAACAGATCGCTTTGCATCACCCGGTATGTCTCTTTGCAAAGCCTTTGGGCGTTTTCTTCAGCAACTGCCAGGGCATCACTTGACAAGTCACTTAAGGTGACAGGGCAGTGGAGGGCGTTGCTCAGTGTGATGCCGATGCACCCACTTCCCGTACAAATATCCAGCATATTCCCAATGGGAATCTTTCGGCTGAGCACCGCCTCCACCAAAGTCTCCGTATCACTACGGGGAATGAGCACTCTTGGATCAACCTTGAAGTCAAGGTTGTAAAACTCCCTATGCCCAAGGATATACGCCATAGGGACACTTTGTAACCGTTTCTCAAGAAAAGCATGAAGCCTTTTCCCTTCCTCTTCAGAAAGGATATGATTCCGCTTGGTTATCAGTGCGGTACTGTCGAAACCTGTAGCCGCTTGCACCAGAAGTCTGGCATCCAAATTTGCGGTGTCGGTGACTTCAGCCTCGCTAAGGGCACACCGGCAAGCCCAGACTGCTTCATAGGTGTGCATCTGATTCATTAGGCTTCCTTGAGCGCCGCTTCACCTGCAGCAATTTTGAGAGGGACGATCACCTGGTCAAGATCACCTGCAAGAATCAAATCCAGTTTATACAGGGTGAGGTCAATTCGATGATCAGTCAACCTATTCTGGGGAAAATTGTAAGTCCTGATTCGCTCTGAGCGGTCGCCGCTGCCCACCATGCTTTTTCTTGTTGCCGCACGCTCTGCATTCTTTTTTGACTCTTCCAGGTCATACAACCTGGCACGAAGCACCCTCATCGCTTTATTTTTATTCTTGAGCTGACTTTTCTCATCTTGTTGGATGACCACCAGACCTGTCGGGATATGGGTAAGACGGACAGCACTGTCGGTGGTGTTGACACATTGTCCCCCATGTCCACCTGCGCGCATGACATCAATCCGCAAGTCTTCATCCCTGATGACGATGTCCGTTTCCTCGGCTTCAGGCAGCACCGCCACAGAGGCGGCCGAGGTATGGATACGACCGCTGTTCTCCGTCTCAGGAACCCGCTGTACCCTGTGCACTCCGCTTTCCCAGCGCAAGGAGCCATATACATCCTTACCGCTGATTGAGAGCACTATCTCCTTATAACCTCCAAGAGCTATCTCGTTGGAGCTCATCACTTCGATCTTCCAGCCTTTTGCCTCACAATAGCGACGGTACATATCATACAGGTCGGCAGCGAACAAGGCCGCCTCGTCTCCTCCTGTACCAGCTCGTATTTCCATGATAATGTTTTTGCCTTCAAGAGGGTCGGGAGGTATGAGCAATACTTTCACTTCTTCCTGACGGGCATCGAACTTCGCCTTGAGCTCCGCAAGTTCTTCCTTTGCCATATCGACCATTTCGGAATCACTTTCGTTATGTAGCAGCTCAGTGGCATCTTTGATCTGCTTGTCAAGGTTGTTCAATTCCTCAAGCTTTTCGACAACAGGTGCCAGATGCGCCCTATCCTGCATCAGTGCCTTATACAGTTTCATATCTGAAGTTACTTCAGGAGTGGAGAGTTTCTCATCCAGTTCCTGAAGCTGTTTGGTAAATTCGGGTAGCTTCTCAAGCATACAAACTCCTAATCTTGTAAAAAAAGAGTATATCCCAAATAGGAGCAAACATCCAGAACCTTAAGTGGTTGCTGGCTATTTCGGATGCCGTATTATAAGGAGTATGTCTCTCGTAGTGAAAACAAAGCTCATAAGAGAGGAATGATGTGCCTGCAAGAAAATATTTGGATACACAGACATGGGTAAGTGTCCTGTAGGCGCACATGGGGAAATCCCAGGAAACTAGATTTGTTTGTCGTTGGAGAAACGTACTACCATATGTACCACGGCGGGCTGGTTGGAATTGTTCTCAATTGAGTGGTTTACATCACAGTGATATACGATGAAATCGCCCTTTTTGAGTTCAGCGGTGTTCTCGCCCACGGTGACTTTCACATTACCCTTGATGATGGTAAGGAATTCCTGGGTCCCTGCATAGTGGGGTTCGCTATGCAATGCAGTATGGGGCTCGAAACTACAGAGATACATCTCCAGGTCCTCGGCCATATTCAGAGAGGTGAGCACATGGATGGTGACTCCATTCTCAATTGTCTCTACTTTCGCATTGCCATTCTCCGCAGGATTGACGTTGAACAGCCGTTTTGGCTCCGCAATAGTATCAAGCAGTTCGTTCAACTCCACGTTCAGGCCCCTGGCTATTTTCCATACGGTGGCGACAGTGGGATTCACTTTTTCCGATTCAATCTGGGACAACATTGCTTTTGACACTCCCGAACGTTCTGAAAGTACATTCAGGGTCAATTTCTTTGCAGTACGGATTCTTGCGATGTTCTTTCCAATTTTTGGAGGGTTTTCCATAGATACTCCTTGAAAAAGAGTTTGACATATCAAACTTTGTTTAATATACTAAACATTGTTGTATTGTAAAACAGAGATACCGAGCTGTCAACGGGAGGAAGGTATGAAAAATATTCTCATTGTTGGTTCCCTTGGACAATTGGGGTCGGAAATAGCCGTGGAATGCCGTCGCCGGTATGGTGCGGACCATGTAGTGCTGACTGATATTCGTGATGATGTGAATCTCCCGCTTGTCCATGGCGGACCTTTTTTCAAGATGGACTGCCGTGATGGCAATAAACTTGCTGAGTTGGTGGATACCTATCATATCGATACCATTTATCATCTAGCTGCCATCCTCTCGGCCACTGCGGAAAAGAATCCCCAGAACGCATGGGCGATCAACATCGGAGGGCTGATGACCACTTTGGAAGTTGCCCGTGAGAAATCCACTGCGGTGTTTGTGCCTTCTTCCATTGGAGCTTTCGGTCCGACCACGCCCAAGGTCTATACCCCTCAGGATACCATACAGAGACCGACATCGATGTATGGGGTTTCCAAGGTTGCCGGAGAGCTGCTCTGTGATTATTACTATCATAAGTATGACTTGGACACCCGTGGGGTGAGATTCCCGGGGGTCATCAGCAATATGACGCCTCCTGGTGGTGGTACCACTGACTATGCTGTCGACATTTATTATGAAGCGGTGCGCAAGCATCATTATACTTGTTTTCTTTCCGCGGATACCTATCTTGATATGATTTACACTCCTGATGCGGTAAGGGCCGCCATCGAGATAATGGAAGCCGATCCGAAAAGGCTAAGGCATCGGAATGCCTTTAATATCGCATCGATGAGCTTTTGTCCTGAGGACATCGCGGCCTACATCAGGAATTACATCCCGGATTTTACAATCAGCTATGAGATTGATCCTGTCAGGCAGGCTATTGCGGATAGCTGGCCTGATTGTCTGGAGGATTACGCTGCAAGGGTTGAATGGGATTGGAAGCCACAATATGACTTGAATTCCATGACCCGTGATATGATAGAGACGATCACTAGGAGGGATAAGGAAAATGCTTAGTATGAAACTCAAGCAGGAATTGGAGGCTTTTGTTCAAGAACAGGCAAAAGCCGGGACTCTGAAGAACGAACGAATCATTGAAAGCCCGCAAAGTGCCTCAATTTCTGTCGCAGGCAAACCTGTGCTGAACTTTTGTGCGAATAATTATCTTGGCCTTTCCGATGACAAGAAGGTCATCCAGGCCGCCAAAGATGCGATGGACATCTGGGGATACGGTCTTTCCTCTGTCCGTTTCATCTGCGGGACCCAAGTCATCCATAAGCAATTGGAAGAGGCCATCTCGGCTTTTTTCCATACCGAGGATACTATCCTTTTCTCAAGTTGCTTTGATGCGAACGGTGCTCTTTTTGAGCCGTTGGTAGGCGAAGGCGATGTGATTATCAGTGATGAGTTGAACCATGCGTCCATCATCGATGGGGTCAGGTTGAGCAAGGCTCAAAGATTGAGGTACCGGCATTCGAATATGGAGGAACTGGAGCATTGTCTCATTGAAGCCCAAGGTGCGCGAAGAAGAATCATCTGTACTGACGGGGTGTTCTCCATGGATGGGGACATCGCCTGCCTGGATAGGATTTGCAGTTTAGCCGAAAAGTATGACTCCCTGGTCATGGTTGACGACTCCCATGCTTCAGGATACATCGGCAAGACAGGAAGAGGAACCGGTGAATACTGGGGTGTCCAAGAAAGAATAGATTTGATGACCACCACGTTCGGCAAGGCTCTCGGGGGAGCATCTGGTGGCTGCATTACTGGTCGGAAGAGCTTGATTGACCTTTACAGGCAACGTGCCCGTCCGTATCTTTTCTCCAACACCGTGGCCCCCGCCATTTGTGGTGGCACCCTTCAGGTCCTGAAGATGCTTTCCTCCAGCAATCCCTATGCAAAAAAGACAATGGAGAATGCTTTGCATTTCCGTTCTTCCATGGAGCAGGCGGGGTTTGATCTGGTCAAGGGGGATACCGCTATTGTGCCTGTCATGATTTATGATGAGACCAAGGCTGTCGCGATGGCTGATGCGCTTCTTAAGGAAGGAGTGTATGTCATTGGCTTCACCTATCCTGTGGTTCCCAAGGGGAAGGCAAGGATTCGGGTGCAATTGTCAGCGGCTCACACGGCAAGCCAGATTGATGATGCGGTGCATGCGTTTATCAAGATTGGCAGGATGATGAATATCATCAAATAAAGAAAAAGCCTTTAATTGTCAGGTCATCTTCCTTAGGGGGGATGACCTGAATTTAAATTGAAGTGAAAAAGTTGTTTGGAATAGGATAAGGGGTTTCCTTTTTTGAAAGAAGTGATATTATTTGTTGGTACACTGTTCGAACAAACTAGGAGATAGACATGCAGTATGGTTATTTTGATGATGCTAAGCATGAATATGTGATTACCCGTTTCGATACTCCCTACCCTTGGATCAACTATCTTGGTGAGGAGAATTTCTTTTCCTTGATATCGAATCTGGGTGGAGGATACTCCTTTTACAAAGATGCCAAACTTCTCCGGCTTACCCGTTATCGCTATAACAATGTTCCTACTGATGCGGGAGGCAAGTATTTCTACATCAATGAAGGAGGAAAGCTTTGGAATCCATCTTGGATGCCCTCCAAGACCAAACTTGACAGCTATGAATGCCGTCATGGGCTGGGCTATACAACCATAACTGCAAGCAGGAACGGTCTTGTCGCATCACAGACCTCATTGGTCCCTCTTGGCGATGATTGTGAAGTAACCCGGCTTGTATTGAGAAATGACTCAGCCCGGGAAAAGTGTTTCACGGTATTCTCTTTTGTCGAATGGTGCCTTTTCAATGCTCTAGATGATATGACCAACTTTCAACGAAATTATTCGATTGGTGAAGTTGAAGTTGAGGGCTCGGTCATCTATCACAAGACGGAGTACAGGGAAAGACGCAATCATTATGCCTTTTATGCCGTCAATGCCCCCATCGATGGGTTTGATACGGACAGGGAATCCTTTATCGGGCTTTATAATGGTTTCGGGGACCCTTCCGTTCCTCTTTCCGGTAAGGCGAAGAATTCCCTTGCAATGGGATGGGCTCCCATCGCATCCCATCAGATTGATGTGAGGCTTCTCCCTGGTGAGGAAAAGAGCTTTCTTTTCACCTTGGGTTTTGTTCAAGTTGATAAGGATAAGAAATGGGAGAGGCAGGGGGTGATCTCCAAAGAAAACGCCAAGGAATTACTTTCCCATTTTCAAACTGATACGCAGTTCGCTGATGCCCTGACAGCCATCCATGCTTATTTTGATGAGCAACTTTCACATTTCCAGACCCAGACTGAGGATGACAAGTTCAATCGTATGGTGAACATCTGGAATCCTTACCAATGTACCGTGACCTATCATCTGTCCCGTTCCGCCAGTTATTTCGAATCAGGGATTGGAAGAGGCATGGGCTTCAGGGATTCAACCCAGGATTTGCTTGGTTTTGTGCATATCTTGCCTGATCTGGCCCGCCAGCGCATTTTGGATATCGCCTCTACCCAAAAAGAGGATGGCTCGGCTTACCATCAGTACCAACCTCTTACAAAGAAAGGCAATAATGAGATAGGGAGCGGGTTTAATGATGATCCCTTGTGGCTTATCTATGGAGTATCCGCCTACATCAAGGAAACAGGGGATGTTTCGATACTGGATGAGCAGGTCCCCTATGATAGTGACAGGAAGAAAGCCCGCCCTCTCTTTGACCATCTGGTCCGTTCCTTCCATCATGTGACCAACAATCTTGGTCCTCATGGGTTGCCCCTGATAGGAAGGGCGGATTGGAATGATTGTCTGAACCTGAACTGTTTCAGTGAGACACCTGGAGAACCGTTCCAGATTACCGCAAATTACGAAAGCGGCAAGGCAGAATCTGTGTTTATCGCCGGTATGTTTGTTGCCATTGGTGAGGATTACCAGAGAATCTGCCAGCATTCAGGTTTGAAGATGGAGGTCGGTTTTGCCAAGGACTCAGTGGAGAAGATGTATGACAACATCATTACCTATGGATGGGATGGCAAATGGTTCCTTCGCGCCTACGATGCTTTTGGGAATAAGGTCGGTAGCCATTCCTGTGAAGATGGGAAGATATACATAGAAAGCCAGGGTTTTTGTGTGATGGCTGGCATCGGGATGAAGGAAGGGTATGCCCAAAAGGCGATGGAAAGCGTGGAAGAGCATCTGGAGACTCCCTATGGTATTTCTCTTTTGGATCCGCCGTACAAAGAATACCACAAGGAATTGGGCGAGGTGTCTTCCTATCCACCCTCCTATAAGGAGAATGGAGGAGTCTTCTGCCACAATAATCCTTGGATTACTATTGCGGAGACCATGTTGGGACATGGGGACCATGCCTATCAGACCTATTGCAAGATATCTCCTGCCCATAATGAGGGGAGAAGTGAGATTCATAGATTGGAGCCTTATGTATACGCCCAGATGATTGCTAGCACCTATGCAAAGATTCCAGGGGAAGCGAAGAATTCCTGGCTTACAGGAACTTCTTCCTGGGCCCTTTATTCGGCAACCCAGTATATCCTGGGAATCAGACCCCAGTTTGAGGGTCTTCTCATTGATCCCTGCATCCCGTCATCCTGGAAAGGCTTTAGTGTCACTCGCAAGTTCCGTAATGATACTTACCAGATTGAGGTAAGTAATCCTTTCCATGTACAAAAGGGTGTGGGCGAAGTTACCATCGATGGAAAGCCTTGTTCCCCTTTGCTTCCTGTCCCGGGGGATGGCAAGATACATATTGTCAAGGTAGTGATGCGCTAGAGATGCACAAACGGCTACGTTGTGAACGTAGCCCTGCAAGTGAGGAAACAGGATTCCTCACTTGTCATCGATGGCAAATGACGAGCCTAATGCTGCAGGAGAGGCAAAACTACCTTTCTTGCTTTGATTAATGATTGTCATGGCCGACAATACAATAAGCGTGATGAAATAAGGTGCAATGGACAAGAACTGGCTGGGAATGAACATCTTCAGGCCCGCCGCCTGCAAGCTGAACTGCAAACTGGTTATACCTCCGAACACCAAGGTTCCGATGACTACCTTCCCAGGATTCCATCCGGAGAAAATCACCAAAGCAATCACTATCCACCCTTTTCCTCCTGTCATGTTCTCATTCCACGAGGGGGTGAAAGCCAGTGAGAGACATGCTCCTCCAAGACCGGCGAAAGCCCCTCCTATGGTGGTGTAGACATATCTGGTCAGACTTACCGGGATACCCATGGCGGCAGCGGTATGGGGATTCTCTCCTACCGCACGGACAGATAAACCAAATTTGGTCTTGTACATGAAGACCCAGGCCAGAGGTAACAGAATATAAAGGAAATACGTCAGGATGCTTACATCAAACAACGCTCCAAACACAGGAATCTTGGAAAGGCCCGGTATGGCGATATCATTGAACTTGGTCGGCAGGTTCATGCCTGCCATGTTGAAATTGTTGGAAGCTGGTCCCAGCCGTTGTCCCAGATAGTTGGCAAGTCCTGATCCGAACATGGTGATTGCCAGACCTGACACGACCTGGTTTGCCCTCATGGTGATACAAAGGAAGGCATGGATGAATGACAGGACCGCACCGCAAAGCATGGCGACTAATAATCCGAGTGCCAGACTTGAGGTGAAATAAACGGTGACAAAGCCTGTAAGGGCCCCTAGAAGCATGACTCCTTCCATGCCAAGGTTCAAAATGCCTGTCTTTTCTGTGAACACCTCCCCCAGTGTTGCATAAGTCAGGGAGGTTCCCATGGCCAGGGTCACCGCAAGCAGTTTCGTGATGAAGTCGAATATATTCATTTCTTTGCCTCTCCAACGGCGACCTGCTTCTTAATAAAAAGCAATTTATAATCGGTAAATATGGAACCTGCCAAGAGCGGAAGCAGGATCAACCCTTGGAGTACATCCCCCATAGCCGCCGGAAGCTTCATGATTTTCAAGGCATCCGAGCCGGTTTTCAATGCCGCCATAAGAATGGAGACCAATATCGATCCGAAGGGGTTCAACCCTCCCATCCATGCAATGATGATACCTGTGAAACCATACCCATTATCCACACCCTTGGTAAGGCTGTGGGTCACCGCAGCCGCCTCAATGCCACCGGCGAGTCCTGCGATGGCACCACTAAGAAGCATGGCGAGGATGATATTCTTCTTGATGGAGACTCCTTGGCATTCGGCTGCCCTTGGATTCTTTCCTATCATGTTCAACTCAAAGCCCCAACGGGTTTTATACATTACAAAATAAAGGATAAAAACCAAGGCAATCGCAAAGAACACCCCATAATGAATCTTTCCCCAGAAAGAGGGAAGCCAGGCATATGAAGGATAGTCAACCGTTCCCATATTGCCTCTGGGTGCTTTCCATCGGGTGATATATAAGTATTCGGCTATACCTGTCGCAATGTAGTTCATCATCAGTGTGGTAAGAGTCTCATCTATCTTCCATTGTGCTTTCAGCACACCGGGGATTCCTCCCCAGAATGCCCCGAATACCAATGACATCAACAAGGCGACGGGAAGCATCATCCCTTTAGGGAGCCATGTCCAGAACTGCATTACCCATGTTATTCCGATAACTCCAAAGACATATTGTCCTTCGGCGCCGATATTCCAGAACTTTAGCTTGAAGGCTATACCTACAGCAAGGCCACACATGAGAAGAGGTATTGCCTCTCGTATTGTGTACTGGAATTTCGTCCTGGAACCAAATGCACCCCGGAGCATGGCAAAATAGGCTTTCAACGGGTTGGCTCCGCTTGCCCTGAGCACGATGGCACCCAGAAGGAGGGATATGATCAAGGAGCAAACAGGGACCAGGAAAGTCATCATGTGTGATCTCTGATTTCGTTTCTCAAGTGCGACTCTCATGCCTGCCTCCTGGAAACACCAGTCATCATCAACCCTAATGCCTCGGTAGTCGCGTCTTTCACGTCAAGTATACCCATGATTTGCCCTTCGAACATCACTGCAATCTTGTCTGCAACCATTTGTAATTCCTCAAGTTCCTCGGAGACAAGCAGAACAGCAGAGCCACTGTCTCTTTGCTTGATGAGATTTTGTCGTACCGTCTCGGTTGCCCCCACATCCAGTCCTCGGGAAGGATACACAGCGATAAGTATTCCTTTGCAATTGTCCATCTCCCGTGCAAGGATGGTCTTCTGGATGTTGCCACCGGAAAGAAATTTTGCACAGGTCTCTCTTGTAGGGGTCTTGATGCCGAACACCTTGATCAGGCGGTCAGCGAAAGAACGCATCTTGTTTTTTTTGATTACCAAATGATTTGAAAGTTCCCTGGTACGGTATTTTTTCATCGCCAGGTTATCTCCAACGCTCATGTCCCCTACAATACCCATCTTGCCCCTGTCTGCAGGAATATGGGATACCCCGTTCTTGATGACATCCAAAGGTGGATGGTTGGTCAGGTTTTTCCCGTTGATAAGTACCTCGCCGCTGGTTATGCGCCTGAGTCCAGTGATGGCCTCGGTGAGCTCCTGTTGTCCATTACCCGCAACCCCTGCGATTCCAAGTATTTCGCCGCCGTTAACCCTGAACGAGACATTCTCCAGGGCCGCCCGATTGCTTCCTGGAAGTTTTATTGTCAGATTCCTGACTTCCAGTTTTGTTCCCGTAGGGTGGTATGGTCCCCTGTCCAAGGTGAAAAGGACGTCACGTCCGACCATCATGTTGGCAAGGTCCTGTATTTTCTTGATTGTATTGGTAGGCACGATATTAATGCATTTTCCCTTCCGAAGGACCTGCACCGTATGGGAGAACTCCATAACCTCGTCCATCTTGTGAGTAATGAAAATCGCACTTTTGCCTTCGGCTAGCATCTTCTTTATTATTTCATTGAGGTCTCTGCTCTCGCCAGGAGTCAGTACCGCTGTCGGCTCGTCAAGAATAAGGATTTGGGCACCACGATAGAGCAGCTTGAGTATTTCAACCCTTTGTTGCTCCCCAACGGAAAGTTCCTGGATGTATTTGTCTGGATTAACCGAAAGAGAATATCTCGTGGACAACTCTCTGATTTTTGCCTTGATTTCATCAAGGGGAGGGATGAGTTGAAGGCCCTTCATGCCAAGAACAATGTTTTCAGCAACGGTCATATTACCTACCAGCATGAATTCCTGATGTATCATTCCTATCCCGAGCGCCATAGAGTTCTGAGGACTATGTATTTCTGCAAGCTTCCCATTGACGTATATCTCGCCGCTATCAGGCCTGTACAGGCCAACGAGCATGTTCATAAGGGTGCTTTTCCCAGCTCCGTTCTCTCCAAGAAGGGCCAGGACCTCTCCTTTGTGAAGAATGAGATTGACTGAATCATTAGCCAGAACCCCAGGGAAATGCTTGGTGATGTTCACCATTTGTACAACAACAGTATCTTGCATGCAACCCCTAAATTCCGATATTTATACGGATAAGTAATGAAAATAGGGGCGGGTTATCGCCCACCCCTATTTATTTTAAGGAATAAACCTATTTGACTTTTCCGACGACACCTTCGACAAACCAATCCATGGTCAGCATGTCGGAGTCGCTCATCTTAGCTCCAGCGTTCTGACGGATCTTGCCGGTGTTATCCTTCAACTCGCCCCAGAACACGTCGAAAGTACCTTTCTTGAGCTCCTCGGCCTTTGCTTTTACCTGAGCCTGGAAATCCGCACTTACAAGCGGGGACATTTCTGAGAGATACACGATGCCTTCGTTGGAACCACCCCAATAGGACTGATTGACGAACTTTCCATCAAGCACACTCTGGATTGAGGGGATGACATATTTTGACCAATCCCATTCCGGACTGCAAAGAACCTTGTCGTCCTTGATGATGGAGCGGAAATCAGCATTATATCCGATGGCATACTTGCCATGCTCCAAGGCAGCCTTTGCTGGCTCGGTGGTATCCTGATGCTGAGCCATCAGGTCCACACCCTGGTCAAGCAGGGAAACGGCAGCCTGACGTTCCAAGGAAGGGTCATACCAGGTATTAGTCCATACGACAGTCACGGTAGCCTTTGGATTGATGCTTCTTGCACCAAGTGTAAAGGCATTGATTCCACGGACAACCTCAGGGGTGTTGAATGCACCAACGTAGCCAATCTTGCCGGACGGGGACATCTTGCCGGCAACCATTCCTGAAAGATAACGAATCTGATACATTCTTCCAAAGTAATTGGACATGTTGGTATTGTTCTTCAGATACCCTGAGCAGTGCTCGAAATATACCTCTGGATGGGCATTGGCCACGTTCAGCATGTACTGCTGATAGTTATAGGAAGTTGCAAAGATAATCTTGCAACCTTCATCAATCAGGCTTTCCATTGCTCTTTCACTGTTTTCATTCTCTTCAACACTTTCCATTCGAACGACTTCAATCTTGTTCCCGAAGTACTTTTCAGCAGCCTTGGTTCCAAGATCATGAACATAGGTGTACCCCATGTCACCAACGGGTCCGATGTAGATCATACCGACCTTCAAAGGAGCATTTGTCTTAGCCGTCGCGCTCTCAGAGGTGCCCTGGGCAAATCCGAAGGAGCAGGCTAGCATAACCATGAGAAGCAATACAGTCAGTTTCTTCATATCTCTCTCTCCTGTTATTAGAAATAGCGATACACTGATAATAGCTGAAAAGCTAAATCTACACAAATTATAGAGGACGAATTTTGTGCTGTCAAAACTTAATTTTGATAGTATAATTAAGGGTATTCCCTTGTTTTTAAAGATTTTATTGAAAAATTCATAAGATTAATTGAATGAAATTGACCTAATATGAAAATACTGCTTATTTTACAACAAATAATTCTGTTTGTTTTGTTATTTGTTGCATTATTTTGATTTTCTCTCATGATGGGAGGTTTACGTGGGTAGCAACGCCTTGGATTGTTCCTTGTCCGATGCAAATATTTTTGTGCTGTAAGTTGTGAAACAAGAGGAAAAGAAAGGGGATACATGTTCAGATTTTTTAATAAACCTTTTCTCTTATAATGTTGATACTAGACTATCGGGAAATTAAAATGTAGTGTAATATGGCATAGCGTTTTTCAGTGAGGAAGCCAATGAATCTGAATAAGAAACTTGCATTGATAATTTTTTGCGCCATCTTTTACGTAAGTACAACGATATCAGCTCTTCCTACTGGTTTAGTAGTGAGGTCCTCGCTCTATGGGCCTGAGGCTGCAAGCAGTGCAGCGGAGGTCCTTCCTTTTCAGTCCTTTTCCCTTCAACTCGGACTGCAACCTCCCAAGGAGATTACCAATACCAATGCGGCCATTATTGCAAACCAGAGGGTGCTCAGTGCGATAAGTGATGCAGCTTATCCTGTTACGCCAGGGGATGTCTATCGTCTGATATACTTTGATGGGGCGAAACAGGTGTCGATGGATTTGCAAGTTGATAGCTCATATACTATAGATGTCCCACGGCTTGGTTTTGTGGATGCTTCCTCTCTTTCCTTTTCGCAACTTAAGCAGAAATTGTTTTCAATGGTTTCCTCTTACTCCTATTCGAATCCCCAGGTGGTTCTGCTTAGTACGGGGTCGTTCACGGTTTCCGTCATTGGTGAGGTCGAGGCGTCTCGCATGTATGAGGCATGGGGATTGAGCCGTCTTTCCTCTGTCTTGGACTGTGCTTCTTCCTACGCCTCAACCCGTGATGTCGCTGTCACTTCCAGCAGTGGGAAAACCGAGCACTATGACTTGTTTAAGGCTTTGAAGCAAGGAGACCTCTTGCAAGATCCTCTCCTGCGCAGTGGAGATGTCGTTACCCTGAGAAGAGCGGATAAGCTTGTCACCTTGAGCGGGAATGTGTACAGGCCGGGGACGTATCAGCTTGGTAAGGGCGAGGGTCTCAAGGAGCTTGTCTCCAGCTATGGAGGAGGAGTGCTTCCCGGGTCGAATATCCAGAACATCAGGATCCAGAGATATGATTCTCTCAAGGGGGCATGGGAAGCAGAGTATGCGGACCTGCTTACGGGCAGCACGTCTCTCTCCTCTCTTGATCAAGTGATTGTCGATACGGTGGTGGCAAACAATCAAAGTATAACCATTGAAGGCGCGATCAAGAGCGACGAAGCGTATGATGCGACTTCATCAACAGCTTTGGTTGGGCAAAGCAGTGGAAGAATATTCTATCAGTTCTATCCCGGGGAGACTCTTCAGCAGATGCTTCGTTTTATTTCTCCTCGGTTGATGACGGTAAGCGATCTGGAGCATGTGTATTTGACCCGTGAGGGCAAGAGATATCCTTTCGATACAACCAAGATGCTTTTGGGGTCAAGCCAAGACGAGCCGTTCGTCCTCCAGGCGAATGATGTCTTGACCATTCCATTCACCCAAAGGTTTGTCACTGTCACCGGGGCTGTGGTACGTTCCGGGGTGTATGCCTATGTACCGGATAAGACTGCGGATTATTATCTCTTTCTTGCCGGGGGTGCTACGAGTGATGCCTCCAAACCCCTTACTCTTACGATAACCGACAGTGAAGGTCATGGCCTTGAAAGGAATTCATTGATTCCGCAGGAAACAACCATTACCATCAAGGAAAATACATTTATAAAGAACCTTGCTCCAACTGTAGCGATAATAAGTTTGATAAGTGCGGTTGTTTCGATAATTCATTACTCGGTTTTAACTTCTACTTATTTGAAATAGGATGAGACATGAACGAAGAACAGCAAAAACAAAATCAGTCTGTGAATATTGAATATGAAAGGGAGGAAGAGGGGATTTCCCTTTCTGAGCTTTTTCAAATCATCAAAAGCCGATTTAAATGGTGTGTGGTTGGATTTGTGATCGTGCTTGCTTTGGGAATTGCGTATATCAAAACAACCATTCCCCAGTATGAGTCGAGCGCCACCATCCTTGTTGATCCTATCAAGCAGTCATCAACCATGGACAGTATCCTTACAGGGGATGTGACTGGTTCAAAGAAGATTGCGACGGAAGCGGAGTTGATTACCAGTTCCTTGAATATCAAGAAAGCCTTGTCGTTGCTTGATCTTTCTCTTTATCATAACAATGAGGGAGTTCCTTACAGTGATGGGACAATCCTTGGAGGCCCCAATGCCGTTGCATCCTTGAAAAAACGACTTGCAATTACTACCGTCAAGGATACCAACATCGTTAAGTTCACTTTCACTGACAGTTCCCCTTTGTTCGCCAGGGATTTTGTCCAGATGATCTGCTCGAGTTATGATGACATCCTTACCAGTATCTCCAAGGATTCGAAATCGGCCCAGCGCCAATTCATTGAGAATCAGATTCCTGTCAATGATGCTGAACTGAAAAAGGCCAATGACGCCTTGGGTGAATTTAGGGAAAATACCAATATCATTGAACTAACGGACAAGACTTCTTTGCTGGTGAGTGAGAATGTCTATTACCAGATGAGACTTGAGCCCCTGCAGATGGAATACAAGGAGGCTCAGGTCGGTATTGAGCAATACCAGAAAGATTGGAAGGAGTCAGGGCTCGGTCCTCTGCCCACTGTTGAGCAACTAAAACAGGATCCTCGGATAAGAGAGGAGCTGGCCAAGCTGCAAGACTTGTTACAAGAGTTGGTCATGTACGATGCTGTGAATGCCATGACGGTAGGTGGTTCTTCCAACATGGTTGGGGGGACTGGAACGATCATTGGTATGAACAACTCAACGATTAATGACACCTCGCAAACTATTTCACGGATTAGTGAGCTTACCAATTCGATTCTGCAGCTGAAGAAAACAATTCTTGACAGTGTGATAAGCCTTTGTGGAAAGAAGGTGGGTGATAATTACGATCAGTCCATAGCCAGGATGCTTGCCACGGAAGTTCAGATCGCTGTGTTGCAGGATCGGGCGGATATCTACAAGAATGAATTAGGGCAATTGCCAGGTTTGCAGCGGAAACTCTCGGAATTGCAAAGAGAAGTCAATGTATATGAATCTGTCGGTTTGAAGTTGAGGGATATGCTTCAGGAGACCAGGCTTGTGGAGGCGGCTGTCAGTGGTAATGTGAAGGTCATAGACACCGCTTCTTTCCCTGCCAGTCCAGTAAGTCCTAACAAGTTGTTGATCCTGGCTGTCTCAATGTTGCTCGGCCTGGCTATTGGAGTATTGCTCGCTCTCTTTGTGGATATGCATGATGACACGATACGGAATAATGTGCAGCTAAAGAAGATTCAGGGGGCGAAGATACCCCTGCTTTCCTGGATTCCTTTCATTCAGATACCCAAGGATAAGGAATATCCCACCCTGGTGGTTTATAACGACCCTTTGTCGTTTGAATCCGAACGATTTAAATTAGTTGCTAACTTATTGTATAGTAGAGAAATAGCCGGTAAGATATATTCCATTACCAGTTGTGGCATGTCTGAAGGAAAAAGCACTGTGATTGCCAATGTGGCAGTCTCTCTTTCCCAGATGGGCAAGAAGGTCCTTCTTGTCGACGGTGACCTTCGTGCTCCAAGTATAAGTAATTTCTTCAATATTAAGAATCATAAGCTTGGGTTGGTGGATAATGTCATCAAGGATGTGCCTCTGCAGGAGCTGATTGTGAAACCAATCGATGATATACCAAACCTGCATCTCTTGCCTGCTGGTTCCAAGCCGTTGGTTCCCGCAGCGATTTTCTCCAATCCAAATCTTAAGAAAATATTGGAGAAACTGAAATCCTTGTATGATTTCATCATCATTGATGCACCCCCTCTTCTTTATGCCTCCGAGCTGTTCTCTGTAGGCAAGATGACC
>Ga0172378_10000365_pt1 | contig 39159 bp, 31 predicted proteins | sample GrowelOW332metaG_FD_119755 | JGI IMG/M metagenome (GOLD analysis project Ga0172378, IMG submission 119755) | Groundwater microbial communities from an aquifer near a municipal landfill in Southern Ontario, Canada - Pumphouse #3_1 metaG | ecosystem: Environmental > Aquatic > Deep subsurface >...
TAACAACTTAACGTCTATAATCCTCTAGAATATAACCCTTTAGAGGATTATTACTTTTTTTATAATGATAAAATGATAAAAAGAGGTATTTTTGCTATCTACCAACACAAACAATAAAATGAATAAACAACGCTATATGATGCGCGGCGTAAGCGCATCCAAAGAAGATGTCCATCAAGCTATCAAAAACATTGATAAAGGACTTTACCCTCAAGCTTTCTGTAAAATTATCCCTGATGTATTGGGAGGAGACCCTGAGTATTGCAATATTATGCATGCAGATGGTGCTGGAACTAAATCCTCTTTAGCCTATCTTTATTGGAAGGAAACAGGAGATCTATCAGTATGGAAGGGGATTGCTCAAGATGCTTTAATAATGAATATTGATGATTTACTTTGTGTGGGTGCTGTTGACAATATTCTGGTTTCTTCTACTATTGGACGAAACAAACACTTAATACCAGGAGAAGTTATAGCTGCTATAATACAAGGTACGGACGAACTCCTAGAAGAGCTACGTTCAATGGGAGTTGGAGCATATCCTACTGGAGGTGAAACGGCTGATGTAGGTGATTTAGTACGCACAATTATTGTTGATAGCACTGTAACTTGTAGAATGAAACGCTCACAAGTTATAAATAATGCAAATATCAAAGCTGGTGATGTAATTGTTGGACTAGCCTCTTATGGACAAGCAACCTACGAAAAAGAATATAATGGAGGTATGGGTAGCAATGGATTAACCTCTGCTAGGCATGATATGTTTGCTCATTATTTAGCTGAAAAATATCCTGAAAGTTTTGATAAAGTTGTTCCTGATGAGTTAGTTTATTCTGGAAAACTTACATTAGAAGATCAAGTTGAAGATGCTCCCATTAATGCTGGAAAACTAGTACTATCTCCCACTCGAACATATGCCCCTATCATTAAAAAAGTCATTGATAGTCTTGCTACAGATATTCATGGTATGGTACACTGTACAGGAGGAGCACAAACCAAAATCCTACACTTTATAAGTGATAATTTACGCATAATAAAAAACAACTTTTTACCTCTCCCCCCTTTATTTAGAGAAATTCAAAAACAAAGTGGAACATCATGGGAAGAAATGTATAAAGTATTTAATATGGGACATAGAATGGAAATTTATCTTCCAGAAGATAAAGCACAAGAAGTGATTGATATATCCAAATCCTTTAACGTAGAAGCACAAATTATTGGTCGTGTTGAAAAGAGTGATAAAAAAGAGCTTCTCATCCAAAGTGAATTTGGAGAGTTTACCTATTAATTGAAATATGAAAGATAATAAGTTATTAATACGATTAGATGATTTAGCTGTTCGCTTTGAAGAGGTGACGATACTTATAACTGACCCTAACGTTATTTCTGACCAACATCGCTTTGTACGCTTAACCAAAGAGTACAAGGAGTTAGAAGATATAATGAAGGTTCGCACAGAATATATTCAACACCTTAGTAATATTGAGGAAGGTAAAAGGATTTTAGAAAACGAAAAAGATCACGACCTTCGAGACATGGCTAAAGAGGAAATAGATAGTAGTGAAGCTCTACTTCCTGAACTAGAGGAAAAAATAAAACTATTACTTATTCCAGAAGATCCAGAAGATGAGAAAAATGCAATTGTAGAAATTAGAGGGGGTACAGGAGGTGATGAAGCAGCTATTTTTGCTGGTGACTTATATCGTATGTACTCTAGATATTGTGAAAATAAAGGATGGAATACTGAGGTTAGCAACCTAAATGAAGGCACAGCAGGTGGATTTAAAGAAATCATATTCTCTGTTTCTGGTGATAATGTATATGGCACTCTAAAATATGAATCGGGAGTACATCGTGTTCAGCGTGTTCCTGAAACAGAATCTCAAGGACGGGTACATACTTCAGCTGTAACAGTTGCTGTATTGCCTGAAGCTGATGAAGTAGATGTTGAAATAAACCCCGCTGACTTAGAGTATCAAACAGCTCGTTCGGGAGGTGCTGGTGGACAGCACGTTAATAAGGTTGAGACAAAAGTCCAGCTTACACATAAACCCACAGGTGTAGTGGTGGTTTGTGAAGAAGGTCGATCTCAACACTCTAATAGAGAGAGAGCATTGCAAATTCTTCGCTCTCGCCTTTATGAGATGGAGTACGAAAAAAGACATAAAGAGCGTTCTGCACAAAGGAAATCTTTAGTTTCCACAGGTGACAGATCAGCTAAGATTAGGACCTATAATTATCCTCAAGGAAGAATAACTGATCATCGGATTAATTTTACAACTCATAACTTAACAGACTTTATGGATGGAAATATTCAGGAGTTGATAGACCATCTAATTGTTGCTGAAAACACAGAGCGATTAAAAGAAAGTGAATTATAAACTGAATAGCTTTTACTGATTTTAAAATGAATAAAAAAGAACTTTTCCAAAACATTAAAAATAAATCCTCATTCCTTTGTGTGGGATTAGATACTGATTTAACTAAAATACCTCAACACTTATTAAAAGAGGAAGATCCTATTTTTGAATTCAATAAAACTATCGTAGATGCAACTGCAAAATACTGTATTGCTTATAAACCCAATTTAGCTTTTTATGAGTGTTTAGGAGTAAAGGGATGGATTGCATTAGAGAAAACAGTAGAATATATCAGAACAAACTACCCTGATCAGTTCATCATTGCTGATGCAAAAAGAGGTGATATAGGGAATACGTCTTCAATGTATGCTGCTACATTCTTCAAAAATATGAATTTTGATGCTGTCACAGTTGCACCTTATATGGGAGAAGATAGCGTAAAGCCATTTCTTGCCTATGATAATAAATGGGTTATTTTATTAACCTTAACGAGTAATACAGGATCTAAAGATTTTCAACTAATTGAAAACGTAGAAGGCGATCGTCTTTTTGAAAAGGTATTAAGTAAATCACAAGATTGGGGTGATGAAAATCAACTAATGTACGTTGTAGGTGCAACACAAGGAGAAATGTTTAAAGATATTCGAAAGAAAGCTCCTCACCATTTCTTACTGGTTCCAGGAGTTGGAGCACAAGGAGGATCTTTAGAGGAGGTTTGTAAATATGGAATGAATCATGAGTGTGGATTAATAGTTAACTCCTCGAGAGGCATTATTTATAGTGACACTTCTGAAAACTTTGCCAAAGGAGCACAAAAAGCAGCTAAAGAGCTTCAAGCGGAAATGAAAACATTATTGGATAAATATATTAAGTGAAATATTTAAGGTAATATAGGATGTATAAACGACTAGTTATTATTGATCCCGTCTTTGGGTTTATTACTATACCAGAAGGACTTCTTTCTAAAATAGTACAACATCCACTATTACAACGTTTAACTAGAATCAAGCAACTAGGACTCTCCTCAGTTGCTTATCCTAGTGCACAACACACCCGATTTCAACACTCATTAGGAGCTTTTCATTTAATGAGTGAAGCCATCAATCAACTTAAACTTAAAGGTATTCATATTTCTGATAGTGAATGTGAAGCCGTACAATCTGCTATACTACTACACGATATTGGACATGGCCCTTTCTCTCATGCATTAGAACACACCTTAATTCCAAACATCAACCATGAGGAACTGTCTTTAGCCCTTATGGAAAAAATGAATAAAGAGTTTAATGGTGAACTTACCTTAGCCATACAAATTTTCAAGAATCAACACCCCAAACATTTTTTACACCAGCTAGTTAATGGTCAATTAGATATGGATCGATTAGACTACTTAAGACGAGATAGCTTTTATACTGGAGTAACCGAAGGAAATATAGGTTCAGCTCGAATTATTAAAATGTTAAATATAAAAGATGACCAATTAGTAGTTGAATCAAAAGGGATCTACTCTATTGAGAACTTTTTAATGGCTAGACGCTTAATGTATTGGCAAGTTTACTTTCATAAGACATCCGTTGCTTATGAAAGAATGCTCATCAATACACTTTTAAGAGCAAGAGAATTAGCTCATCAAGGAGTCGAGTTATTTGCCTCTCCTGCTCTGCATTTCTTTTTGTATAATAATAAAAAGAACTTTTTCGATAATCCTAAAGCACTAGACTATTTTACACAATTAGATGATAATGACCTGTGGACTTCATTGAAAGTTTGGTGTAACCATCCTGATAAAATTCTCTCCTTACTCAGTCAAGGTATGGTTCATCGTAGACTATTTAAAGTGGAAATACATACAAAACCCATTACACAAGAACAAAAAGAAGAATTAATTAATAGAGCCAGTTGCACTCTAAAAATAGCAAAAGAAAATGCACACTATCTTATAGCTTGTGATGGAATTGAAAAAGACATGTATAATCCTGCAGATGACAGTATAGATATTCTATATGATAACGGAGACACTAAAAATATAGCTGAAGCCTCAGATATGCTTAATGTCTCTTTACTCTCTAAAAGAGTAAAAAAATACTATCTTTGCCATTATAGATTAGAAGAACAAAATATAAATACTTAGTGAACAATAAGGATATATTAAAAAAAAGTCCGTTATTTGTACACTAATACCCATAAATATAATGGGATATAACTGAAATACAAACACATATTATGGAATTTTCAGCAAAGCAAATTGCTTCTCTTATTGAAGGAGAAGTTTATGGAGATAGAGATGTAACTATTCACACATTTGCAAAAATAGAAGAGGCTACTCCAGGCTCTATTACATTTCTAGCCAATCCTAAATATACCCAATACCTATATACAACTCAGGCATCAATCGTTTTAGTCAGTAAAGAATTTGAACCTGAAGATGATTTCAAAGCTACTTTAATAAGAGTAGATGATGTATATGATAGTTTAGCAAAGCTTTTAAGTTTCTATGAACAACAAAGGCCAAAGCCAATAGGAATAGACCCATTAGCCTCAGTTTCGAGTAGTGCTAAAATAGGAGAAAATGTTTATATAGGACCCTTTGCTTGCATCGCAGAAAATGCTATTATCAATGATAATACTCAAATTTATCCGCATACTTATATAGGAGCCGGTGCCACAATTGGAAAAAATTGTATACTCTATTCTAATGTATCTATATATCATGGATGCAAAGTAGGTAATCACTGTATTTTGCACTCTGGAGCTGTAATTGGAGCTGATGGTTTTGGCTTTGCACCTACAGAAAAAGGATATGATAAAATACCACAAATAGGGATTACTATTATCGAAGATAACGTGGAGGTTGGAGCAAACACTTGTATTGATAGGGCTACAATGGGAGCTACTATCATACGTAGTGGTGTTAAATTGGATAATCTTATTCAAATAGCACACAACGATGAAGTGGGATCTCACACAGTAATGGCTGCACAAGTAGGAGTTGCTGGATCAACAAAAATTGGAGAGTGGTGTATGTTTGGAGGACAAGCAGGTATATCGGGACACGCTAAAATTGGTGATCGCGTAGCTATTGGCGCTCAAGCAGGAATTCCAGGAAACGTAAAATCCAATCAACAGATATTGGGCTCTCCTGCTTTTGAGGTTAAAAAATTCTATAAGTCTTCGGCAGTATTTAAACAGCTACCCGAGATGTACAAAGAATTAGCAGAGGTACGCAAGGAATTAAATGAATTAAAAAATAAAATTAAATAACCCATGTTGAAACAAAAAACATTGAAAGATAGCTTTTCACTTAGTGGAAAAGGTCTTCATACTGGACTGGAGTTAACGGTAACTTTTAATCCAGCCCCAGAGAATCATGGATACAAGATTCAACGGACGGATTTAGAGGATCAACCTATAATAGATGCTATTGCAGATAATGTTGTAGATACAGTTAGAGGTACAGTAATAGCAAAAAAAGATGTTAAAGTAAGTACTATTGAGCACGGGATGGCCGCATTGTATGCCTTAGGCATCGACAACTGTTTAATACAAGTTAATGGACCAGAATTCCCTATTCTTGATGGTAGTGCAAAGTATTATGCTGAAGGTATCCAAAAAGTAGGTACAACAGATCAAAATGCAGTTAAAGATTTCTATATCATTAAATCAAAAATTGAATTCAAAGATGAAGAGACTGGATCTTCAATTATTGTTTTACCTGATGATAGTTTTAGTCTAAACGTTCTTATTTCTTATGATTCTTCCATTATCCCAAATCAATATGCGACTTTGGAAAATATGGATGATTTTGCAACAGAAGTTGCAGATAGTCGCACCTTTGTTTTCGTTAGAGAAATTGAACCTCTATTAAAAGCGGGGTTAATTAAAGGGGGTGACTTAGAAAATGCTATTGTGATATACGAAAGAGAGATGTCTCAAGAGAATTTCAACAAATTAGCAGATGTGATGAATGTACCTTATATGGATGCTAAAGAATTGGGATATATTAATACACAACCCTTGGTGTGGCCTAATGAGTGTGCTCGTCACAAACTATTAGATGTTATTGGCGACTTAGCTCTTATTGGAAAACCTATAAAAGGAAGAATCATCGCAACTCGTCCAGGACATACAGTGAACAACAAGTTCGCTCGTCAAATGAGAAAAGCTATTAGATTAAACGAGATACAAGCACCTATTTATAATTGCGGTGAAGAGCCAGTAATGGACATTAACCGTATCCGAGAGCTCCTACCACATAGATACCCTTTTCAAATGGTTGATAAGGTTATAGAAATAGGAGCAAACTACATTGTAGGACTTAAAAACGTAGCTTCTAATGAAACTCATTTCTTAGGACACTTCCCTGAAGAGCCTATTATGCCTGGAGTCCTTACTGTTGAGGCTATGGCACAAGTTGGAGGATTACTGGTTCTGAATCAATTAGATGAACCCGAGAGGTATTCTACCTATTTCCTTAAAATAGACAATGTTAAATTCAGACAAAAGGTGGTGCCTGGAGATACTCTTCTATTTAGAGTAGAACTTCTAGCCCCTATCCGACGAGGTATATCAACAATGAAAGGGTATGCATTTGTTGGAGAAAAAATAGTGTGTGAAGCCGAATTCATGGCTCAGATTAGTAAAAATAAATAACTCATAAATAAATATGATAAGTTCTCTAGCTTTTGTACATCCTGAAGCAAAACTGGGTAAAAACGTAGAGGTAGGCCCATTTGTTTATATTGACAAGAATGTAATTATTGGAGATAATAATAAAATAATGCCTAATGCAACAATTCTTTACGGTGCAAGAATTGGAAATGGCAATACTATTTTTCCAGGTGCTGTTATCAGTGCCATTCCCCAAGATTTGAAGTTTGCAGGAGAGGAAACAACAGCCGAGATTGGTGATAACAATCTCATTCGAGAAAATGTGACTATTAATCGTGGTACTGTTGCTAAAGGTAAAACCATTGTAGGTAGTAATAATTTATTAATGGAAACGGTTCATATAGCTCATGATGCTATAATTGGTAGTGGAATTATCATTGCTAATGGAACAAAAGTCGCTGGTGAAGTGATTATTGACGATAATGCAATAGTAAGCGCCGGAGTACTTATGCACCAATTCTGTCATATAGGAGGCTATGGTATGCTTCAAGGTGGAGCTAGATTTAGCAAAGACATTCCTCCCTATATTATTGCTGGACGTGATCCTATCAGATATAGTGGTATTAACATTATTGGACTTAGAAGAAGAGGCTTCAGCAATGAAGTGATTGAAAATATCCATAATGCTTACAGAATAATCTATCAACAAGGTTTGAATCGAAAAGAAGCTTTAGATAAAATAGAATCGGAGATACCAATGAGTGAAGAAATTCAATACATTGTCGATTTTATTCGCAACTCATCTCGAGGTATTATTACGGCTTAAACAAACAAAGATTATATAAAGTAAAGGGACTTCAAAAGAGTCCCTTTTTTATTATAAGTCTAAAACCATATGGTCTTTTTCTTTTTTTTACTATTTTTACCTCCAAATTGAATATACATAAAGTTATGATTTATAAATTCACCATTATCTCTGAGGAAGTTGACGGATTTTTAAGAGACATACAAATTGACTCTGAAGCAAGCTTTTTAGATTTACATAAAGCTATTTTTGATTCTATTAATTATGAGAACGTTCCTAATGCAGCTTTTTATATCTGTGATGATTATTGGGATAAAGAAAATGAGGTACTACTGCAAGAAATAGATAATAATCCTGAGTATGATACTTGGCTAATGGAAGAGACTACATTAGACTATTTCCTTGAAGAAGAGCATCAAAGATTAATGCATGTTTTTAATTTAGAAAACGAAAGATGTTTCTATATTGAATTAACTGAAATTATCCCTGGTTCAAGTTTAGATGAAGCTAAATGTACTCGCTCAATTGAAGAGGCTCCCTCACAATTCCCAGAAGATGAGAACGTTATTATTCAAGAAAGCACAGTAGATGTAGATGAGGATTTCTATGGTAGTCAAGATTTTGATATTGAAGATTTAGCCGCATTCGATAGTAAAGACGAATCTGATTTATAAATCGCTCAATTAAACAAAGAAAAATCATAGTAGGAAAAGATAAGCAGAAATGAAACAAAACACACTGATAGTTCTAGTTGGTCCTACAGGTGTGGGAAAGACAGAACTAAGTCTACGTATTGCCGAACACCTCAATACTTGTATTATTTCAGCGGACTCACGACAACTTTATAAAGGAATTGAAATAGGTACAGCAGCTCCGACATCAGAACAGCTAGAAAGAGTTAAACACTTTTTTGTAGGTATTCTAAACCTTTCTGAATATTATAGTGCTGCACAATATGAAGTCGAAGTATTAAAAAAACTAGACTCCTTATTTCCCTCTTATCCCAACATCTTATTAACAGGGGGATCAATGTTATATGTAGATGCAGTTTGCAAAGGTATTGATGATATGCCTACGGTAGATCGTGATACCCGAAATTTCATGCAAGAAAAATATAAAAAGGAAGGGTTAGATGGATTAACTAGGGAACTTAAATTATTAGATCCAGATTATTACTACAAAGTAGATCTTAAAAACCACAAGCGAATTATTCATGCTTTAGAAGTTTGTTACATGACAGGTAAACCTTACTCCTCTTTTAGAACAAAAGAGGACAAAAAACGTCCGTTTAACATTTTGAAAATCGGTCTTCAACGAGATAGAGATGAACTTTATAATCGAATCAATAAGAGAGTAGAAGAAATGGTTGAACAAGGTGTTATAGAAGAAGCTAAACGTGTCTTTCACCAACGCAAATTAAACTCCTTAAATACGGTAGGCTATAAAGAGTTATTCAAATATATTGAAGGTGAATGGGACCTTTCATTTGCGATCCAAAAAATCCAAAGGAACACAAGGGTTTACTCCAAAAAACAAATGACTTGGTTTAAACGAGATACTGATATCCATTGGTTTCATCCATCAGAAGAAAACAACATCCTTTCTTTCATTGATGAGAAACTATCAATATAAAACCAGGCCTTACTCTTTGTAAACACTAAGAAAAAACCTTAATTCCTCTTTCTTAAAAAGAGCGATCATAAACTGTTTTTAACTGACTCAAAGCTTGTTTTAATGTAGCCATTGTGCAACCTACATTCATTCTCATAAACCCACTACCCTCTTTACCAAAATCCACACCCGCATTTAAAATTAAACCTGCTTCCTTAAAAAACTCATCTAGTTTTTTATCAGTTAAATTCAAATCTCTACAATCTAAAAAGATTAGAAAAGAGGCTTGAGGCATAATACAACGAATTTTTGGCATTTTTTCTGCCAATGTTTCTTGCACATAATCTATGTTTCTTTGAATATAATTTAATGAAGCAACCAACCAATCTTCACACTCATTATAAGCCGAGACTACTGTTCGATAAGAAAATATATTCCCTGTGTTTACGCGTAGGGCTTCTACAAACTCCGCATACTGTTTAAGTAAAGTTGGATTCTGAATAATACAATAAGAGCTACTCAAACCAGCCATATTAAAAGCCTTACTTGGAGACATAAATACAATGCCGTGTTGTTTAGCTATAGGGCAAGATTTTAAATAAGTTGTATGAGTATTTCCTGGAAGAGTTAAATCTGCATGAATCTCATCGGAGATAACTAACACATTATTCTTGTGACAAATAGCAGCAATTTTACCCAACTCCTCTTTAGTCCATACACGTCCACCAGGATTATGAGGATTGCATAAAATAAGCAACTTACAACCTAGTATATCTTTTTCAAATTGATCAAAGTCAACCTCAAATTGCTCTTCTCCTAGTTTGAGTGAATGATATACAACTTCTCTATTATTGTTTTTTGTTACAGCAAAAAATGGCGTATATACTGGAGACATAACCATTACTTTGTCTAAAGGTTGCGTAAAACACTGTAAAACAAAAGCAATACCTCTTACAATACCAGGAGTAAATATAATTTGTTCTTTATACACTTCCCAATCAAAACGTTTATCCACCCAATTAATAATTGAACTATACCACTCATCTGGGATAATAGTATATCCTAAAACTCCATGATCAACTCCTTTTTGTATGGTTTGTAAAATGGGTTTTGGTGTTTGAAAATCTGTATCTGCAACCCACATTGGAATTGTTCTTTTTTGATGGGGGATTTCTGGTGCATCATACTTTACTGAATCAGTATCCCAACGATTTATTGATTTATCAAACTCACAACTCATATTCTATGATCTTTTAGTTCAACACTTATATTATTCATAAAGGTAATATTTCTTCTATGAAGATGATAAATAACACTCCTCTTTTCTATAAAAAAAGACAAAAGGGATGTAAAAACTCATACTAAGTCCTCAAATTAGAAGAGAACTCCCATAGACCCATTTGTATATTCATAAATTTAACCACTATTATTGAAAGAAAATCGACATTTAATAGATTAAATTTTATTTTTGTAATAAGGTAAAACATCAAAATAATATTTTAGGATAATGATTAAAGCTATTTTTCTAGACATCGATGGTACTTTAGTAAGTTTTGAAACACATAAAATCCCAGAATCCACAATAGAGGCAGTACATAAAGCAAAAGAAAATGGGCTCTACGTGTTTATTGCTACAGGCAGAGCTAAAGCTATAATGAATAATATTGGAGCTTTAGGAGAGGACACTATAGATGGCTATGTAACTATGAATGGCGCTTATTGCTTCACAAAGGATGAAGTGTTATATAAAAATAGTATTTCTAGGAGTGATGTAGAGCAAATGGCTTTAGAATCAAAAAAAAGAGATTTTGCTTCCATTTTTGTTAGTGAACATGAAATAGCCGTTGCACAAAAAAACCATTTAGTCAGTGAAATATTTCACAAACAACTTAATGTGCCACTCTTCCCCGAGATAACATTAGAGGAAGCTATTAATAAAGAAATATTCCAAATCACTCCTTTTATTACTGAAGAGCAAGAAAATGACATATTACCTCGCTTAACTACTATTGAAGCAGGAAGATGGCATCCAGCTTTTATTGATATTACAGCAAAAGGTAGTACAAAACAAAAAGGGGTGGATGTCATTATTGATCATTTTGGTATCAATCTTAATGAAACACTAGCTATTGGTGACGGAGGGAATGATATAAGTATGCTAGAACACGTAAAAGTAGGAATTGCTATGGGAAATGCCCGAAAAGAGGTTCAAGCAGTAGCTGATTATGTTACAACATCGGTTGATAATGATGGGGTTTGGAATGCCTTGAAAAAATTTGATGTTATTTAATTTATAGAAATCACTGAATAAAGTGTCAGATAAAGGAATAGACATACAAAACAAAGAGTTGCAATCCGTACTAAAATTGATTAGACATACCAATCAGTCCATTTTTCTTACGGGAAAAGCAGGAACTGGAAAATCAACTTTTTTACGATATATATGTGAGCAAACAACGAAAAAACATGTTGTTCTTGCTCCCACTGGTATTGCTGCAATCAATGCTGGTGGTAGTACTCTACATAGTTTTTTTCGTCTACCCTTTCATCCTATTCTACCCAATGATGCAAACTTAAGCCTTCATAGAGGGCGCATACATGAGTTCTTTAAATATAATAAAGACCAAAGAAGATTACTAAAAGAAATCGAGCTCGTAATTATTGATGAAATCTCCATGGTAAGATCAGACACTATAGATGCTATAGATCGCATTCTACGTGTTTATTCTCAAAACTTACGACAACCTTTTGGTGGAAAACAAATTCTATTGATAGGAGATGTATTTCAACTAGAACCCGTAGTAAAGTCAGATGACAGGGAAATCCTTAATATAGCCTATGAAACTCCTTTTTTCTTTTCTGCTAAGGTCTTTCAACAAATGGATTTAGTTTCCATAGAACTTCAAAAAGTTTATAGGCAGAACGATCCTCACTTTATTCGCGTATTAGATAATATCCGAACTAACCAAGTAGAAGCAAAAGACTTACAATTCTTAAATACACGCTATGGCATTGAGTTTAATAAAAGTACAGACGAAGAACTACACATAACTTTAGCAACACGCAGAGATACAGTTGATAGAATAAATGAACAGAAACTAAGTGAATTACCTGGAAAATCAGAACTATTCCAAGGTACTATATCTGGAGAATTCCCCATTAATAGTTTGCCAACTTCTAAAGAACTAACCTTAAAATTAGGCGCTCAAATTATATTTGTAAAAAATGATATAGACAAAAAATGGGTAAATGGAACATTAGGAGTGGTCAGTGGTATAGATAAAAAAGGAGTTTTGAATATTATTACTGAAGAAGGTCTTGAAGTAGATGTAACACCTACTTCTTGGCGAAATATTCGGTACAAGTACAATGAAAAGAAAAAAATAGTTGAAGAAGAAGAACTAGGTTCTTTTACTCAATTTCCTATCAGGTTAGCATGGGCTATAACCATTCATAAAAGTCAAGGACTAACCTTTACCCGAGCAATTATCGATTTTACAGGAGGAGTATTTGCTGGTGGTCAAACTTATGTTGCATTAAGTAGATGTACCTCATTACAAGGAATTTATCTTAAAAAGCCTATTAGTAGAGCTGATATTTTTGTACGTCCTGCAATCGTTGATTTTTCAAAAGAATTCAATAATCAACAAACACTAACTAAAGCTTTTGAAGAGGCAGGAGCTAACTTATCCTATGCTGAGGCTATTCATGCTTTTGATCAAGGAGACTTCGAGACCATGCTTACTTCACTTTTCCGAGGTATGCATGCTCGATATGATTTAGAAAGACCTCTTATAAGAAGATATATCAGACGCAAACTAGGTATTATAAATCAAATTAAAGAGGAAAATAAACAACTCAGAGAACAAATCATTGAGCAGAATAATAACTTAAAACAATTTGCTAAAGAGTATTATGTAATGGGTAATAGCTGCATCATCGATGCGAAAGACCCACACGCTGCACTTTCAAACTACAATAAAGCCATAGAGTTATTTCCTGACTATGTTGATGCGTGGGTCAGAAAAGGGGTTACCTTAATGAATCTTAATGAATACGATAAAGCTCTTCCTGTTCTCAACAAGGCGGTAGGCCTTGCTCCTCACCTATTCAAAACAGTTTATAATAGAGGTAAATTGTGGCTACATACCAAACAATTCGATAAAGCTATAGCAGACTTTGATAAAGCCACTACATTAAAAACTAAACACATTCAAGCACATCAATATTTTGGAGATGCTTTACACCAGGCTGGAAAAGAATATGAAGCCGAAATCCAATGGGAAATAGCTAAAAAACTCAGAAAAAAAAGAAACAAATAATACTTCCACCATTTATTCTTTAACAATATCCCCATTAGATTTGTTATAGATGTTACAAGACAAGATCAAAATAATTAATATTTATAATTAACTTATGAAGAAATCATTAAAAATCACAGGAATCGTTTTAGCCGTTTTATTAGCAATAATGATTATAATACCTTTTGCTTTCCAAGGAAAAATAAAAGACTTAGTAAAAAGCGAAGGAAATAAAATGATTAACGGTTCTTTCGATTTCGCTTCGCTCAACATTAGTTTGTTTAAGAACTTTCCTAAAGCTTCTATCTCATTAAAGGATTTTTGGATTAAAGGAGCTAATGAATTTGAAAATGACACCCTTATCCAAGCTAAAGAACTAACGGGTGTTATCGATCTATTTTCTCTTTTTGGAGATGAGTATGATATTACTAAAGTAGAACTAAAAGACACTCAATTGAATGCACTAGTTCTTCCTGATGGAAAAGCCAATTGGGATATTATGAAAGAGGAGGAGGATTTAGACGACAAAAAAGAGGCTATGGAAGAAGCTTCCTCATTCAATATTCAACTCAAACAATTGATATTTAAGAATGTAAATATAATCTACGATGACCGAGAGGGTGATCAATGGGCAAACATTCATAACTTTAATGCTACCGCATCGGGTAACTTAGCAGCAGATGTAACTACGCTTAAGTTTAAAGGAGACATAGAACACTTAAGCTACAGAATGGGTAACTTAATGGTTCTTAATAATGCTAACATCGAGGCTCAAATGGACATCGATGCAGATCTTGAAAACAATAAGTTTACATTAAAAGATAATAAAATTCGCTTAAATGCTATTGAAGCAGACTTAGATGGCTGGATAGCTCTTTTAGATGATGCTACTGATATGGATATTAAGCTCAATACTAATAAAGTTGGATTTAAAGAAATTCTTTCTTTAGTTCCTGCTATCTATGCTACCGACTTTAAGAAACTAAAAACAGAAGGAGAAGCCTCCTTAACAGCTTTTGCTAAAGGGAAATTAGCAGATACTATTTTACCTAATTTTGAAGCTGAAATAAAGGTAGACAATGCTCAATTCCAATATCCAGCTCTACCTGCAGGGGTTGATCAAATTAATGTACATGCAATTATAAAGAATCCTGGTGGTAATGCTGATCTCACGGAAATAGCGATACAACCATTTAGTTTTAGAATGGCTGGAAATCCTTTCCACTTAACTGCAAATATAAAAACACCAATGTCTGATCCTGCTTTTTCAGCTAAAGCAAAAGGGACCATTGACTTAGGGGTTATTGAGCAAGTATATCCCTTAGATGATATGAATTTAAATGGGATTATTAATGCAGATCTAGATCTTACGGGAAAAATGTCTTACATTGATAACGAACAATATGACAAAATATTGGCTTCAGGAAACATTAAACTTTCTGATATGAAATTGATGCTAACAGATATGCCTGAAGTAAATATTGATCGTTCTACTCTAACCTTTACTCCGAAACACTTAATATTAAGTGAAACTACAGCACTAATCGGGAAAAGTGATATAACACTAGATAGCCGATTAGAAAATTACTTGAGCTATATTTTCAAAAATGAAAAGATAACAGGTAGCGTAAACTTAAGATCTAATCATTTGAATCTTAATGATTTTATTGCACCTGATGAAAACACAGCTTCACAAGAAGAAGACAGCGTTTCTTTAGAAGCCTTTGATGTACCTGAAAACATAAACTTCACAATGACAGCGAACTTGAAAGAGGTTTTACTAAGCACTATGAAGTTCAATAATGTACAAGGTAATCTACGCATAAATAATCAAAAAATAGATATGAACAATCTATCATTGAATGGTATGGGGGGGTCTATTGTTATGAATGCCTATTATTCTACGGCTATTAGTTCAACAACTCCTAAAGTGGCAGGAAATTTCAATCTGAAGGATTTGAGCTTTACAGAAACATATCAAGCTCTAGATATGGTAAAACAGTTAGCTCCTGTATTTGACAAACTAAAAGGTTCTTTTTCTGGAGAATTAAAACTAGAAACATTATTAAATGAAGAGTTATCTCCTATGTTTGAGTCAACACAAGGTAAAGGAAAGCTAACTACTAGAAACTTAAGTCTTAGTGATGTTGACGTAATCGATCAAATTGCAACAGCTATCAAAAAGCCTGAACTAAAAAACATGCAAGCTAAAGACCTGGATTTAGCCTTTGAAATAGAAAATGGACGCTTATCGACAGAGCCTTTTGATGTAAAACTTGGAGATTATGTTATGAATTTATCGGGCTCAACAGGATTAGATCAAACCATAGATTATTCTGGAAAAATTAAACTGCCAGCTACAGCAGGTAAAATAGGTGATTTTACTACACTTGATCTAAAAATTGGGGGTACATTCCAATCTCCAAGTATTGGTATAGATGCAGAAAGTATGGCTAAACAAGCCGTAGATAAACTTGCAGATAAGGCAAAAGATAAGTTGAGTGAAAAGTTAGGACTTAATAAAGACTCAACACAGGTAAATGATTCTACAAAAACAGAAGTTGAAGATGCTTCCATTGAAGAGAAAGCTACTGAAAAAGCATTTGATTTCTTAAAGAAAAAATTAAAAAAATAAGTACTATGATGTTAAAACTTTACGACAAGAACAACAACCCTGAAGATATTCAGAAGGTAATAGACACTTTAAACGAAGGGGGATTAATTATTTACCCTACAGATACAAGGTATGCTATTGGTTGTCATGCTATGAAAGAAAGAGCAGTTGAAGAGATTTGCAAAATCAAAGGTATTGATGTGCTTAAAAACAATCTTTCAATCATCTGTTACGACCTAAGTAGTGTTAGTGAATTTGCAAAAATGAATAACTCAGTCTTCAAACTCATGAAACGAAACTTACCAGGGCCTTTTACTTTCATTCTAAATGGAACTAATAAGTTGCCTAAAATATTTAGAAATCGTAAAGAAGTGGGCATTCGTATGCCTAATGAACCTATTATACAGGAAATTGCAAGGGTACTTAATCAACCTATTATGACTACTACGGTTCCTTATGATCCTACTGATGAAATTGAATACATAACTAATCCTGAGCTTATCAATGAAAAACTTGGCGACTTAGTAAATATAGTAATTGACGGAGGCATTGGTAATGTTTTAGAATCTACCGTAGTTAATTGTACAGGAGACAGTTTTGAAATTGTAAGGCAAGGTGCTGGAGAATTAATACTCTACTAAACATTTATAATAAAATAAAAGAGGTTGTGAAATTTCACAACCTCTTTTATTTTATACGGCTTACTAACTTTTTGTAAAACTTCACACTACATTAGCAACTCTTCTCTAAAGCATTAAGCATTATATTAGGATCAAGATCATTCTCTTCAATATCCATATAATACTTGTAAGTCCCCACTTTTATCTCATGGGTTGCAGCATCATCACAAACAATAATACCATGTTGATGTATTTGCAACATACTAATGGTCCACATATGTGTAATACTTCCTTCTACAGCATGTTTTAAAGCCCTAGCTTTATTATAACCATTAACTAAAATCATAACCTCTTTAGCCGAAAGAACAGTCGATATTCCTACCGTTAGTGCTAACTTCGGTACTTGATTCATATCATAATCAAAGAAACGAGAGTTTGCAATTCGTGTATCTTTCGTTAAAGTTTTCTTACGAGTTCTAGAGCCTAAAGAAGAACCTGGTTCATTAAAAGCAAAATGCCCATTAGGTCCAATTCCTCCCATAAATAAGTCAACACCATAAGATTGTAGCTTTTGTTCATATCGTGCACACTCAGCATCAATATCTTCAGCATTACCATCTAGTAAATTAATATTTTCTGACTGAATATCAATGTGACTGAAAAAATTCTCCCACATGAATGAATAGTAGCTTTCAGGATGCTCTCGCGGTAAACCTACATACTCATCCATATTAAAAGTTACAACATTTTTAAAAGAGATAATTCCTTTTTTATTCAGCTCAATTAAAATTTTATAAAAGCCTAATTGAGTTGAACCAGTAGCTAAGCCTAGCACAAAAGGATGTTCTGCAGTAGGATTTGCTTGCTTAATTTTTAAAGCTACGTAATAGGCAGCCCATTCCGACATCCGTTGATAGTCGGGTTGAATAATAAGTCTCATGATTTTGTTGTATTAAAAAAGTGTTTGTTTGATTTTTTTGAGTTTTTATTCTCTATCTGATTTTAGCTTATCAGCCATTTCACGGGCTAATATTCTACAAGATTCTGCGGACTCATTATCTAAGGAATGTTTTACTTCTACTGGATTAGCTACAACATCTAATTTAACATCTTCTATAAATGAAGTTATTTGCTTAACAGCACCACCAGCCCAACTAAATGATCCAAAACATCCAAAATAGCGATTTTTTAATAGTCTATTTTTTATCTTCGATAAAATAGCTTCAACATCTGGATAGATCGCATTATTATAAGTAGGCGTACCAATTATTATACCCTTATATCTAAAAATATCGGTGATAATATATGAAGCATTACTACGGCTTACATTATGCATTCGCACATTTTTTATTCCTTGCAATGTTAACTCTTCAGCAATAATTTCTGCCATATCTTCTGTATTTCCATACATAGAACCATAGGCAATAACTACCCCTTCTTCAGCTTCATATTTACTTAATCTATCATAAACAGAGATAACTTTTTTCACATTATTCCCAGTCCAAACTGGACCATGGGTAGAACAAATTGTTTGAATAGGTAGTTTTCCTACTTTTTTAAACGCATTCTGAACCTGCATCCCATAACGGCCAACAATGGTAGAGTAGTAACGTTCCATCTCCCCCCAAAAATGATCTATGTTTAATCTTACATCGAGGAAACTTCCATCTAAGGCTCCATAGCAACCAAAACCATCTCCAGAAAAAAGAACTCCTTCTGTTTCATCAAAAGTCATCATTGTTTCCGGCCAATGTACCATTGGTGTCATATAAAAACGGAGAGCATGATGACCTAAATTTAATTCATCTTTATCTTTAACTATTTGTAGTTGATCTGACACTCCATAGAAACCTTCTAGCATACCAAAAGTAAGTCTATTCCCTACTATTGTAATATTTGGATACTCCTTTTTTATCAAGCTGATAGAGCCGGAATGATCAGGTTCCATATGATTTATTATCAGATAATCGATAGGACGATCTCCTAGTATGTCTTTAATTTTCTTTAGATACTTCTCATAACAAGAAACATCTACCGTATCTATTAAAGCCACTTTTTCATCATCAATAAGGTACGAATTGTACGATACTCCATAAGGAAGTGACCATAATCCTTCGAATAGATTTTTTTCTCTATCGTTTACACCTACATAATGTATTTTTCCAGCAATTCTAGTTCTATCTTTCATTATATATTCTTGTTATATATTTATTAAATTCGTTTTTTGATCTGTATATAATTGTCCTTGATAAGTATTTTCTTTTTTCATTCGCTGAATTAACATCATATTAAACTCATGATTCTTAACACCCCACAAAGGCGAAAGAATTAACTCTTTAGGCGACTGAGATATAAAGCGCTCAACGACCATATCGGGTCTTAATCGCTGTAAATAACTTATTACTAAAGTCAAATAATCATCTAATGTAGTTAAGTAAAAATCCTCAGGAAAATTAGTAAACTCTTCCTCCATTTGAGTTCCTTTAATAATTTGCAATTGATGCAACTTTAAAGTGTTTAATGGTAATTTAGAAAGAACCTTAGGTTGATCTAATATACTCTGTAATGACTCTCCTGGTAGTCCTAAAATGACGTGTCCTCCTGTTAATATACCTCTATCGGATGTTCTATTAACAGCATCTACAACCGTTTCGTAAGAATGCCCTCTATTCACTCGTAATAAAGTATCATCTAACGTACTTTCAATGCCAAATTCAACAAGAACAAATACTTTCTTACTTATCTTTTCCAAATAGTCTAATAACTCATCAGAAATACAATCGGGACGAGTTCCAATAACTAAACCCACAACATCTTTTACGGCTAAAGCCTCTTCATATTTTGCTTTAAGCCCGTCAAAAGAATCATAGGTATTAGTATACGATTGAAAATAGGCTAAGTATTTCATAGAAGGATACTTATGTGCAAAAAAGTGCTTACCATCTTCTAATTGTTGAGTTATAGTTTTTGTGGTTTTACAATAGGCAGGACTAAAAGTCTGATTATTGCAATAAGTACACCCTCCTCTTCCTATGGCTCCATCCCTATTGGGACAAGTAAATCCCGCATTTATTGAGATTTTTTGGACTTTATAAGGAAAAAAGCTTTTTAGAAAAGTGGGAAAATCATTATAAACTTTTTTGCTACTCATATCTTCTGTTTTCGGAGAACAAATATACAATATTAATTTCTAAATTTAGTGTAAACATAAAGAGTTATAGCCCATAAGCTAGTATAGCAAGGATTAGAACTAATAGAAACGGATTTACTTTTATTAATAAGCTATCTATTCACACTACCCCTAAGTCACCTATCTATGATGTCCTAGGCATATGTACCATTTGACTAGGATATCCGCCCTACTTGCCCTAGTCCTTTTAAAAGCCCACTCTATGAAAGCTAAACAGGAGTTGAAATACAACTAAAATAAACTTCAATACAAGAAAAACACCACTTCATTTCACTCTGAAAAATATTTTGTGCATATTGAGTTTAAGTAAAAAAAGTTCTTTTTTATTTACTAGCCTTACTTTTTCACTAAAGCACACAAAACTACCACTATGAAAAAAACAATCTTATCTATCTATCTTGCTTTATGTACACTCACCCTTACAGCACAAAATAAAACGACAACAGAAAACAACTCGATTAGAATTATGAGCTATAATATCCATGCAGGTATCGGAATGGATAATAAACTTGATATTGAACGGTTAGCTGATATTATAAATAACTACAATCCAGATATAGTCGCTTTACAAGAGGTTGATAGTGTTACGAACCGAATAAACAAAAAAGACATGATGAGTGAATTTTCTAGTTACACCCTTATGCATGGTTACTTTGGGGCTGCAATACCTCACGATGGGGGAAAATATGGAATAGGAATATTATCCAAAGAAAAACCCATTAATAAAAAACAAATAAAACTACCTGGTCGTGAAGAAGCTCGCACATTATTAATGCTAGAGTTTGAAAACTATTATTTCTTTGCGACTCATTGGTCTTTGACCGAAGCCGACCAAATAGCCTCAGCACGACTTGTAAGCAAGTATGCTAGCCTTTTAAATAAGCCTGTGTTTTTTGCTGGAGATCTTAATGCAAGTCCAGAATCAAAACCCATTACAGAACTAAAGAAAGAGTGGAAAATACTAAACAACCCCCAACACTGCACCTTTCCTTCGGTTTCTCCCAATATTGTTATCGATTACATCTTAGGTTACACAGCTAAAGGGCAAGGATACTCCGTAATAGAAAACAAAGTTATAGACGAAAAAGTAGCATCCGATCATAGACCTATCTATGCAGACATTATAATACATACCAAAGCAGAAAATATTATTAGAACTCAGCCTTACATTCAAAATCCAGAACCCACTCAAATGACTATTATGTGGCAAACAAATGTTCCTTGTAGAAGTTGGGTAGAATATAGAGAAGAAAATGGTGATACAAAAGTTGCTCGTGTTATGGATGAAGGCATGGCTAAGGTAAACACTACTCTAAATAAAGTAGAACTAACCCATTTAAAACCTGGAACAAAATATACTTATCGGGTTGTATCACAAGAAAAGACTATTTACAAACCTTATTATAAAGAATTTGGAGAAACAGCTACATCTAACGAATATGCATTTACCACTTGGGATGATAAAAACACTGATTTTACAGCTATCATTTTTAATGACATTCATCGTAATCATGGGTTATTCAATAAGCTTCACGAACAAATAAAAGATATTAAATACGATTTTGTAATATATAATGGAGACTGTATTGATGATGCAAACACTGAATATGAAGCTCTTTATAGTATAGCTCATTATAATAAGATGATGAATGGAGCTGAAATTCCAGGGCTTTACATACGAGGAAATCACGAAATACGTGGAGCTTACTCTACCGAGTTATGGAATGTAATAGGAAAACTTGGAGGAACTCATACTTATACAGCGTTTAACTATGGTGATACCCGTTTTGTAGTACTCGATTGTGGAGAGGACAAACCAGACGATCATTGGGTTTATTATGGATTAAACGACTTCTCACAATATCGTAAAGATCAATTGGATTTCTTATATAAAGAGCAAAAGTCAAAAGAGTTCAAAAAAGCAAAGAAAAGAGTTTTACTTCACCATATACCTATCTTTGGTGAAAACCAAAACAACAATAATCCATGTAAAGAAATATGGGAACCAACTCTAGCTAAGGGAAAATATGATGTTTCAATCAATGCACATACTCATAAATTTGAATACATTCCTAAAAACGAAAAAAACAACAAGTACCCTGTAATAATTGGTGGTGGTTCTAATGAAAACTCAGCCACAGTTATGATTCTAAAAAAAGAAGGAACTGTTTTAACTTTACAGACATTAAACACAAAGGGGGAATCTATGCTAAACTTAAACTTATAATCAAAACAGAGGAAACATTCACACCATAGAATTCAATTTGATAATCTTCTCGTTAATTTTAGAATTTAATAGCCCCTCTATCTTCGAGAGATACAAACATTTTTAGTAATTTTGTAGTATTGAAAATTATAAATTGAACTCTATATGAAAAGGTTAAATCTATTGTTTATCTGCTTAATACTCTCCTTTAGTAGTCTCATGGCTCAAAATGGAGTAAAAGAATTACAGTTAGAAGAAATTTCTTCGGGTTACTTTAAGCCTGAAACAATACAAGGTATTGTTCCAATGCCTAATAGCGACTTTTATACTCAAATGAATAAAGAGCGGACACAAATCATTAAATACTCTTTTCAAACAGGAGAAGCTGTAGAGGTTCTTTTTGATGTCAACACAGCTAGAGATTGTACTTTCAAACAATTTGATAGCTACAGTTTTTCTCCTGATGGAACAAAAATGTTAATCGCTACTGAAACGGTCCCTATCTATAGAAGATCATATAAAGCTGTTCACTATTTATTCACTATTAAACGCAATTTAATAGAGCCTTTATCGGATGGTGGACCGCAACAAGTTCCTGTTTTTTCTCCGGATAGTTACCAAGTTGCCTTTGTAAGAGATAACAACATCTTCCTGGTAAAACTTTTATACAACAATAGTGAATCACAAGTAACCCAAGATGGAGAACCAAACAAAATAATTAATGGAATACCTGACTGGGTCTATGAGGAGGAGTTTGGATTCAACTCAGCTATAACATTTAGTTCAGATAGTGAGTTATTGGCTTTTATAAAATTTGATGAATCTGCGGTGAAATCATATTCTTTCCCACTTTATGGCGGACAGTTTCCACAACATAAAGCATACAATTTATATCCTGGTACTTATACATATAAGTACCCCAAAGCTGGAGAAGCTAATGCAAAAGTTAGTGTACACTCTTTCGATATAAAATCTAGGGTGACTAGAGAAATAAAGGTTCCTATTGATGAAGATGGATATATTCCAAGAATTCGCTTTACTCCCCAAACGGATCAACTAGCTATATTCACGTTAAATAGACATCAAAACAAACTAGATTTATACATTGCAAATGCTCGATCTACTGTTTCTAAGTTAATACTTAGAGATGAAAGTCCTCAATATATCAAACCTGAAGTTATAGATCAAATTGTTTTCTATCCTAATAATTTCAGTTTCCTAAGTGAAAAAGATGGATATCAACACCTCTATTGGTATAATAGCAAAGGAACTTTAGTAAAACAGGTTACTCAAGGACAATTTGAAGTGAAAAACTTTTTAGGCTGGGATGCAAACAGTAACACTTTTTATTATGAAAGTAATGAAGGGAATCCGCTACAAACCGCAATCTATAAAATAGATGCTAAAAACAGGAAGACAGTACTTACAGAAAATAAAGGTACTAATAAAGCTATTTTCAGTACCACACTTTCATATTTTATAAACAATCACTCGAGCTTAAAAGAGCCTACTTCTATTACATTAAATGATAATAGAGGGCGGACCATAAAAACCTTAGTGGATAATAATGAGCTGAAACTTAAATTAGCACAATATAATCTTCCAACGAAAGAGTTTTTTAGTTTTACTACTAGACAAGGCACCGAATTAAACGGATGGATGATAAAACCAACAAACTTCTCTACAAACAAAAAGTATCCTGTTATACAGTTTCAATATAGTGGACCTGGTAGTCAAGAGGTTGTTGATCGATGGGCTGTAGGTGGTGATCGTCAAGGAATAGGGTGGGAATCTTATATGGCTAGTCAAGGTTTCTTAATTGTCTGTGTGGATGGAAGAGGTACTGGAGGACGTGGGGCTGATTTTGAAAAATGCACCTATTTAAATCTAGGTGTAAAAGAAGCTGAAGATCAGGTAGCTACTGCCAATTATTTAAACACACTACCTTATGTGGACTCTAATCGAATTGGTATTTGGGGATGGAGTTATGGTGGTTATATGACCATTATGAGTATGAGTGCATTAAACTCCCCCTTCAAAGCTGGGGTAGCTGTAGCCCCTGTTACTGATTGGAAGTATTATGACACTATCTATGGAGAGCGTTTTATGCGTACTCCTCAAGAGAACTTTGAAGGATATGCTACTTCGTCTACATTCAGCAGAATTGAAAACTTGCAAGGAGAATTATTACTTGTTCATGGTATGGCTGATGATAATGTTCACTTTCAAAACACAATTGAATATAGTGAAAGCTTGATTCAAGCAAATAAATCATTCAAGATGCAAGTTTATCCTAATAGAAATCATGGTATTTATGGAGGCAATACACGGCACCATTTATTTACACAACTAACCAACTTCTTCAAAAAGAATCTTTAAGCCCATCAAATAAATCATAATGCAAAAAAAAATACGCAAACCTTCGTGGCTAAAAATTAGCATTGCTAGTAATGATAGATATAGTCACACTAAAAAAATAGTAGATACACATAGCCTACATACTATTTGTACTAGTGGACGATGTCCCAATTTAGGGGAGTGCTGGGCTAAAGGAACAGCTACATTTATGATTGGTGGGGAAATTTGCACACGTAATTGTAAGTTTTGCAATACAAAAAGTGGTAAACCTTTACCTCTAAATCAGTTAGAACCAAAAAATATTGCTCAATCCATTGCCTTAATGAAAATAGATCATGCAGTTATTACTTCAGTTGATCGGGATGACCTACCAGATTATGGATCAAATCATTGGGTGGATACTATAATTGCCATTAAGCAGCAAAATCCAAAGACTACTATTGAGGTGTTAATCCCAGACTTTCAAGGAGATAAAGATTGCATCAATAGAATAATAGAAGCCAAGCCTCACATTATATCACACAATATGGAAACAGTTAGGCGAATCACCCCTTTGGTTCGAAGTGTTGCTACATACGATACTAGCTTAAACGTAATCAAACAAATAGCAGATTCTGGCATTCCAGCTAAATCAGGAATTATGGTTGGATTGAATGAAACGGTAGCAGAAGTTGAACAACTCATGGACGACCTAATAGCTGTGGGATGTTCAATATTAACCATAGGACAATATCTACAACCCTCAAGAAAACATTATCCTGTTAGTGAGTATATTACGCCCGAACAATTTGAAGATTACAAAGCAACGGCTTTAAGAAAAGGCTTCCGAAGTGTTGAAAGTGGCCCATTAGTCCGCTCATCATATCATGCTGAGCGACATATTCGCTAATTTACTAAACTAAATTAGAAGTTTTTTGTTTTAAGCATAGAGACAAAGACTTTATATATGAATCGCAAAAAACTTCTATCCTCAACATATAATATGTCGTTCGGGTTACTACCTGCAATGATTACTATGATTTTATGCGAATTTATCTGTCAAGAAATCGCTATATATATTGGATTAGGCCTAGCTGGAATTCAACTTTTCATCTATTATGGTAGAAAAGCAAAAAAGCCAAACTTCATATTAGATATGACCGCTATTGTTTTACTAGCATTAACTATTTCCACTTTCTTTTACGATAACTATTGTCCACAAGGAATGATTCCTATTACAATAGAAGCAACAATTATAATTCCTTTATTTCTGATCTTTCTACATAAAAATCGATTTATTTCTTATTTTTTATATCGAAGAAAATCAGAAAACAGACACTATTTTGCTCAAGGAGCTCAAGCCTCTATTGTATCCTCACGGGTCCTATTCATATTGGGCGGCTTACACTTTTTAATACTTACAGTTTTCATTTTATTGGGGAAAATTGAAAGTGAACCTACTCATTGGATAATGTTTCGATTATCCCCCATACTAGTTCTGAGCTTAAGTATAATATTAAATCAAGCAGCGATAAACTACTTTAACAAAACAATAGCTTGTTCTGATTATTATCCTATTGTTAATAAAAGAGGATATGTTATAGGAAGAGCATTAAAAGATGATGTTCAATCGAACAAAGGACAACATATTTATCCTGTAATACGCATAGCCTTAATAGCTGGAAACGAACTCCTACTTTGCAAAAGACCTATTACCGCTTTTATTGAAAAAGATAAAATTGATGTACCCATTGAGGGTTTTCTTCGTTATAATGAATCAATCAGTAATGGAGTGCAACGATTAATAAAGGAAAACCTACCTCATATAGATAAAGAAATTGAACCTCTTTACCATATGACCTACTATTTTAAAAATGAAGAAACAAATCGTCTTATCTATTGTTTCTCTATTGATATTGAAAAAGAACAGATTAAAGAGGGATTTAAAAAAAGGGATGCGAAATTTTGGACTATAGATGATATTAAACAACGCATTCAGACTCCTTTCTTCTGTGATTTACTACAAGAAGAATTTGAACATATAAATCAAGTTATTTATACAAGAGAAAAATACAAGGAATCTTAGCCATCTGAGGTGGATTTTTCTTCCACTCTTGAATGCTCTTGGTTAAAATAAACTCATTCTCACAAGTTATATTTGCAGCTACACACAATTTAGTTTGCGGTTTACAACTCTTTAATAAATCATCAACCATTTGTTGGTTTCTATAAGGAGTCTCTATAAATAACTGCGTTTCATTATCCGAATAAATTCTCCGTTCTAACTCTTTTATCTTTTGTGTTCGCTGATCTCCTTGAATAGGAAGATATCCATGAAAAGTAAAACTTTGTCCATTAAATCCAGAAGCCATTAAGGACAATAATATTGATGAAGGTCCAACTAAAGGAATAACCTTAATATCTCTTTGATGTGCCAAAGCCACCATATCCGATCCAGGATCAGCCACAGCAGGACAACCCGCTTCAGACATCAAGCCCACTGCTTCTCCCTTTTGTAATGGAGCTAAAAAATCGTATAGTTTATTCTTGGGAGTTCTTTTATTCAAAACATAAAAAGTCAAGTCATTAATCTCAATTGAACGATCTACTTTTTTCAAAAACCGTCTAGCTGTTCGTAAGTCTTCAACAATGAAATGTTTTATCTGTAAAATGACAGATTGGTTGTAATCGGGTAATACACGTTCAATAGGAGTATCGCCCAAAGTAACAGGTATTAAATATAATCCAGTGGGAAGCATTATTATTATTATTATTATTCGGGATGAAATCTTGACTCTTCAAGAAAGTACCCACTATTATCAAACTCTAAAAGCTCTGTCCATGTTGTATCTTTATTATTACTCATGTATTCTTTTACCAGTTGAGTCCCCATCCAAATACCTAACAATAATGGACTTTCATCGTGATATATCCCCGTAGGTATAGGTCTAATATACTCTCTTATTAACATTGGATCAGTAGAATGTAATTGGTTGTTCTTCAACATAAAAGTCCATAATAAAGCTTTGTTATCTTTACACCACTTTAATTCATCTTGACTATATCCAAGCATATCTTCAATAGGAGTATCTTTTAATACTTCGCTAACGATGTAGTAAATCTTTCCATAGTAAATCATGACATCTAATAGTGTCCTTCCATAAAGAGACAATGGATACTCACTAATTAAATAAAAGATGAAACAATCCGACAACATCTGTTCAGGATTCATCAATTGTGTTTGATAATCATAATAGAATCGCTGATACAATGGGTACTTTTGTCCCATATATTTATCTAAACTTATACCTAATAAAGTATCGGTAACTATAATAGATTCATTTAAAGCAGAAACTTGTGTATAAACCTGAGGTACTCTAAAGTTCTCTATATTCTTTTCAAGCACTTTAAATCCTCGCTCTAATTTTTTCTCAAAGTAAGTTAGTTCAGGAAACTTATTGGAAACATCATTCATTAATTGAAGAAGAGTAGGATCAGAATAGTAGCTTTTCAACTTATAAGAAACACTATCATCAGTAAAAGAACCCAGAGCTAACACCTCTTCAAACAGAACTTGAGTAATTGGTAGGTAGGTTGAATTTATTTTTTGTAAAGCTGACAGACTATTAAATTGGATATACTCTTTTAAGAGTCTGTCATACCTTATCAACATAAAATCTTTTTTATCATCAGATGAGTTATTACTACTCTTTGCAATAAAATCACAAGAGCTCATAACAATTATCACCAGCGATAAAAATATATATTTTATGTTTTTATAATTCATTTATACTATCCATATATTATATTACCCTCTTCATCCATATACTCTTCTAGTCCCTTTTCATATGTTGCCATTGCTCGTAAACTCATACCAACACTTGAAAAACCACCATCGTGATATAGATTCTGCATCGTAACCTTACGTGTTAAATCTGAAAACATAACTGCACAATAATCTGCACACTCTTCTGCTGAAGCATTTCCTAGTGGAGACATACGATTAGCAAAATCATATAACTTATCCATACCTTTTACACCAGAACCAGCCGTTGTCATAGTAGGAGATTGTGAAATTGTATTTATACGTACGTTTCCTTCTCTACCATAGATATATCCAAAACTTCTAGCTATGGACTCCAACAAAGCTTTCGCATCCGCCATATCGTTATATCCAAAAAAGGTTCTTTGAGCAGCTGTATAACTCAATGCTATTACCGATCCTCCATCAGCTATAGCATCCATTTTTTTTGCTGTCTGCAACATCTTATGAAACGAAATAGCAGAAATATCTAATGTTTTATCAAGAAAATCATAATTTAAATTATCATAAGTTTTTTTCTTACGAACATTTGGAGACATTCCAATAGAATGTAAAACAAAATCTATAGGTCCTCCAAGTATTTCCATTGACTTTCTAAAAACCGTTTCTAGGTCTTCAACATTTGTTGCATCTGCTGGTATAATCTCGCAGTTTAATTTCTCCGCTAATCCTGACAGTTCCCCCATTCGCAAAGCTATTGGAGTATTCGTCAATGTTATTTTTGCACCTTCTTCAACAACCTTCTCTGCTGTCTTCCAAGCTATAGATTGCTCATTTAAAGCACCAAAAATGATTCCTCTTTTACCTTTCAATAAACTGTAACTCATAATCTTTTTAAAAGTTAATTTCGAATGCAAAGATAACAGATTTAGATTGGATAAATAAACTCAAACAATAATAAAACTAATTTTACCAGTAAAGAGAGCTTTCCTAGCTCTATTCTAGCTTTCAGATCTATAAAATCAGTCTAGATAATAAATATCCTCCACTCCCTTAGCTGTTTTAACATCAATTAGCTAAAGTTAAACATTTTATCTGATTATTAAGTACATTGACCCTTTATAATTCATACTTCCTACTAGTCATAAAGAATTATTTATCCTTATAAACAATAAAACCAGTATCTTTGCAATGAATCGCTCTAAATAATAGACTAACAACTTAAGCTCAAGCTTTACTATAAAAGATACAAATTAAAGCTTTGTGATAAATAAAAGTAGACTTAAACAAAAGTTTAGACAGAGTGTTTTCTATTATGCACTCTGTCGAGTATAGATATAAAACAATTGACAATGATGAAAAAACTAATAATTTTTGATTTGGATGGTACCTTAATTAATAGCATAAAAGATCTAGCTACAAGTACAAACTACGCACTTGAACAATTAAAGTTTCCAACTCATCCAACAGATGATTATAATATGATGGTAGGAAATGGTATTAATAAGTTATTTGAACGTGCTCTACCTCAAGGTGAGAAAAACGAACAGAACATTAGTAAAATGCGTGAGCTATTTTTAGCACATTACGACAAGCACAACACAGTCTATACTCATCCATATAAAGGAATACCTGAAGTTCTAAAAACCTTGCAAGATAAAGGATATCTACTAGCTGTAGCTTCCAACAAATATCAAGAAGGAACAGAAAAGTTAGTAAATCATTTCTTCCCTAATATTACATTTAATCAAGTGTTTGGACAAAGAAACAATATTCCTAGTAAACCCGATCCGAAAGTACTATTAGAGATTTTAGAAAACACAAACACTAGTCCAGAAGAAGCATTAATGATAGGAGACTCAAATGTTGACATGCAAACCGCAAATAGAGCAAATATTGAAGGGTGTGGAGTAGCTTGGGGATTTAGATCAATAGAAGAATTAAAATCTCAAAACCCAACATATATAATAAAAGAAACTACTGATATTTTATCGATTCTAAATCTAAAGATATAAAAAACAAAGAGCTTCTATTATAAAAATATAGAATATAATTAACAAACAGAAGGCGTTATTCATCGATGAATAACGCCTTCTGTTCTTATCTAAAAGAAAATATTTAGTTTTCTGCTTGATGCACTGTAAGTTGAGGAAATGGAAATTCAATTCCTTTTTCATTAAACACTTTATATACTGCTTGGTTAATATCAAAATAGACACCCCAATAATCCTCTCGCTTAACCCAAGCCCTAACACGAATATTCACACTACTAGAGTCTAATTCATGCAATACAATGGCTGTGGCTGGGTCTTTTAGTATACGCTTGTCTGTATCTAGTATTGTTTGAATAACCTCTTGAGCCAAATTATAATCTGTACCGTAATCAACACCTATCACCCATTGTACTCTACGTGTAGGCTTACGATGTAAATTCGTTATAACACCACTACTTAACGCACCATTAGGCACATATACAACTTTATTATCTGGTGTTCTAATAATGGTATGAAATATTTGAATCTCTTCAACCGTACCCGAAACACCTTGGCACTCAACAAAATCATCAATATTAAAAGGCTTAAAAACCAAGATTATTATTCCTCCTGCAAAATTTTGAAGGTTTCCAGAAAGAGCCATACCAATTGCTACACCAGCCGATGCAATTAATGCAGCAAAAGATGAAGTTGGCAATCCTAAAACACTAACAATAGAAACAATCAGTAGAGTAATTAAAGTAATATTAACCAAACTTTTTAGAAAGCTTTTTACCTCTATTTCTAATTTTCTTCGTTCTAAAAAGTTTCGAACTAATTTATTAATTATAGATATAAGAAAGCGACCTATAACAAATACAATGGTTGCTAACAATAGGCGTTCTCCAAACTCAATAGATAATTCAATCAAACGCTTTAATACCTGAGGCTGTTGTTCTAAAACCTCTCCAGTTTGCTCTACTATCTTAGAAGTTAATAACAAGAGGGTGTAATAATTCATTTCTTATTTATTTATAAATATAACATAAAAATACTTTTCACTCTAAAGCTAACAAATAAGTTCTAAAAGATTTGTATTCTTTATCCATAGAGAGACTTTGTTTTTCACCTTTCATAAAAGATTGTAATTTATCGGGAACCTCAATCTTTTCCTCAATTATAGGTTCTACAGTTTCTAAAAATTTTGCGGGATGCGCTGTTTCTAAAAAAACACCTTGCTCGTCCTCTTTCAGCAAGTCCACCAAGGCTTGATATCCACATGCACCGTGGGGGTCTAACAAATAATTATATTCATTCCACACCTTAAGAATAGTATTTTTTATTTCATCATCAAGATAAAAAGCCCCTTTAATTTCACTAGAAATCTCCTCGTAATTGTCGCCATATAAATCTAATATACGATCAAAATTACTTGGGTCACCCACATCCATAGCATTAGCTACAGTTGTAACTGAAGGACGAGGTATATACTCTCCTGTTTTAAGGTATTGATAAAAAACATCATTCCTATTATTTGCTGCTATAAATCCTTTAATAGGTAAACCCATCTTTTTAGCAAACAAACCAGCTGTTAGATTCCCGAAATTACCACTAGGAACACATACCACCATAGAATCTGATTTACCCTCCTTCTTGAGTTGAGCATAGGCATAAAAATAGTAAAACGATTGAGGTAAAAAACGTGCTACATTAATAGAATTAGCTGAAGTTAAAAACAACCCTTCATTTAGCTCTTCATCCATAAAAGCACTTTTCACTAATGCTTGACAATCATCAAAAGTACCATCTACTTCTAAAGCTGTAATATTTTCTCCCAGAGTGGTAAATTGTTTTTCTTGAATCTCACTTACCTTTCCTTTAGGATATAACACATGTACTTTTACACCACGAACTCCTAAAAAACCATTAGCAACAGCACTTCCAGTATCTCCTGATGTAGCCACTAGCACATGAATGTTTTGATCCTCATCTACTACTGATTGTCTTTGTGTAAAGTAACCCAATAAACGAGCCATAAAACGTGCACCTACATCTTTAAATGCCAAAGTAGGACCATGGAACAGCTCCAAAGCACCTATTTGCGAAGTGATACGAACCAAAGGAACATCAAAGTTAAGCGTATCATAAACTATTTCCTTTAGCTTATTCTCGGGTATTTCATCACCAAAAAAAGCTAATGAAACCTCAAATGCTATCTCTTGAAAAGATAACTGATCTATTGAAGCAAAAAAATGAGCAGGTAAAGAAGGTATCTCTTCGGGCATAAATAATCCCTTATCACTAGCTAAGCCTTGAATTACGGCTTGTTCCAAAGAGACCTTAGGCGATTTTTTATTTGTACTATAGTATTTCATTATTTCTCTATTTTCATAAATTCATTCAAAAACTCATCTCCATCTAATACACCATACCCCCCTTTTTCAACCGATTTTTCATCATAGGTAGTTACCAAATCTGGCTCAATTCCTGGATACCATATTAAAAAAGGAACCAGATCAGAAGTATGTGTTCGTATTTCACAAGGAGTGGGATGATCGGGTAATATAGCTACAGCTACAGGTTCATTCATTTTCTGAATGGCCTCATAAATCGGTTTTACAGCTCTAGAGTCTAAATTTTCTATTGTTTTTAACTTTAAGCCTACATCACCCTCATGACCTGCTTCGTCACTAGCTTCAATATGAAGATAAACAAAATCCTGTGTTTTAAGAGCTTCTAAAGACGCACTTACTTTATTCTCATAATTTGTGTCATATAAACCCGTAGCCCCCTCAACATCTATCGAGTCCAATCCAGCATAGACACCAATTCCTTTAATTAAATCTACTGCAGAGATAACACTCCCCTTTTTTATGATGGGGTAAATTTCACTTAATTTATTCATTCGAGGTCTATACCCAGGTGACCATGGCCAAATGCTATTTGCAGGGTCTTTTCCTTCAGCTTCTCGCTTTTTATTAATAGGGTGATTGGAAAGCAACTGTTGTGATTTTACTATTAATTGATTAATCAAGTTTGCAGTATCTTGAGCTTTACCAGACAAAGCTTTCACCAAAAGAGGTCTATATGGCTTACCCGGAACATCATGAGGAGGAGTACAATCCAACTCCTTACATCCATTTTTAATTTTAAGTAAATGACGATATGAAACTCCAGAGTGAAAAGATATAAAATCGTTACCTAGTTCATTTTCTAAAAAATGAATCAGTTCTTCTGCTTCTTCATTAGAAATATGACCTGCGGAATGATTTTTAATTATACCATCTTTAATGCAGATTAAATTGCAACGCATGGCCATCTCATCAGAGGCAATAGCTACTCCCATACTTGCAGCTTCCAACACACCTCTCCCTTCATATACATCATCTAAGTTATATCCTAAGACAGATAGATTAGCCACCTCACTTCCAGGATGGAATCCTTTAGGTACTGTACGTAATAATCCTGTTTTACCCTCTTTTGCTAGTTTATCCATATAGGGAGTCTTTGCATACTGAAGCAATGTTTTATTTCCCAACGATTCCACAGGCCAATCGGCCATACCATCACCTAAAATTATGATATGTTTCATTATTTCTTCTTTTATACGTTTACGATACTAATAATATCTGCAAAAACACCTGCAGCAGTCACTCCTGCTCCTGCACCATATCCCTGAATCATCATTGGATATTCTTTATATCGATCTGTTGTTAAAAGTAAAACATTATTACTTCCCTCCAAAGCATAGAAAGGATGTTTTGAATCTACCTCTTGCAAACCTACAGAAGCCTCATCATTCTCAAATTTAGCTACAAAACGCCATTTTTCATTCTCCTTTTCTAATTCTTTTCTCCTCTTTTCAAAAGAGTCATCTAATGCAGGTACTTTTTCCCAAAAATCATCAAGAGTCCCCTTAAAATAAGAGTCAGGAACAAAGAGATTCTTTTTCACATCACTCTGCTCAACTTCATATCCAGCTTCACGAACTAATATAACTAGCTTTCTTATCACATCAATTCCACTTAAATCTACACGAGGATCAGGTTCTGAATAACCTTGCTCTTGTGCTTGCTTAATGGTTTGACTAAAAGGAACCTCTTCACTTATTTCATTAAATATATAATTCAAAGTACCCGATAAGACAGCTTCAATTTTAGTTATTTTATCTCCACTTATAATTAAATCATTAATTGTATTGATAATAGGTAACCCAGCACCAACATTAGCTTCAAATAGAAACTTAACACCTCTAGTACGTGCTATTTGCTTTAACTCTTTATAGTTTTCATAAGAAGAGGATGCAGCAATTTTATTTGCGGCCACAACCGAAACATTATGACTTAATAAATTCTTATATATGGAAGAAACCTCCTCACTAGCAGTACAATCCACAAAGACTGAATTAAAAATATTCATCTCTAAAATACCAGTTTCTAATGTTTGGGTATTACTCTTTTTTCCTTTTTCATAGAGCTGTTCTCTATAGTTACATAAGGGTATTCCCTCTCGATCAAGTAATAAATGTGAGCCATTAGCTATACCTACAACATTCAGTTTTAAACCATTTTCTCTTTTCAATTTTTCCTGCTGACACTGAATCTGCTCAATTAAACTTCCCCCAACAGTACCTATGCCACAGATAAATAAATTCAACACCTGATATTCGGACAAGAAAAAAGAGTCATGAATAACATTCAATGATTTGCGCAACGATTCAAGAGTCACCACAAATGAAATATTTGTTTCAGAAGCTCCTTGTGCACAAGCTATAACATTAATTCCATTTTTTCCTAACACACCAAACAACTTACCCGCAATACCAGGGGTATGTTTCATATTTTCCCCCACAATAGCGACAGTTGCTAAATCACGCTCAACCCTCATCGGATACATTTCTCCAGTCTCAATCTCTCTTGCAAACTCTTTATTCAAAATAGTACAAGCTAAATCAACCTCTTCACTACGAACCCCTATAGATGTACTATTTTCTGATGCTGCTTGAGAAACTAAAAACACACTGATACCATTCTTTGCCAATACCTTGAATATTCTATAATTCACTCCTATTACCCCTACCATACCTAATCCCTGCACAGTAATTAGACAAGTATCATTTATAGAAGATATGCCTTTAATTGCTTTATGTTCCTTTGAGCGAACAACGTCTTGCTTTATTATAGTCCCTTTAGACTCTAAATTAAAAGTGTTTCGGACACGAATAGGAATATTCTTATGGAAAACAGGATATATAGTGGGTGGGTAAATTACTTTTGCTCCAAAATTACATAACTCCGTAGCCTCAACATAACTTAACTCATCTATAGTATAAGCTGAATCTATTACTCGAGGATCAGCCGTCATAAAACCATCCACATCAGTCCATATCTCAAGACAACGAGCCTCTAATGCTGCTGCAATCATAGCAGCGGTATAATCTGATCCACCACGACCTAGATTTGTAATCTCACCTGTTATCTTATCAGAAGAAATAAATCCAGGTACTACTGCAACCATAGGAAGCGTCGCAAAAGTCTCTATTATTAACTGGGTGGAAATATCCTTATCTATAAAATTTCTAGAGTGCTTTTTATCTGTCTTTATAAAATTTCTAGAATCATAACCTATTGCTCCATCAATATATTTCGACACAATGATTGACGACAAACGTTCCCCATAACTTAACACAGTATCCAGAGTCTTTGAAGATAAATCTTTTATTAAGTAAATACCCTGGAATATATTATCCAACTCTTCTAAAAGAGGATTCACTTCTTCTTTTAATTCTTGCTTTTCCTCATTATCCCCAAATATCTCATCTATAACCTGTTCATGTTTAGATACAATCTCATCAAAAATATTTTGATAAGATAGATCACCCATGGTGGCTAAATTCGATGTTCGAATAAGTTTATCTGTTATTCCCGAAAAAGCAGAAACAACAACAATTAAAGGCTCATTAGCTAACTCAACAATTTGTTTTACTTTTCTTAATCCTTCTGCAGAACCTACGGATGTTCCACCAAACTTAATTACTTTCATGTATATTATTTTAAAGATGAGATTATTATTAATATAAGCATGCTTAAAAAACCTGCTAAAAGAGTGTGCCTAAGCACAAAATAAATAAAATGATTTGATTAAAGTGCATCACGTAGAAACACATAATTTTACCCTAACCCCTAAGGGTTGTGGTAGACATGTATGTTGTGGTATGTAGTATAAATTCAACCATATTTGTCTCTTTTCTACTTCACTTTTAATTGTAGATAGGTAAATACAAAGCTAAAAATAAATAAACGATTCGCAACACTTTTCTTTCATTATTCTACTAATTGCACCTTATTTACAAAAAAATGCAAGATTTAGACAAAAAAATGGGAAAGTGAAAAGTCACTCTCCCATTTTTTCTTTTTTCCTTATATTTTTTATTGTTCTTCCTCACGATTAGGAGTAATCAATTTATATCCTTTTCCGTGTATATTAATAATTTCAACAGACTCATCTGGTCTTAAATGCTTACGAAGTTTAGTAATATAAACATCCATGCTACGAGCATTAAAGTAATTATCATCTATCCAAATGGTTTTCAAAGCATGTTCACGTTGCAATATTTCGTTTTCATAAGCACAAAGAAGGCTCAGTAATTCAGACTCTTTTGTAGTTAATTTTGTCTCTTCATCCCCAATAGAAAGAATTTGTTTTTGTGTATCAAAAGTAAACTTACCAAACTTATATATTGTTTGTTCTTTATTTCTCTTACCACGAACTCTGCGTAAAATAGCCTCAATACGAAGAGTCAACTCTTCCATACTAAAAGGTTTAGTAATGTAATCATCAGCACCAATCTTAAATCCTTCCAATATATCCTCTTTCAATGTTTTAGCAGTTAAGAAAATAATAGGAATATCAGCATTTATAGCTCTAATTTCTTGAGCTAACGTAAAACCATCTTTTCTAGGCATCATTACGTCTAATACACAAATATCATACTGATTTTTCACAAAAGCCTTGTATCCCTCTTCCCCATCAGGATAAAGGTCTGCCGAGTAACCTTTAGCTTGTAAATACTCTCTTAGTAACATTCCAAGATTTTCGTCATCTTCACACAATAAAATTTTCAAATTCTCATCCATAACATTAAATTATTTTAATAAAGGTAATGCAATAATAAACTTTGTTCCTACATTCAATTCGCTTTCCGCTCTAATTGTTCCATGATGTTCTTCTACAATCTTTTTGACATAAGCTAAACCTAAACCAAATCCTTTTACATCGTGCAGATTACCTGTATGCACGCGATAGAATTTATCGAACACCTTTTTTACATCATCTTTTTTGATTCCAATTCCATTATCTTGTATAACAATTATCAGTTTATCGGACTCATTCCATGTTCTAACGGTCAACTTCAAGTCTTTTTCAGGATTCTTATACTTCACTGCATTATCCATTAAGTTAAAAATAACATTAGTAAAATGCATCTCATCAGCACTAATTATTCCATTTTCAGCATCTAAAAAGGCCAATAACTCACCATGGTTTTGAGCCACTTTTAGATTAAAGGTTTCAACTACTCCATGTATAATAACATTTGCATCCAACTCTTTTTTCTTCAACATAGTTGCCTGCTTATCAAACATGGACATTTGCAACACTTTCTCAACTTGAAACCTCAATCGTTTAGTCTCATCGTTAATTACATTGCATAAGTGTTGGAATAAAGAGGGTGACTTACTTACACTTGGGTCTTTTAACATTTGAGCAGCTAATGATATTGAAGAGATAGGTGTTTTAAACTCATGCGTCATGTTATTAACAAAATCATTCTTCATTTCTGTTAACTTCTTTTGTCTAAACACCACATATATGGTAAAGATGAAAGTCAGCAATAAAATAGTTGTAAAAATAGTAGAGGGAATCATAAAACTCACACTATCAAATATATAATCCCTTTTTGCTGGAAAATGAACCTTAACCAAACTCATTTTAGAGGGAGGGTCATTTGGGAATAAGGGCTGAACATAAGCTCCTTCACTCCCCTTTTTTTCATAATCAGGGCAACGATAGACTTCTCTTCCACTTCTATCAATCACTATAAAATGATAGTTCAACTCTAAACCATTATTTAAGAACTCTGATTTTAGATATTGATCTAAATTTCTAAAGTTTACACGTTTCTCAATATCCTGATCACTCGTTTGATGTATCATTTGCCATACTACTTCATCCAACAAAAACCGCTGATACATATATCGGTTCTTTACTGCATCACTTAACGATTTTGATGTTTGAGGTATGGTTTTAGAACCATGTCTTTTAGATATCATCGCTTTAGGTAAGTCAGAAGGACGTGTGCGTATTGTCTTTAACTCAAAAGACGAAAAAGCATTACCGCTACTATCCATTTGATGCATAAATTGCTGCTGAACAATATCTTCAGTTTGAATAGAACTTCCCGAGTATTGAGCTATGCGTTGTTCTTCTTCTGAGACATCTTTTATTAACCATCTCTGAGTTTCATCGAACTCCACATTCTTCGATACTTGGTATAAGCTCCTTTTTACTGAAACATCAAATTGTTCGTTACGCATCCTAACCATCTCTTCTATGTATTTAACCTGCAAATAAAGCAGACTTAGAAAAGAAGCCCCCATAACAATGCCTAATATCCAAATTGTAGACTTTCTCATACATACAAATTTAACAATACTAAATTAACATTTTTAACAACCAACCGAGTAATATTTGTATTTTTTTATATTTTAACA
>Ga0172378_10000366_pt1 | contig 39138 bp, 32 predicted proteins | sample GrowelOW332metaG_FD_119755 | JGI IMG/M metagenome (GOLD analysis project Ga0172378, IMG submission 119755) | Groundwater microbial communities from an aquifer near a municipal landfill in Southern Ontario, Canada - Pumphouse #3_1 metaG | ecosystem: Environmental > Aquatic > Deep subsurface >...
AGTCAGTAAAACTGTCAAACAAGGTGAAACACCAGATTTAGATGGTCAAGTCTTTACAGGTGTTCTTATCGATAAAGATGGCAATCCAATTCTTGATGAAGAAACAGGCGAACAAAAAACATTTACAATTACATATGATTCTAACAAAGATATGCAAATTTTAAATTTTGATCCAAATACAGCAGGCACACAAACCTATGATATTATGGGTATTGATGAAAACGGGGATGCTTTTATTTTAAAAGATGCCGTTGAAATTACTGTTGAAGCATCAGAAGAAATTAGTTCGGATACTACAGATACGACAACAACAGATACAACAACAACAGAAAAAACCGATATCAGTCAAACAACAGATAATGCCAATACGGGTGTAGAACAAAAAAGTAACACACCAATGATTATTGCATTAATCATTATTGCACTTTTAGCTGTTGGGTTTTTCATTTACAGACAAAAAAAACAAAATAAAAAATAAAGAATGTTAAAGTGAATCAGGGTGGAGTTTACTCCACCTTTTTTCTTTAGGAGGTATTTTTATTATGAGACGCTTAAAAATAGTGCTTTTCAGTATGTTGTTTTTCATTTTAATTGGGACAACAACGGTCTTTGCAGAGGAAGGCGGTTTGATTGTTACAAAATCAGATCAAGGCGAAGATGTTTATTATACAGTGAGTATGGCACAAGGATCAAATATTAATGCTGGAGATTTGGAAATAACCTATAAAGATAAAAACCTTGAATATGTTGATTGGGTACAAGCGGACTCAGCACTGGCTAATAATGGTTTATTGGCATGTAATCCAGATACAGCAAATAAAAGGATTTTAGTGAGTTATGCAACGCTTCAAGACACCTCTGCTGGCGGCGACATTGCAACTTTTCATTTTAAAAAGCTAGAGAACGAGGATTCAAGTAGTACACCCGTACTAGGAATTACCGTCAAAGGGCTCTATGCCAATGGAGATGATGAAGATAATACAGTTGCAATTATACCTCAAATCAGTGGAGATAAAAGTGTTGCAGTTGTTACAGAAGGAAAAACCATTGAAGATGCTGGTGATACAGCGATTGCTTTATCAGAGGACCAATCAGTTGCGGCAGAAGTGCAATCTGCTGAAAATGATACAGAAGAAGCGACACAAAACGATGAGGAAGAAGCGCAAACAAGTAATAACCAATGGATGCCAATGGCTGTTGTGATCATATTGGTTGTTTTGGGGATGATTCTTATTTTTGTACAACGCAAAAAGCATCGAAAAAAATCAGATCAAGATAGTAATGAAAAGATAAAAAAGTCTAAAAGACAAAAACCTAATAAAAAAGATAAAACAATAGAAAAAAATAATTTGGATCAACCAGATCAAGAAACAAATGATCTTTCATCAGAAGAAAAGATAGAAGCCGATGTTTCAACTCTTTTTGAGGATTCGAAAGATGATAAAAAGTAAATCAATCCCGATGGATTAGCTTGAAGCCATTAAAAAGAGCATTGCTTTGATAATTATATTTCTTTTAAAGAATATATTATTTAGCAATGCTCTTTTTAGGATAATGAACTTACTTGGCAGGGAGACTCTTGGATTTAAAAAGGAAAGAAAGTTTTGTTTCTGAGATGATAATAGCTGAAAAAATCATTAAAAACCCAATGACTAAACGCGGGGTTAAGATCTCATTATAAAAAATAACAGAAAAAAGAATGCCAAAAACAGATTCTAAACTGATAATCAGAGATGCTTCTGAAGGATCGACTTTTTGAGTACCATAGTTCATAAAAAGAATGGCGACTGCACTACAAATAATGGCGAGATAAAGCATTCCAAACCAAGTAGAGGTTGAAATATTGCTCGGAAAAGACGCAGTCGTCAGTGCTATGCCCCAACAAATAATAGAGGTCACAGCAAGTTGAATAATGGTTAAAAGAACGGGGTCTTTTTCTTTTGTCAATTTGGCATTTGCAACGATTTGAAAGGCGTAGAGCACACCGGAAAAGATAGTTAATAAATCTCCAAAACGGATGGACAAGCCATTAGATAAAGAAACCAATCCAATGCCGGCAAACCCTAAAAAGGCAGCAGTGTAATTAAAGGCATCCGGTTTTGACCCACCTAATGCCCAAAATAAAAAGGGAACGAGGACACAATAATTAGCGGTTAAAAAGGCATTTTTGCCGGGAGTTGTATCTGTCAAACCGATTGTTTGGACAATGTAAGCGAGACAAAGAAAAACGCCAATAATGGCCCCATCAATAAAATATCTCCGATTAAGTTTTTTAAGGCGTTTAGCAAAGAGTAGACATAAGGCAATGGTTGCAATTGTAAATCGAATAGCTAATAACATACTGGGTTCAAAAACATCAACAGTGTTTTTCATAATAAAAAAGGAAGATCCCCAGACAATGGCGGAAGTCCATAAAGCAAGTCGTGCTAAAAGATGATGATTTTTTTCTTTCAAAGTAATCTCCTGTTCATTTTCTTTCATTCTCTTTCAATATTTTACACCATTTAAGGGAATAAGTCTATACAAAATTTGGGTTTTATATTATAATAAAATAAGAATATCATTGGAGGAATTTATATGGCTTACTTGGCATTGTACAGACAATATCGTCCTATGGACTTTGATTCGGTAGTGGGACAGGATTATGTGATTAGAATATTGAAAAATCAGATCTGTGCGGGACGAGTTGGTCACGCTTATCTTTTTACTGGGATTCGAGGGACAGGTAAAACATCTATTGCGAAAATCTTTGCACGAGCGATTAATTGTCCACATAATGAAAAAGGAAATCCCTGCAATGTCTGTGAGGTTTGCAAAAACATTGAAAAATCAGGCATCATGGATATTATAGAAATTGACGCTGCATCTAATCGTGGTGTTGATGAAATTCGTGAAATTCGAGAAAAGGTTAAGTATCCACCAACTTTAGGAAAGTACAAAGTCTATATTATAGATGAAGTGCATATGTTAACAAAAGAAGCCTTTAATGCGCTTTTGAAAACATTAGAAGAACCGCCAAGTCATGCTGTTTTTTTATTGGCAACAACAGAGCCAGATAAATTACCAGCCACTATTCTTTCCCGTTGCCAGCGTTTTGATATTCGACCGATTTCTCAAGAACAAATTGCACAACAAATTCACTATATTATTGAAGATATTGGGATTCAAATGGATGAAGATGCGGTACAATTGGTTGCTTTTCGTGGAGAAAATTCTATGCGAGATGCTTTAAGTTTATTAGATCAGATTATTGATCTAAAGCCAACGGGAGATTTAATTCGTTATCAAGATGTTTTAGATTTTACTGGGATGGCAGATGATGTTCAATTATCAAATCTTTTGTCGGCAATACTTGAACAAAATGCAGAAGATGCCTTAACCCAAATGCATGCATTAAGTGCTAAGGGAAAAGATGCCAGAAAAATGATGGGGCAACTTATTGCGCATTTAAGACAGGTAATCATTGTGAAAATGGCGCCCAATAAAGCCTCAGAAATTTTAGGAAGACCAAAGCAGAGCTTAACTGTTTTACAAGAAGAGGCACGGCAAGGGACACTTATACAGTTGACAAAAATAATGGATACGTTGATTGCTGAATCTGCTAAAATGAAGTATTCTAATTTGGCGAGTATTATTTTAGAAGTAGTGCTTGTTAAACTAGCATCGGATGAAATACTGGACAGCCAACCAAAGGATCAACGACTCATCACAGCAAAAGAAGATACAACAAAAAAACATAAGCCAATCGAGCAGTCACTATCAAAAGAAAATGTTGTTGAGGTGTTAGAAAATAGCCCTCAAATGGATAAAGTGGAGATGAATCAAAGGCCACAAGCGGCCATATCAAATGTGATAGATATCCATGAAGAAAGTATTTCTGTGTTAACAGTGCCAAGTGAACCCATCGATTTGAATGTATTAAAGGATCGACTTGTTTTCTTAGCACAAAAGTATCGCCCTATTTTAAAATCAATGTTAGAGGAAATATCGATCATTCAAAATAGTGATACCGATTTTACAATATTACACTATACATCAGCACAGGGACAGCTTCTTAAAATGAAAAGAAATCAAGAGTTTTTAAAAATGGCATTAGAACGGGCTACTCATAAAAAGTGTTCTGTAAGCATCAAAAAAAAAGAAAAAAACTTTGAAGAAATGAATGATTTTGAAAAGACGCAACTCATTTTGAATGATTTAGATGTGAAAATTGAAGAAAAATAAAGATTTATTAATAAATAGGGTAGAAATGAAAAATAAATTTTGAAAAATTAAAAAAAAATGATATAATAGACTATAATACAAACAATTTAATCGAATACAGGAGGAATTATGGCTAAAGGTAGAAGAATGCCCGCTGGCATGCCAAAAGGTGGCACAAATAAAAATATGATGAAACAGATTCAAAAAATGCAAAATGATATGATGAAAGCACAAACCGTATTAGAAGAAAAAGAATTTGAAGCTAAAGCAGGTGGTGGCGCAGTTTCAGTCATTGTTTCTGGTAAAAAACTTTTGAAAAGTGTTAAAATTGATCCAGAAGTTATTGATGAAGATGATATTGAAATGTTAGAAGATCTAATTATTGCAGCGACAAATGAGGCTCTTACAAAAGTTGATGAAGAAACCAGTTCTTCAATGGGGAAATTTACAGGTGGAATGAATATTCCAGGACTCATGTAATTCATGGGACTTTACCCAAAAGCTGTAGAGCGACTCATTGCAGAATTGGCGAAGCTTCCAGGTATTGGGAACAAAACAGCCCAACGGCTAGCGTTTCATATTATTAATGCCCCTCAGAGTGATGTTACAGGATTGTCTGAAGCATTAATAGAAACCAAAAAGAAGATTCGCTATTGTAAGCAATGTTTTAGCATAACAGATCAAGATGTTTGTCAAATTTGTCAAGATCCAACAAGAGATCAATCGATGATCTGTGTTGTTGAAGGGACAAATGATATTTATGCGATTGAAAAAATGGGTGAATATAAAGGCCTTTACCATGTTTTACATGGTGCTATTTCACCACTAGAAGGTATTGGACCAAAAGATATAAAAGCACGAGAACTTGTGCTTCGACTAAGTAACAATACAGTTAAAGAAGTTATTATGGCAACAAATCCTAGTCCAGAAGGAGAAGCGACGGCGATGTACTTGGGCAATTTAATTAAACCCATGGGGATTAAAGTCACACGGCTTGCAAAGGGCATCCCTATCGGGACGGATGTTGAATATATTGATGAAGTTACTTTGATTAAAGCTTTTGAAGGCCGTAATAACATATAATTGAGGAGAATTAACATGGAAAAGATAGGGATTATTGCGTCTCCAGGAATTGCAATTGCGAAAGCATTTGTTTATGAAAAAGTAGAAGCGGTTGTAATCAAAAAACAAATAAATGATATTGATGCAGAAGTAGAAAAATTAAAAATTGCGATTAAAAAAAGCAAAAAAGAATTAGAAGCAATTTATGAAAAAGCTAAAATTGATTTAGGTGAAGAAGATGCTTCGATTTTTCAAGCACATGTATTAATTTTAAATGATCCAGAGTTTGTGGATGCAATGATTAGCGAAATACGCAATTCAGTCGTTAATGCAGAATTTGCAGTCAAGAGCATTACAGATAATTTTTATACAATGTTTGCAGCAATGGAGGATCCATATTTTGCAGCACGCTCTGCGGATATTCGTGATGTAGGAACACGTGTACTCAATAATGTGATGGGAATTGAAAATCTAGATCTTTCATCTTTTAGTGAAAACACCATTATCATTGCTAAAGACTTAGCACCATCAGATACAGCACAAATGGATAAGGCACATGTCGTAGGGTTTGCAACCAATATTGGAAGTCGAACATCCCATACAGCCATTATGGCACGTAGTCTTGAAATTCCAGCGGTTTTAGGATTAAGTGATATTCTTGAAACAACCAAAACTGGGGAAATGGTGATTGTCGATGGGATTGAAGGTAAAGTCATTGTAAAACCAACTGAAGATGAATTAAAAGCTTACACAGCAAAACAAGTTAAATATTTAGACTATGTAGCAACATTAAGCCAATTAAAAGATTTACCCGCAGAAACGACAGATGGCCACAGAATTGAAATTTGTGGGAATATTGGTTCACCGAATGATTTAGAAGGGGTTCACAAAAACGGTGGTGAAGGCGTTGGCTTATACCGTACTGAATTTTTATATATGAACAGTGATTCAATGCCAGATGAAGAAAAACAATTTGAAGCTTATAAAAAAGTGATTGAATCATTTGGGGAAAGATCTGTTATTATCCGAACACTAGATATCGGTGGCGATAAAAAGTTACCGTATTTACCGTTAAAAGAAGAAATGAATCCATTTTTAGGATTTAGAGCAATCCGTCTTTGTTTCCGTGAAAAAGAAATGTTTAAAACGCAATTAAGAGCCATTCTTCGGGCTTCTGTTTTTGGAAAAGCACGCATTATGTTTCCGATGATTTCTTCTGTTATGGAAGTACGTCAAGCGAAAGCCATTGTTCAAGAATGTATGGCTCAATTAGATGCTGAAGGTATTGTTTATGATCAAAATATTGAAATTGGTGTGATGATTGAAATTCCATCGGCGGCAATTACTTCCGATATTATTGTAAAAGAAGTTGACTTTTTTAGTATTGGAACCAATGATTTATGTCAATATACCTTAGCGGTTGATCGTATGAATCAAGAAGTATCCTATCTTTATAATCCGCTAAATCCAGCTATTTTACGATTAGTGAAAATGGTTATTGATGCCTCACATACACATCCTGATAAATTCACGGGAATGTGTGGGGAAATGGCAGGGGATCCAAGCGCAACGTTAATTCTTTTAGGTCTTGGGCTGGATGAGTTTTCAATGAGTGCTTCTGCTATTCCACAAGTAAAAAAAATGATCAGATCGGTAAGCTTTAAACAAGCACAAGATATTGCAAATACAGCATTGAAATTAGAAACAGGAGAAGCTGTTGCTGAAATGGTTAAGACGAAAATTTCAGATTTAGGAATTAAAATTGTTTAACGTAAGGAGATGATGAATAATGGTAAGTCAGGAAGTGATTGTAACAAATCCAACAGGATTACATGGGAGACCAGCATCAATTTTAGTTACCACTGCATCTAAATTTAAATCAGATATTGATATTATTAAAGATGGTTCGCATTTTAATGCAAAAAGTATTATGAGTGTTATGGGGTCAGCAGTGGCTCAGGGGTATACAATTGGTATTCAAGCTGATGGCGTAGATGAAGAACAAGCGGTAGAGACGTTGGTAACATTAATCAAAAATGAATTCAAATAAGGAGGAACAAAATGTGCAAGAATAAGGGATCGTTTATTGGGGGGCTATTTTGTGGAACAGTTATTGGGGGAGCACTTGCTTTACTTTTAGCACCACAGAGTGGGGAAGATACCCGAGGAAAAATCAAGATAAACGCTGAAGATGTTGTTGATAATTTTGGTGGTCAAGTATCTGATTTGGGAGAAACCTTCAAAGAACAATTTGAAGAATTTACAAGCAATATCACAGAACACATCAATCAATATCGTACATCTGTTGAAAATAAAATCCAAGAAATTCAAGATGAAGTGGATCAAGATATAGCAGATTTAAGTGAAGAACTTGAATCAATCCATGATGAAGTGGATGATACAAAAGACACGTTTGAAGATTTAGAAGATACACAAGATGTGATCAAAAACGCAGAAAAAGAAGAATTAGTTGAAGAAGAAACAACCGCAAATACGGTTGATGTTGACGAATCGACTGATCCTGTGCGGGAGTAAAGAATGATTAGTTTTGATATTTCGTTTTGGGAGTTGGCACTGATTATTGTTGCGATTGCGTTTGTTTTTGGAACCGTTCATTTAATACATGTTTTAAAAAATTTAGCAGAGTTATTAAAAGATACGTCAAAAATAACAGAGGATAATCGGACAGCCATAAAAAATACGATGGATAATATTCAAAATCTTTCTAAAGAAGCAACCACTGCGACGGCGCATGTGAATCATATTGCAGATGAAGTTGACACAGCGGTTAACACTGTTAAAACAGATGTTCTGGAACCATTAGCTAAAATTCTGACACGTTTATCGAGTTTGAATCGTGTTATTAAAAAACGTTCTAAAGCAAAATCATAAGTCAAAAAAAGCTGTCTTTGGGCAGCTTTTTTTTGATTATACAAAAGCACAAAGGATTAAAAAAACAGCAATACTAAAAAAAAAAAGACAGATTAGGTAAAGGTTAACATTTTCTTAAAATGATGTAATGATTTACAAATATACTGGATTTTTTCCTTAACTTGGGGTACAATAAATACGTAATTTAAAAGTAAGGAGTAATAAAATGAAATCGTATTTGACAAAGAATATTCGTAATGTAGTGTTATTAGGACATGGTGGCAGTGGAAAGTCAACAATTGTTGAAGCGTTAGCTTTCAATGGTGGTGTTATTGACCGAATGGGACGTATTGATGAAGGAAGTACTTTATCAGATTTTGATCAAGAAGAAAAACGAAGAATGATGTCACTTTCATCTTCTATTATTCCGATTGAATATGGTGGACATAAACTTAATATTATTGATGTCCCTGGTTACTTTGACTTTATTGGCGATGCTTATGCCGCATTACGAGTTGCAGATGCGATTATTATTGTTGTCGATGCTTCAGCAGGTGTTCAAGTAGGCACGGAAAAGGCGATTGAATTGCTTGCTAGGGTGAAGGTGCCTGCTTTTATTGTCGTTAATAAAATGGATCGCGAGAATGCCGTTTTTGCTGATGTTATGCAGGAATTAAAGGAAACACTCGGCAATAAAGTTATTCCCTTTGAATTGCCAATGGGCGAAGGAGAAAATATGCATGGGGTTGTTAATGTTGTAGATATGCGTGGAAGAGAACGGAAAGATAACCGTTGTTTTGATTCTGATATTCCAGAAGATATGAAAGAAGAACTAACCCCTTATCGTGAAATGATCATCGAATCTGTTGCACAAACGAGTGAAACATTAATGGAAAAGTACTTTGCAGACGAAGCATTAACGACAGAAGAAATTCATCAAGGCATTCGCACAGGGGTTCTTGAAGGGGATTTAATGCCTGTTCTTTGTACATCAGCCATTCAAAACATTGGCGTGGAAACATTAGAAAATATGTTGATTGATTATATGCCAGCACCAGATGAAAAAGGGCCTAATATTGGGATTCACCCAGAATTTAAAACAAAGCTTGAAAGATTTTGCGATATGGATAAACCGTTTTCAGCACAAGTTTTTAAAACGGTTGCAGATCCTTATGTTGGCAAATTGTCAGTTTTTAAGGTGATGTCTGGCATATTAGAACATGATACAGAAGTCTATAATATGAATAAAGAAACTAAAGAAAAAACACACCATATTTATGTGCTAAAAGGTGGCAAACAAATTGAAGTTGAAAAACTGTATGCTGGCGATATTGGAGCGTTTTCAAAACTTGTGGATACAACGACTGGTGATACTTTATGCGATTTAGAAAATCCAATTGTATATCCTCAAATTGAACTACCCAAACCGGTTATTTCCGTTGCAATTGAAGCAAAATCGAAGAATGACATCGAAAAATTAGCAACAGGATTACACAGGTTGGTGGAAGAAGATCCAACTATCAGTTTTACACGTAATAAAGAAACGAAACAAACGGTGCTTTCTGGATTAGGAAAAATGCATCTTGAAATTATATCAGAAAAGCTTAAAAATAAATTTGGGGTTGAGGTCGATTTATTACCAATGAAAGTTCCCTATCGCGAAACAATCAAAAAATCGGCAAATGCACAGGGCCGTCACAAAAAACAATCAGGTGGTTCTGGTCAATTTGGGGATGTGTGGATTAAATTTGAGCCAGGAAATACACCTAATGATCCATTTGAATTTGTTGATAATGTTGTTGGTGGAGCCGTTCCACGCAACTTTATTCCAGCGGTTGAAAAGGGATTAGATGAATGTATGAAGGCCGGCGTTTTAGCCAATTATCCGGTTACTGGCGTGCGGGCAACTTTGTATGATGGTTCTTATCATGCAGTTGATTCTGATGAAATGTCTTTTAAAATGGCAGCAACAGCTGCTTATCGCAAAGGAATGAAAGAGGCAATGCCAACGATTTTAGAACCAATATATGAATTAAAAATAACCATTCCTGATAAATATATGGGTGATATTATGGGTGATTTAAATAAAAAACGTGGCCGTATTATGGGAATGGAGCCTGGTGAAGAGGGTAAACAAGTTTTAAGAGCAGAAGTACCATTAGCAGAACTATTTAAATATGCAACAGAGTTACGATCGATGACCCAAGCGCGTGGTGATTTCGAAATGGCTTTTGTGCGCTATGAAGAAGCACCTGCTATTATTTCAGAAAAAGTAATTGCAGAGGCACAAAACGAATAAAAGAAGCACAAAAAGAATCGGATCTGTATAAAAAGGAATGCATTGCATTCCTTTTTTCTTGCTTTTTTTTTGTATTATTGTTATAATAACCAATAGAATTGACGGAAGAAGGAGAAAAAATGGAGCTATTAGAGCAGAGAATTCGTGAAGATGGTCATGTAGTAGGAACAGATATTTTGAAAGTGGATAATTTTTTAAATCATCAGTTGGATACCTACCTGTTTGAGGAAATGGGAAAAGAATTTGCGCGATTGTTTAAAAATAAAAAAGTGGATAAAATTCTAACCATTGAAGCATCAGGAATTGCCATTGCTTCAGTTGTTGCACGTTCCTTTAATTACTGTCCCGTTGTTTTTGCAAAAAAAACAGAATCTCTGAATTTAAGCAGTGAAATATATAGTAGTGAAGTTTATTCATTTACAAAACAAAAAAGCTACAAAATCATGGTATCAAAAAAATTTATTAACGAAAATGATAATATTTTAATTATAGATGATTTTTTAGCGAATGGAAAAGCTGCAAAGGGTCTTATCGATCTGATCTATCAGGCCGGAGCAACGTTAGCAGGTATTGGGATTGCTGTAGAAAAAGGCTTTCAAGATGGTGGAAAAATGTTAAGAGATAAAGGGATTCAGCTAGAATCATTAGCTATCGTTGAGAAAATGAATGAAAAAGACAATACAATCGTTTTTCGACCAAGGAGTATGAATGAATGAACGAAACCCAATAGGGTTGATTGATTCAGGGATTGGGGGTTTTACGGTTTTAAAAGAACTACAACACCAATTGCCACATGAAAATATCGTTTATCTTGGTGATTCCAAGCGGATGCCTTATGGGGAACGCAATAATCAAGATATTATTCAGTATGCAGAATCCGATATTCGATTTTTAGAACAAAAAGGAGCTAAAGCTATTCTATTAGCCTGTAATACCGTTTCTTCTTTAATTGACCAGATCGAAACAAAGGTTCCACTTTTTAGTATTGTTGAAGCAGGGTGCATGGCAACAGCAGAAATGTGTACAGAAGGCGAAGTTGGATTGATTGCTACAACGGCAACGGTTAATAATGGGGCCTATGAGCGAATTTTGAAAAAATATTCCAAAACAGTGCGCTATATACCGAAAGGGACTAAAACTTTAGCTGCCATTATTAATAATCATCCAGATGAGTTGTTACTCCTTGAAAGAAATATTCGAGAAGCGATTGAACCCATTCTTCAAGTAAGTGATATTAAAGAACTCTTATTAGGATGTACGCATTTTCCAATTGTGCGAAAAACAATTGAAAAAATGTATCCAAACTTAAAAATTATTAATCCAGCAGAACGCCAAATTCGGATTATTTATGAGTATTTAGATAAAGAACGCCTAATAAATGGCGATCTTTATGATGGCATTACGAATATTTATACAACAGGGAGTCCACAAGACTACCGTATTTTTGAAGATAAAATTGGACAATTGCAAATTTATTGTAACCATTTAAAGCAAACCGTATTAGATATTGATTAGGAGAAAAAAGATGATGGAAAACGAAGAAAAAAAAGTTGTGTATTCGGCGATTCAACCCTCAGGGGCATTTACACTCGGTAATTATTTTGGAGCAATGAAAAATTGGGCACAGATGCAAGAAGATTATGATTGCCTTTTCTGTATTGCGGATTTACATGCGATTACAGTACAACAGGTACCAGCAGAGCTAAGACGTCGAACCTATGAATCAATGGCAATGCTAATGGCACTTGGTATTGATCCTGAAAAATCAATTTTATATGTGCAATCGCAAGTGCCGGAACATACAGAATTAACATGGATCTTGAATTGCTTTACCTATATGGGTGAATTAAGTCGAATGACGCAGTATAAAGAGAAATCACATAAGCAAGGGAAAAATATTCGTGTTGGTTTGTTTGATTATCCTGTTTTAATGGCAGCAGATATTTTACTCTATCAGACAAATTTAGTGCCTGTTGGGAGCGATCAAAAACAACATGTTGAATTAGCAAGAGATATTGCCAATCGTTTTAATACAACCTTTAGTGATACCTTTGTATTGCCAGAACCTTATTTTGGGAAAACCGGTAAGCGCATAATGAGTTTGCAAGAACCGGAAAAGAAAATGTCGAAATCAGATTTGAATCCAAATGGATTTGTGGCCCTTTTAGAGGATCCAGATGTGATGATTCGCAAATTTAAACGTGCGGTGACGGATTCAGAAATGCATGTTGCTTATGATCCTAAAAATAAACCAGGTGTTTCTAATCTAATGGAGATTTACAATTGCACAACGGGGCTTTCTTTAGACGATATTGAAAAAGAATTTGAAGGTAAAGGCTATGGAGATTTTAAAATACGTGTAGGCGAATCTGTTGTTGAAACGATCAAACCGATTCAAACAGAGTATCAAAAACTCATGAAAGATAAAAAACAACTTGAAAGTATTATGCAAAAAAACGCACAAAAGGCTTCACATTTGGCCCAGCGAACTTTACGAAAAGCACGCCGAAAAACAGGCTTTGTTAATTAAATAAACCCAAAATTTTTATAACAGAATCGGTGAGAAACGATTCTGTTATAAAAATGATCAATTGATTTAAAATGGATTGGAGAAAAAATGGGAATTCGAATTGTCAATGGTCGACAAACAGCCAGTAAAAGTGAAAAGATTTATACGGAAATTTCTGAATGTATACACCGCGGCGAAGACCGCCTTTTTTTAATTGTACCAGAACAATTTACCCTTAATGCAGAACGTAATCTTATGGAAAAAGCAGCAGTTGAAGGTTTAATGAATGTGGATGTCTTAAGTCTAAAGCGTTTGGCTTTTCGTGTTTATAGTGAAGTTGGTGGATTGACTAGAAAAAAGATTGACCGTCATGGGCGTCAAATGCTATTACAAAAAAGCATTAATGATCAAAAAAATCAATTGACGGTATATAAAAAATCAGCAACAAAAAGAGGTTTTTTAGAACACATTAGTCAGATGATTAGTGATTTTAAACAAGAAGATATTAAACCGGAAATGTTAGAAGATATTCAAAAAGAAGTCGCAGATAAAACATTGCTGAGTGCAAAACTAAAAGATATTCAATTAATCTATCAACATTTTCAAACATTACTTGGTGAAGATCGCATGGACGATGATGATGAAGCTGTTTTTTTGTGTCAGCAAATTCCAAAATGTTCCTTTTTAAAAGGCGCTAAAATATGGATTTATGGATTTTACACTTTTTCAAAGCATGATTTTAAAGTTCTGGAATGTTTAGCCAGATCTGTTGAGACCTTAACGGTTACCTTAACAGAAGATCCAGATGAAGTGGCTATGGACGCGATGACATTTAAGATCCCTAAAGATACACGAGAAACCTTGTATCAAATTGCTTGTGATTTTGATTTAACCTACGAAACAATTACTTTGGAAAGCATAATAAAGGACCAAGAATTAAGTCTTTTAGAAAAAAATCTTTTTTCATATCAGATAAATAGTTATCCAAAAGTTCCACAGAAGTGCCATTTTTTTCAAGCAAAAACACCATGGGAAGAAATTGAATATAGTGCTTCAAAACTCGTTGCTTTATTAAGAGATGGTGATTTTGAACCAAAAGATTTTGTTGTTTTAGCACCAGATTCCTATACCAATATGATTAAAAAGATTTTTACTGTCTATCATATTCCAGTTTTTTTAGATGAAGTAACACAAATCACAGATAATATTTTAATTGAAGCGCTTTTGACATTATTAGATGCCATCCAAAATCGGTTTTATACCTACGATCTGTTAGCCTACTGTAAATATGGATTTACGGGGTTATCCAAAGAAGAGGTTGAAACTTTGGAAAACTACACTTTACGCTTTGGCATCAAAGGAAAACGGTGGGAAACGCCATTTACAAAAACAGACGATGATGATTGTATTGAAGCTTTAGAAAAATCACGTAATCAATTGATGCGACCGGTTTTAGATTTAAAAAAAGCATTACAAGCGAAAACAAATGTGGAAGAGAAATCAATCGCATTAATGACCTATCTTGAAACCATTGGTGTCGAAAATAAAATGGATGAGATCATCCAAACGTTAAATGATAAAAATTTATTTGAAGAAGCTGCTATCTATAATCAAGTTTGGAATGTTTTAATGGAAGTACTAGACCAAATGGTCGTTACAATGGAAGATTCTCCAATTGCTTTAAAAGATTATATCCAAATATTACACTCAGGGCTTTCAACTTATGATATTGGGGTAATCCCTAAAACACAAAATGTGGTTAATGTGACGGATTTAATTCGAAGTCGTAATTCTAAAATGAAGGTGTTAATTGCTTTTGGTTTAAATGAAGGGGTTTTTCCATCAGAAGGAAAAAGCATAGGATTGTTATCTGAAAAAGAACGCGAAATTTTAAGAGAGAAAACAGCGCTTAATCTTGTCAATAACGAAGATTATCATTATTTACAAGAAAATTATGCGTTGTATTGCTTGTTGAGTAGTCCGACTGACCATGTTTATTTTTCGATGGCTAATACAGATGCAGAAGGCGGTTCTTTATTGCCATCGCCGTTAATTGAAAAAATATTAGCAATTTTTCCCAAAATGCCGATTGAAATAGGCGAAAGCAAAGAGATTATTTCGTCAGCGGGAGCGAGTTTAAATGGTCTAATTGATTATTTAAAAGCACCAGAGGATAATTTGAATTGGCAAATTGCTGCACAATGGTACAAAACGCATTCACAATATAAAAATTTATATGATGCTTGTCTAAAAGCAGTGCATTACCAGGGGATTAATGACACATTAAGTAGTGAGCAGGCTCAAAAATTATACTATCAAGAGCCTTTTATACTACGTACAAGTATTTCTAGACTTGAAAAATATAGACAATGTCCTTTTTCACATTTTGTGCGGTATGGATTGCGTCCAAAAGAACGGCGTGATTATAAAGTAGATCCCTTAGATATTGGAAATGTCATGCATGAATTGTTAGATCATCTGTTTAAAGAAATTCAACAATCAGGTCGTCAATTAGCAACATTAACAGATGAAGAACTTCAAATGATGATCACCAAAATTTTGCATCATATTTTACCAGATGTTCGAGAAGGCGTTTTTGATTATGAAGGATCAACCCGCTATTTAATTCGAAAAGTTCGAAGAATGGGATTTAAAACAGCAAAGATGGCGGCTAAACATTTGACAAATGGAGAGTTTGAATTTAAGGAAAGCGAAAAGAAATTTGTGGATCAACTGACGCTTGAGGAGGGACAAGTACAAATTCAAGGGAAGATTGATCGGATCGATTTATACACAGTTAATAATAAAGAATATGTTAAAATTGTTGATTATAAAACGAGTAATCACCGTTTGGATTTATCAGAAATTTATTATGGTATTTCTTTACAACTTTTAGTATATTTAGAAGAAACGCTTTATTTATATCAAGATGCAATTCCTGGAGGCGCCTTTTATTTCCATGTTGATGATCCAATGTTAAAGATTGACCATATGGATACAGAAGCGGTTGCCAAAGCCTTAAATCAACATTTTACAATGAAAGGGGTCTACTTAGATAATGACGTTATTAAAGAAGCCATTCAAAAGGATCAACAGTTTCAAATTATTAGTTCAAGAGATAACAAATGGAGCCTTGATGAATTTGATACGGTTTTAGATTTTATCAAGCAACGTATTCGTGGGATGCTAGCAGAAATTATTCACGGTAAAATTAGTGTTGAGCCTTATCAATTAAAAGGCAAAACGGGCTGTGACTATTGTCCTTATCAAGATGTTTGCCAATTTGATAAGCATTTGCCAGGACAAAAGTATGTTTATTTAAGAGAAATTAAGCAAAAAGATGAATTTATAAAAACCATAAAAGACATAGGAGGAGATCATGAACTGGACGAATGAACAAACTGAAGCCATTGAGAGCCGCTCCAAAAATTTATTAGTTTCGGCAGCCGCTGGATCAGGCAAAACAGCTTTACTCATTGAACGAATCCGTCAAATGGTTGTCAATGAAAACAAAGATGTTGATAAATTATTAGTGCTTACCTTTACCCGCGCAGCAGCAGCTGAAATGAAAATGCGCTTACGTAAAGCTTTAACACAGGAACTTGAAAAACCAGAAACGGATAAATTGCGTATTTTAAATCAGTTGACGCATTTAAGCCGTGCATCGATCTCTACTTTGCATGCTTTTTGTCGGAAAGTTATTAGAGAGTATTTTCAAGAAGCGGGAATTGATCCTGAATTTACGATGGGGAGTGAATCTGAGTTAGCCATTATGAAAGACGAAGCGATTACTGCGGTTTTTGATGAGGCCTATGATGCTTTAGGCGAGACCGAAGAAACAGCATTTAGTCAATTGATCGATTTATATACCAGCAATCGAAATGATGATCTTTTAAAAGAAATGGTAATAAAGTGTCAAACTTTTTTAAATAGTATTCCTAATGCAGAAGCCTGGAGTCGACAAAAATTATCAGATCTTGATATGACAGAAGAAGCCTATCATAAAAGCATCTATTATGCGATCATTCAAGCGGAACAAAAAGATCAAATAAAAGCAGCGGCATTATTTGTTAAAATGGCGTTAAAAAACTGTACAGAAGATTTCAAAAAAGCAACGGCTCAACTTGAAGAAGATGCACAAAAGATCAGTCATTTAAGCACTTTTCTAAATCAAGGAGAGCCTCTGCGTGCTGTCCATTTTGAGGATATTTTAGCCAAAAGATATTCCGGAAATGCAAAGTCCGATAAAGAAACCAATGAAAAAATAAAAGGCTACCGAAACAAGGCAAAAGAAGCCCTAAAAGTAGCGAAAACCTTTGTTTTTCAACCAGAAGACGGGCTTGCATTACTTAGAAAAATGCAAGGACCTGTACAAAATTTTTATGAATTAACCCAAAAATTTGACCAAAAATTTAAAGAAAAAAAACGGGAACGTAATATTTTAGATTTTAATGATCTTGAACAATTAACCTTAAAAATTCTTCAAAATGAAGTCATTGCACAAGAATTTCAAAATCGCTATGCGTATGTTTTTCTAGATGAATATCAAGATACAAATGAAGTACAAGAAGCAATTGTTCAAAAAATTGCAAGAAAAGATAATTATTTTATGGTAGGAGATGTTAAACAAAGTATTTATGGATTTCGCCAAGCAGATCCAAGTATTTTTTTAAGAAAGTATCAACAATTTAAGACACAAAAGCAAACAACAAATCAACTCATTACCTTAAGTCAAAATTTTCGTTCTTCACGTAGTGTGATTGATACAGTTAATTTCATGTTTGAACACTTAATGACACGTGATTTTGGAGGAATTGATTATGATGCACGTGCAAAACTTTATAAAGGATTGCCAAATGAAGGGGAGCCAATAAAAACAGAAATTCATCTCATTGAGAATAATCTAGAGGAAATAGAAGATGATGCATTTAAAGCAATGGAAAAAGAAGAACGTGAAGCTTATATTGTTGCCAATCAAATTTTAGCATTACGGGAGAAAAAATGTTATCGAACACGAAGTGGTGTTGAAAAAGAAGTGCACTTTAGAGATATGGTTGTCCTTATGCGTGCGGTTCAAAGAAGTGGCGAAATTTTTTCAAGAGTCTTTTCTCAGATGGGAATCCCTGTTTATTTTGAAGGAGGAGATGCTTATTATGAAACCTTAGAGGTTAGTATTATTTTAAATCTTTTGAAAATCATTGATAATCGCAAACAAGATATCCCGCTGTTATCTATTATGCTGTCGCCGATAGGACATTTTGATTCAGCAGATCTTTCTGCTATACGAGAAGCCTATAAAGATACCCATTATTTTTATGAAGCGGCTATGGCTTATAAAAAAGAAAAGAATGATGACCGTGCAGAAAAATTAAACGCTTTTTATGAACAGTTAAATATATGGCATCAAGACAGTTTATTAATGGATATTGAATCCTTTTTATGGAAACTTTATTTAGAAACGGATTACTACTATTTTGTACGCGCTTTGCCAGGTGGTGAAATCAGACAAAACAATCTAAGAGTTTTACTTAAGCGGGCAGGTGATTACAAAAGCTCTACCCTTAAAGGCATTTACCATTTTATTGATTATGTTCAAAAAATGAAAGATAAAGGGAAGGTAGAACCCGTTCCCGGTATTCTTTCCGATCAAGACGATGTGGTCCGAATTATGACGATCCATAAAAGCAAAGGGCTTGAATTCCCCATTGTTTTCTTATCAGGAACAGGGAAACAATTTAATATACGTTCAGAAGGACAGGGGATTGTTTTTCACAAAGATTTAGGATTTTGTCCAGAGTATATTGATTCAGAAGCACGCATTAAAATGGACACACTTTTTACAAAAGCCCATCATTTACAAACAACATTAGAACAAAAAGCCGAGGAAATGCGGATTTTATATGTAGGAATGACGCGAGCAGAAGAACAATTGATTATTACGGGTGGGATTAAAGATTTCGAAAAAACGAAAGCCGAATGGCAAATGAGTAGTGAAATTTATGTCATGAAAAAGGCTAGAAATCAATTAGACTGGATTATGCGAACATATTTTTCAAAGCCGTTTAATACGATTTTTGAATTAACTGTTCATAAGGGAGAAGACCCTGTCTTAAAACCGGTGCAATCTCATCAAAAGGCGCCTGTAGAGTCTAATCAAGAAAAAAAAGACTGGATTGATCATTGCTTGTCTTATAACATTAGCACAGAAGAACAACCTGTTCCTGCTAAAATGAGTGTGACGGAATTAAAAGGATTTACAGAAGAAGCAATACAAAACGAGCTACCCGTACGGACTGCAAAGCCGCAATTTATGAGTGCCGAAGAAACACAATTTACAGCGGCAGAAAAAGGAACGGCTTTCCATTTTTTTATGCAACACATTCATTTAAGTCAATATCGCAATGTGTCTAAAGAAAAGTGTTTATTACAGCTACAAGCTGAAAAAAAAGCCTTTGTTGAAGCAGAATTAATGGAAGAAATGTTGATTCAGACGGTTAACTTAAAACAGCTTGAAACCTTTTTGTTTTCAAGTGTAGGGCAGCGTTTGCTACATGCTGAAAAAGTATATCGTGAACGTCCCTTTAATTTAGCTTATGATCCAGGACGTGTTCTTAAAAAATGGGAAGCCGTTTCTCAGACAACTATTATACAAGGAATGCTTGATTGTTACTTTTTAGAAGGGGATCAATTTGTGCTGTTAGATTATAAAACAGATTCGTTTAAAGAACTGAATTGGGAAGAACAAGCAAAAGAACGCTATAAAAATCAACTTGAAATTTATGCGGAAGCCTTAGAAAAAATCACTGGCAAATCTGTAAAAAATAAAATTCTTTGCATGATCACCATGGGCAAAAACATTATTTTATGATATAATGAAAGGAAATTAAGTGAAGGAGAAAATATGAAAGAATTAGTGTGTACAACAGAAAGAAAAGAAAGTTATACAATCCTTTTAGAAAGAGGTCTATCAAAGCATATTTATGAATTAGGACATATTTTTTCTAAGTACAAAAAAATCGTTATTATTAGCGATAAAAATGTTGCAAAACATTATTTGAGTCGGGTTCGCAAACAATTGCGAAGTTTTGATAGTGAAGTGATTACGATTATTATAGCACCAGGTGAAAATTCAAAAAATTTGGCGCAAGCTGAAGAAATTTTTTATAAATTACAAGAAACAAAAATTACACGTATTGATGCCATTGTTGCTCTAGGGGGTGGTGTTGTTGGTGATTTAGCTGGATTTTGTGCAGCAAATTATCTTAGAGGGATTGATTTCATTCAAATTCCGACGTCTTTATTAGCGCAAGTTGATAGTAGTATTGGTGGTAAAGTAGGAATAGATTTAGGGTATGCTAAAAATTTAGTGGGTGCTTTTTATCAGCCTAAAAGTGTCATTGTCGATCCAGATCTTTTAGAGACATTAGAGGATCATTATTTAACAGATGGTATGGGTGAAGTGATTAAGTATGCCTGTATTAGTTCAACCCGTCTCTTTGTACGGCTAATGGCTTATGAATATCATGAGGATTTAATGGCCGACATGGAAGAAATCGTTGGAAAGTGTATCCAGATCAAGCGCAATGTTGTTGAAAAAGATGAAAAAGAACAAGGCTTACGCCGTGTTTTGAATTTTGGACATACCATTGGGCATGTTATTGAATCTTACTTTGAATTTGAGAGATATTCACATGGAGAAGCTGTTGCGATTGGTATGTATAATATCACAAAAATGAGTGTACAAGAAGGATTAACAAAACCGGAAACGTTGACCAATATGCGAATTCTTTTAGATAACTTTGGGTTAGCTTATGAAATGCCGGAAATGGATATACAACGTGTAGAAGAAATTTTGATGAATGATAAGAAATTTGAAGATGATATTCTCAATGTCTGTATTATTCCTGAAATTGGTAAATCAGAGATTGTAAAAATTCACAAAAGACAGGCCATTAAACTTTTTAGTTAAAAGCATTAAAACTAATCGAAGATTTTTTTAAAATTCAAGCCTCCATTAAGATTTAATGTGTTGATCAAAGAAATAAAGGTATAAATAAGCATAAATTCGGCGGATAAAGCACATATATAAAGGTTGCAACAAAAAAGTATTGCAGGTTATTAATATTTTTGCTGAAAATTATGCAACTTTGATGTATAATTATTAAAAATGAAAATGAAAAGGAAAAATAATGAAAAAATTTAAGAAAGTATTAGTTGCAAATCGTGGCGAAATCGCGATACGAATTATTCGAGCTTGTCAGGAGCTAGGCATTATCTCTGTTGCAATCTATGCGCAAGAAGATCGGATGTCTTTATTTCGGACAAAGGCGGATGAGGCCTATTTAATTACGGGGACGACAGGACCGGTTGAGGCTTATTTAAATATGGATAAAATCATTGCATTAGCGAAGCAAAAAGAATGTGATGCTATCCATCCAGGCTATGGATTTTTATCTGAAAATCCTGAATTTGTCGAACGATGTGAACGTGCAGGGATTGTTTTTATTGGACCAACAGCAGAAATGATGCACCAAATGGGTGATAAAATTCAATCAAAAATTGTTGCTCAATCAGTAAATGTTCCGGTTATTCCAGGGATTGATCGACCGATTGCGTCTGACCAAGAAGCCATGGATTTTGCGGAAAAAGCAGGCTATCCTATCATGCTTAAAGCGGCAGCGGGTGGAGGCGGTCGTGGAATGCGTATTGTTAGAGATAAAAAGAATTTATTGAAAGAATATCATTCAGCTTTAAGTGAAGCAACCAAAGCATTTGGAGATGGCACAATTTTTGTAGAAAAATATCTTGAAGCACCACGACATATAGAAGTACAAGTTTTAGGCGATAATTATGGCAATGTTGTTCATCTTTTTGAGAGAGATTGTTCTATCCAAAGAAGACACCAAAAGGTCATTGAATTCACCCCATCTCTTAGTATTACAGAAGCACAACGTCAAGCGATTTGCCAGGATGCTCTTAAACTGGCTAAGAATATAAACTATCGCAATGCTGGAACAATTGAATTTTTAGTGAATGAAGATGGGGAACACTATTTCATTGAAATGAATCCAAGAATTCAAGTTGAACATACCATTACTGAATTGGTAACAGGTATTGATTTAGTGCAAGCGCAAATTAAAATAGCCGAAGGTTGTGCTTTAGATTCAGAAGAAATTGGAATTCCCTCACAAGCATCAGTTAGTACACGTGGTGCGGCTATTCAATGTCGGATTACAACAGAAGATCCTAAAAATCATTTTCTTCCAGATACAGGTCGACTTGATGTTTATCGTTCTGCAGGTGGTTGTGGGATTCGTCTTGATGGTGGCAATAGTTTTACGGGGTCAGAAATTACCCCATATTATGATAGTCTTTTAGTAAAATCGTCTGCTTATGGTCGTAACTTTGAAGATACGCGCCGTAAAGCATTAAGAGCAATGAAAGAAATTACGGTTGAAGGGGTTCAAACCAATAAAGACTTTCTAATTAATGTATTACAACATCCAGATTTCAAAAATGGCAACTGTGATACGCGCTTTATTGATAAACATCCGGAATTATTAAATGTAGAACAAGAACAAAGTCCAGCCTATAGTATTATTAAATATTTTGGGAACAAAGCGGTTAATGAAAACTTTGGAGAACGCAAGGAATATCCAATTCCAAAAGTGCCTAGCCCATTACCAGAGATCGGATTTGGTAGTAAACAAATTTTAGATACGAAAGGACCAGATGGTTTAGTGCATTGGATTCATCAACAAAAAAAATTATTACTCGGTGATACAACTATGCGAGATGCACATCAATCTTTGACCGCAACACGCATTCGCACACGTGATTTATTACAAATTGCACCTGCAACTGCAGCCCTTGGAAAAGACCTTTTTGCTTTAGAAATGTGGGGCGGTGCAACTTTTGATGTTGCATATAATTTTTTAAAGGAATCCCCTTGGCGTCGTCTAGAGTTATTGAGAGAATCTATTCCAAATGTTTTATTTCAAATGCTTATTCGAGGGGCAAATGCAGTAGGCTACAAAAATTATCCAGATAATCTTGTACGTTCTTTTATTCAAGAATCGGCTAAAAGTGGCATTGATGTTTTTCGTGTTTTTGATTCATTAAACTGGATGGAAAATATGAAACCCGCGATTGATACGGTCTTAGAAACAGGGAAAGTTGCAGAAGTAGCGATGTGCTATACTGGCGACATTCTAGACCCAAGTAAAACAAAATATAACTTAGATTATTATGTGGATTTAGCCCATCAAATTGAAGGGACAGGTGCTCATATACTAGCCATTAAAGATATGTCAGGGTTGGTTAAACCAGCGGCAGCTTATAAATTAGTTAAAACATTAAAAGAAGAAGTCCATATTCCAGTGCGTTTTCATACACATGATACGACTGGAAATGCCGTTGCATCGGTATTAATGGCGAGTCGTGGTGGAGCTGATATTTGTGATGCAGCTTTATCTAGTATGAGCGGGTTAACCAGTCAACCGTCCTTAAATGCGGTTGTTGCAGCGTTGAAATTCACAACACGTGACACAGAAATTGATGAAGAATCTATTCAATTATTATCTGATTATTGGTCTGATGTACGCCCAATATACACACCATTTGAATCTGGGCTTAAATCAACGAGTACAGAAATTTATAAGATGGAAATTCCTGGCGGACAATATTCTAATTTAGCCCACCAAGTCGAAAGTTTTGGTTTAGGACATCGATTTGGAGATGTAAAAAAGGCCTATGTTGAAGCAAACTTGATTTTAGGCAATATTATTAAAGTAACCCCTTCTTCAAAGGTTGTTGGTGATTTAGCCATTTTTATGGTTCAAAATGATTTAAATAAAGACAATATTTATACGCAAGGTGCAAATCTGGATTATCCTAATTCAGTGATTGACTTTTTCGCAGGCATGATTGGGCAACCAGTCGGGGGATTTAATGAAAAATTACGTAAAATCGTGCTAAAAGGCAAAGAACCAATTACAGTAAGACCGGGTTCCTTATTAGAGCCCGTTGATTTTGAAGCCATTAAAGCAAGTTATCGAGAAAGTAATCATATAGAATTAAGCTTCCAAGAACAGCTTTCAGCAGCCCTTTATCCGAAAGTTTTTAAAAATTATATTGACTTTTACCAAGAAGAAGGCGATTTTACAAAGTTAGAAAGCCATGCATTTTTCTATGGTTTAGGGATTGGAGAAACCTGTGAAGTTGAATTAGCTAAGGGTCGTCATATGATTATTCAACTGATTTCAATTGGACAAGCAAATGAGGAAGGGTATGTTCCAGTTTTATTCGAAGTAGATGGCTTTAGACGAGAAATTTATATCGAAGACACAAGAACCCTTTCATCCAAAGAAAAGAGCACTATGCTAAAGGTGGATAAAGATAATGCTAATCAAATTGGGGCAAGCATTCCAGGGATGGTTATGAAAGTATTAGTCAACGAAGGCGAAATAATTAAAGAAAAACAGCCTGTTATTATTTTAGAAGCTATGAAAATGGAAACAGAAGTGCTTGCTAGAAAATCAGGTAAAGTTGGCAAAATTTATGTTACAGAAGGCCAAAATGTTCAACCCGGTGAATTGATGATGGAAATAGAATGAATATCTATCTAACAGGGTTTATGGGAACGGGCAAGAGTCATATTATGAAGATTCTTGCCCGTAAACTCCAAATGCAAGGGATTGATTTTGATGATTACATTGTAGAGACAACCCATAAAACGATTTCTCAAATTTTTTTAGAAACAGGAGAAGCAGATTTTAGAAAGCTAGAGACAGAAGTGCTCATTACTTTTAGTAAAAAAGCAAATTGTATTTGTGCTTGCGGTGGGGGCATTATTTTAAATGAAAAAAACTGTCAAATTATGAAAGAAACAGGCTATGTTGTTTTATTAGAAGCATCTGCAGAAACCATTTATGCTCGGACACAGAATGACCAAAATCGGCCATTATTAGCTAAAAATATTGAAAACATTCAAATAATGATGGATAAACGTCAAAAATATTATGCACAAGTCGCAGAGATTGTCATTTCAACAGATGACAAATCGTTGAATGATATTTCTGATGAAATTATAAAAAAAATAAAAGAAATTTAAAAAGATACTGTATAATAAAAACAAAATAATTTTATGATAAGGGAAAGATATGCGAAATATACTAACAGCAATTGAGCTATATATTCAATCTAGGGTAACCATTTTTTCGGTTATTGAAATCATCATTATTACGTATATTATTTACAAAATACTGATCTGGATTAAGAACACACAAGCAGAGCAAGTTGCCAAAGGAATTATTTTACTTTTTATTTTGCAACCAATTAGTGAATGGGTTGGATTTACAACTTTAAATTATATTATCAAAAGCGTATTTACGTGGGCATTTATGATTCTTGTCGTTGTTTTTCAACCAGAACTTCGTTCTGCACTTGAAAGATTGGGCAATAGTCGTTTTTATAAGTTGATTTTTAATTTAAATACGGAACGACAAAAAGAACAACTCGTCATTGATGTACAAGAAATCACAGAGGCCGTAAAAATATTATCAAAAGAAAAAATTGGTGCGCTGATTGTTTGCGAAAAGGAAACGGGTTTAGAAAATATTGTTAAGTCAGGAATTCGTTTAGATTCAAAAATTTCAACAGAATTAATTGTTAATATTTTTACACCTAATCGTCCGTTACATGATGGGGCAATGATTGTCCGCCTATCTGAAGGAAAAATTTTGGGAGCAGGCTGTTTACTCCCATTATCAAGCAATCGATATTTAGGGAGTAGTCTTGGAACAAGACATCGATCAGGATTAGGCATATCAGAGCAAAGCGATTCAATCACAATTATTGTTTCTGAAGAAACCGGTATTGTTTCTTATACACAAAAAGGGGCGATTACGCGAAATCTTCAAGCAGATATCGTCGAGCGTCTTTTAATTAATGAATTTAAAAGAGAAGATGATTCAGGATTTTCAATTAAAAAATTAAAGAAAAGCAGGCTAAAGCATGTCAAAAAACAAAAATGAACAAAATGAAAGTAAAATTTATCGTTTGCTAATCGCTTTTGTGATTGCCATTATTCTTTGGATTAGTGCAAATGGTTCATCAAGTGATATTATTGTTGAAGATATTCCAAATATTCCTGTTAATATTATTAATACAGAACAATTAAAAGAAAACAATTTAATGATTGAAGATTTAAAAAACTATTATGTGAATATTAAACTAAAAGGAACGGAAAACAATCTTCGTCAAGTAAATGTAGATAAAATTGTTGCACAAATTGACGTTGGTGGTGTTGATAAAAGTGGGACCATTACACCTGAAATATCCATTAATGGCATTTCTAATTCTGTCATTATTGAAAGTTTGAAACCTTCGACGATTTCTTTAGATATTGTTAACATTAATGAGCGTCAGTATTCGGTGACTATTCAAACAAATGGGCAACCTGCAAATGACCAAGAAGTCATTTCGACACAATGTGATACAAAAGTTGAATTAGTTGGTTCAGCAAATAATCTTTCTCGTGTTGATCAAGTGGTTGCTGTGGCAGAAGTCAACGGGATGCTCAATGATTCAACAATCACTGCAGAGGTTAAAGCAATTGATAGCGATGGTAATATCGTTAATAATATTAGTTACAGTCCGAGTGAAGTATCCATTGATGTCCTTTTAGGATTAACAAAAGAAGTGAACATTAAAGCACCGAGTACACTCGGGGATCCTAAAGATGGGTATAAAGTGACCGCTATAACCGTTAATCCAACAACAAAAATCGTTGGTGCAAAAAGTGATCAATTTAATACAATTAGTGATTTGAATATTGATGCGCTATCTGTGCTTGGCGAAAGTAGCTCCTTTACGCGAGAGGTTGAGTTGAAATTGCCGGATGGGGTTTATTTCCAAGACAATGATAATCGTGTGGAAGTGACAATCAATATTGAAGCTGTTGAGGAAAAAAGTTATGATGTGACTGATATTAGTAGTAAAAACTTGGCAGAAGGATTTACAGCGGCTAAAATTGAAAATACAACCGTTAAAGTAACCTTAAAAGGAACGAAAGAAGAGCTTGCTGAGATTAAAGCAGAAGATATTGAACTCAGTGTGGATTTAACAGGAAAAATTAAAGGGACTTACGAAGTGCCCTTAAGCATTAATTTATCCCAAAATTTAGTTGAAAAAATTGAGCCTGATAATGTAGAAGTAACAATAGAATAAAACAAAGCTGAGTCATATTTGAAAGGTGTTCTTTATCCAAAAGTTAAACAATTTGTAAATTAGGGTTGACAATATCGTTACTTTTGCCTATAATATAGATACATTATAAAAGGCAAAGACAACGAAAAACCTGTTTTAAGATGTCACAGAGAAAAAGTATTTGGTGAGAGCTTTTACACAAGGAATAGGGTAGCCACGTTGGAGCTTCGATTACCAATTAAAGTAATAATCGACGGTTACACCCGTTAACGTGTTCAAAGAGAGCATTTTTATGCTAATTCGGGTGGTACCGCGGAGTAAGAGCTTCGTCCCAAGTGGACGAGGCTTCTTTTTTTGTACTAAAAAAAATAAAATCAAGGGAGTTATAGGATGCAACCATTAGGATTAAATGAGATTAGAGAAGAATTTCTAAAATTTTTTGAAAAAAAAGACCATTTACGGTTGAAAAGTTTTCCACTTGTACCAATCAATGATAAAAGTTTGTTACTAATTAATTCAGGCATGGCACCAATGAAACCATATTTTACAGGAGATGAAATGCCTCCAAAAAGTCGGGTGACGACGTGTCAAAAATGTATCAGAACACCAGATATTGAAAATGTTGGTAAAACAGCACGACATGGTACTTTCTTTGAAATGCTTGGTAATTTTTCATTTGGTGATTATTTTAAAAAGGAAATTATTCCATGGTCTTGGGAATTCTGCACAGATGTTATGAAAATGCCAGCGGATAAAATATATGTGACCATTTATTTGGATGATGATGAAGCGTATGATATTTGGCATGATACCGTAGGTATTCCAGATGATCATATTGTACGGTTAGGAAAAGAAGATAATTTTTGGGAACATGGGACAGGTCCTTGTGGTCCTTGTTCAGAATTACATTATGATCGTGGCGAAAAATATGGATGTGGCAAACCAGATTGTGGACCAGGATGTGAATGCGATCGTTATGTTGAATTTTGGAACTTAGTTTTTTCACAATATAACCGTGATGAAGCGGGAAACTATACCCCACTTATTCAAAAAAACATTGATACTGGCATGGGGTTAGAACGGCTTGCAACCATTATGCAAGAGGTTGATAATATTTTTGAAGTGGATACAATTCGTCATATTTTGGAATATACTTGTAAAAAAGCAAAAGTAAGCTATGGCAAACTGGATCAAGATGATGTTTCTATTCGTGTGATTACCGACCATGTGCGTTCTGTAACCTTTATGATTGCCGATGGGGTTATGCCAAGCAATGAAGGGCGAGGATATGTTTTAAGACGTTTATTACGCCGTGCAGCACGCCACGGCAAATTACTAGGCATTGATGACTTATTTTTATATGATGTTGCTAAAGAAGTCATTAATGTTTCATCAGGCGCTTATCCAGAATTAGCGGAAAAACAAGAGTATATTCAAAAACTGATTAAAATTGAAGAAGAACGCTTTAAAGAAACGCTTGATCAAGGGCTTTCCCTTTTAAATGGGCAATTAGATAATATTATAAAAGAAGAAAAGAAAGTCTTTCCAGGGTTTGGTGCTTTTAAACTTTATGATACTTATGGGTTTCCTTTTGAATTAACCAAAGAAATTATTGAAGAAAAAGGATTAACCGTTTCGGTTCATGAATTTGAACAAGCGATGAAAGAACAACGGGAACGTGCACGGAAAGCGCGAGCTGAAAGCAATGCAGCGGTATGGGCAGATGATCCATTTAATCCTTTAGGAAAAGAAGCCATTTCTACATTTACAGGATATGAAACATTAGAAGATCAGGGGAAAATTCTTGGTCTTATTGCAGAAGATACCCTAAGACAAGAAGTGCATGAAGGCCAAGAGGTTTTGGTGCTTTTGGATAAAACCCCCTTTTATGCAGAAAGTGGCGGACAAATAGGTGATAAAGGGGTTATCATGACAGAGGATGCTCACGTTGAAATTAATGATTGTAAAAAAGGCAGTTTAGGACGGCATATTCATTATGGAAAAGTTACAAAAGGACAGCTTAAAGTTGGTCAAGTGGTTACCGCTAAAGTTGATAAAAAATTACGCGCGGCAACACAACGGAATCACTCTTGTACACATTTATTACAAAAATCTTTAAAAGCGGTTTTGGGAGATCATGTTGAACAGGCAGGCTCTTTTGTTTCTCCGAAACGATTGCGTTTTGATTTTAATCATTACCAAGCCATGACAAAGGAAGAAATATTAGACGTTGAAAAACGTGTCAATGAAGCGATTCTTGAAGCACACGAGATTACAACTTTCGAAACAACCATCGATGAAGCACGTAAATTAGGGGCTATGGCTCTTTTTGGTGAAAAATATGGTGAAATTGTTCGGGTGGTTAAAATGGGAGATTATAGTATTGAATTGTGTGGAGGAACCCATTTAACCAATACAGCACAAGTTGGCATGTTTAAAATTGTTAGTGAAACAGGGGTTGCTGCGGGGATTCGACGGATTGAAGCAACGACAGGGTTAAATACCTTTGAGTATATGCTAACCTTTGAAAAAGCAATCAATGAAACCGCTAAAACATTAAAAACAACACCAAAACAAATTGTGGAAAAGGCAGAAGAATTAATAGAATTATCAAAACAAAAAGATAAAATCATTTCAGAAATGAAAACAGTGGCCGCAAAATCACAATTAACAGACATTGAAAATAATAAAATAGTGATCAATAACGTTGATACGATTATTGCTGAAGTTAAAGAAGTTGATCTTGAAGAAATGCGTAAAATGGCAGATTTAATGAAAGAAAAGCTTCATTCAGGGATCGTTTTGTTAGGGGTTCGCGATGCAAATAAAGTTAATTTTATTGCAACAGCAACCAAAGATGTTGTTAAAAAAGGATTCCATGCAGGCAAACTCATCAAAGAAGTCGCTGCCATCGCAGGCGGCGGCGGCGGCGGCCGCCCAGATATGGCTCAAGCAGGTGGCAAAAAACCTGAAAAGTTAGCTAAAGCCTTAGATAAAGCTAAAGATTTCATCCAAAATCAAATTAATTAACTTCTTTTTATATATTTTACTTGTTTTTTGACGAAAAATGCGGTAAAATATAAAGAAAGTATCAAAGGAGGGATCGGCTAATGGACTATACTGAAATTGGAACAATATTATTTGATGTTGATATAGATAAGTCGAAAAAAATACAAGATGTTATCCAATCAGTCACGAAAGCACTTCAAGATAAAGGTTACAATCCAGTTAATCAGATTGTAGGGTATGTAATGTCCGGCGATCCAACGTATATCACTAGTTATAATGATGCACGTCATCTTATTCAAAAAATTGAAAGAGATGAATTGTTGGAAGAACTAGTAAAGTGCTATCTTAAGACATTATAGTATTTATTCAGACAACATATTAGCCTTAGGCAGTATTTTATTGTCTAAGGCTTTTTTTATGTAGACTGTAAAGGGACGATTATGCAATATAATAAACTAGGGAAAACGGGGATTGAAGTATCAAGACTCTGTATGGGTATTTTAACAATAGGCCCACTTCAAAAAAATTTAAGTTTAGCAGAAAGTAGACCCATTATACAAACGGCTATAGATTCAGGTATTAATTTTTTTGATACGGCTGATTTATATGATAGTTATCAGTATATTAAACAAGTGTTAGAAATAAAGCCAGATGCTATTATTTGCACAAAATCGTACGACTATTCTGCAGAAGGTGTAAAAAAAAGTCTTGATCGTGCTCTAAGAGAAACGGGACGAGACTATATTGATATATATATGCTTCATGAACAAGAAAGTCGTCATACCTTTGAAGGACATTGGGAAGCAATTGAATATTTGCTTAAAATGAAAAAAAAGGGCATTATTCGTGCTTTTGGGATCTCAACACATCGTATTGAAGCGGTTAGAGATGCGTTAGATTTTGATGAAATTGAAGTGGTCTTTCCGATTATTAATGTGACTGGTATTGGAATTGAAGACGGTAGTCGAGAAGAAATGGAAGAAGCGATTGAAAAGGCTAAAAATGCTGGTAAAGGTATTTTTGCGATGAAACCGCTTGGCGGAGGAAATTTACTGAGTCAAAAGCAGGCTTGCTTTGACTACATTTTAAGCTTAAAAACATTAGATGCGATTGCTTTTGGTATGCAATCTGTTGACGAGGTCCATTATAATGTTGCTAAAATAAATGGTAAAAAGATCAATTTAGCATTAGAAGAACGTGTAAAACGGGCTAAAAAAAAAGTTCATGTTAGCAATTGGTGTGAAGGCTGTGGTGAATGTGAACGACATTGCAGTCAAGGTGCTATAAAAGTTGTTAATGGAAAAGCACATGTGATTTATTCAAAGTGTTTGACTTGCGGTTATTGTGCAGCATGGTGTCCCGTTTTTTGTATTAAAGTGATTTAGGAGAATTATGGAAAAAATATTAGGATTAGATATTGGTGATCGCTATATTGGTGTGGCTGTTTCGGATAGTTTGCGTTTAACTGCTCAAGGGTATCGGACGTATAAAAAAGGAACACGCGATGATGATTTAGCTTATTTTAAAGAGATTATTGAACAATTTAATGTAAAATTAGTGGTTGCAGGATTGCCTAAAGATTTACGTGGTGAAGAAACCGCTCAAGCAAGAAAAACGGTTAATTACTGCAATTTTTTAAAAAAACGATTGAATGTTGAATTTATTTATATTGATGAACGATTGACATCTAAGGCAAGTAATGATGTATTGATACAAGGACGCGTAAGAAGAAGAGATCGGAAAAAATATATTGATACATTATCGGCTCAACTTATTTTACAAATATATTTAGATCAGGAAAGTAATAAAGGAGATGAATGATGGAAGATGAAAATAAAATCCAATTAATTGATGAAGACAATAATATTCAGGAATTTTTTATAGAAATGACCTTTGACGTTGCAGAAAAAACCTATGCAATATTGTCAACGGATGAAAATAAAGAAGATTCAATAGCTTTTTGTATTGAAAAAGACGCTGATGGCGAAGAATATTTAAGAGCCGTTGAAGACGACGACGAATTCGCTGAAGTTGAAGATGCTTATAGCCGTATTGCAGATGAAGAACAAGATTGAAAGGAAAAATTGATTGAACGAAAAAGAAACCAAAACAAATAAGAATAGTACAAATAGAAGAAAAAAGAGACCGAAGGTACGGATGATTCCGCTAGGCGGTCTTGGAGAAATCGGGAAAAATTGCACAGTCTTTGAATATAATCAAGAAATGATTATTGATGATTGTGGTTTGAAATTTCCAGATGATGATATGTATGGGATTGACATTGTCCTTCCAGATTTTACATTTTTAGTAAAAAACCAACAAAAAATCAATGCTTTGTTTGTGACACATGGTCATGAAGATCATATTGGTGGGATTATTTATTTAATTAAACAACTTGATCGGGTGTTGCCTATTTATGCAACACGTTTTACAATGGGATTAATTGATCGAAAATTAGAAGAACATAATCTTTTCTCAAAAGTTGAACGTCATACCGTTTCAGCAGGAGATATTATTGAATCCGGAAGCTTTTCTGTTGAATTTATTCGTGTTAACCATAGTATTGCAGATGCGTGTGCCTTATTTATTAAGACCCCAATTGCAACTATTTTCCACACAGGTGACTTTAAAATAGATTATCAACCTATTGATGGAGAAATCATTAATTTGCAACGTATTGCTAAATTAGGAACCAAAGGGATTGATTTATTATTAGCAGATAGTACCAATGTTGAAGAAAAAGGATTTACGGCATCAGAAAGTTCCGTTGGAGCGACTTTTTATAATCTTTTTAGAGGATGTAAAAATAGAATCATTGTCACAACTTTTGCGTCGAATGTCCATCGTGTTCAGCAAATTGTAGATGCAGCCGTTGAATATAACAGAAAAGTCATTATTAATGGTAGAAGCATGGAAACTATGGCTGATGTGGCAACAGATTTAGGCTATTTAAAAATTCCTGATAATACGCGAATTAGTATTAAAGAAATGAAAAACTATAAAGATAGTCAAATTGTTATCATTACAACGGGTTCTCAGGGCGAACCGATGGCAGCGTTAGGCCGTATGGCAAATGGGGATCATCGCTTTTTGAATATTACAAAACACGACACAATTATTATTTCAGCATCCCCTGTACCAGGTAATGAAAAAATGGTTGCCGGTATTATTGACAAACTTATTAATTTGGGATCAGAAGTGGTCTATAAGAAATTTGCAGATATTCATGTTTCTGGTCATGGACGACAAGAAGAACTTAAATTAATGCAAACTTTGGTTAAACCTCGTTATTTTATACCTGTTCATGGTGAAGCTCGGATGCTTATGCATCATGCTGTTTTAGCCGAAAATGTTGGGACAAAGAAAGAAAACATTTTTATTTTAAAGAATGGAAACATTTTTGAATTTGACAGACGCTCTGCGCGTGTTGTTGATAAAATCGAGGCTGAACCTGTTCTTGTAGATGGTTTAGGTGTTGGCGATATTGGTAATATTGTTTTAAATGATCGCCGAAAACTCTCTGAAGACGGCTTGTTTATTGTGGTTGTTTCTATGCACAATGGTAAATTTGTCGCAGGTCCTGATGTTATTTCACGTGGGTTTGTTTACGTTAGAGAATCAGAAGAATTGATTAATGATGCTAAAGAACAAGTCAAAAAAGCTTTGCAGCGATGTGAAAATAAAAATATCACAGATTGGTCTAATATCAAAACAAATATAAGAGACGAGTTGAATCGTTATTTATATAATAAGACAAAACGCAAACCAATGATTTTACCCATCTTGATGGAAGTATAGGAACGAAAGGAAAAAACGAGAATATGACTGTTTATGATCAAGCAAACGTGCTTGCACAAGCACTTAAAGAATCCCAAGAATATCTTAAGGTAAAGGCTTCAAAAGAAGTATTAAATGCAAATCCTGAACATGCAGTTCTGGCAAAAGATTTTTCAAAGACACAAATGACCATTCAAACACGTCAAATGTTAGGACAAACATTAACAGATGAAGAAATTCAAGCGTTTAATGCTAAAACAGCTGAAATCTTGGCTTATCCGGATATTGCAGCTTATTTTCAAGCCCAAATGGCGTTTACTATGATGTTACAAAATATAATGAAAACAATTAGTGAAGCTGTTGACCTTGATCTAAGTATGTTTAATCCAACACACTAGGAAGAAGGCGAGCATGGCTAGACGAAAGAAAAACTTTTCACATAACCATAAAAAGTCATTTTTACACAAAATTTTTCCGATTTTAATTTTGATTATTTTAGGAGCTGGCCTTTTTTTTACAATGTATAGTTATTATCAACAATGCTTAACACCAGTCAGTACAGATGCCGATGCGGAGTCTGCAATTGTTACAGTTGAAGAAGGGGATACAATTTCGAATATTGCCGATGACCTTTATAGCCAAGGGCTTATTAGAAATGCCCTTGTTTTTAGGTCTTATGCAAGTCGAAGTACTAAAGACATAACGGGGATTCAAGCAGCAAATTATCAAATTAATTCAAATATGTCCGTTGATGAAATATTAGATATTTTTGTTTCAGGCGACGCATACTATGACTTAGATAAAGTTGTTATTCCAGAAGGAAAAAATATCAAAGAAATCGCAGAAATTCTTGAAGAAAAAAATATTTGTACGGCAGATGCGTTTATAGAAGAAGTATCTGCCGACAATTTAGCGAAGTGGAAAAGTGAATATCCGATTTTAAGTACGATTCCGGATGATAAAGATCGTGGTTTAGAGGGATACTTATTTGCAGATACCTATGTCATTAAAGAAAATACGGATGCAGCAACTGTTGTTGATAAAATGCTGAAGCGCTTTGATGAAGTCTATACTGAAAAATTTGCGGATGAGGTTAGCAGCCAAGGTAAAAGTGTTGATCAAATTATCATTATGGCTTCCCTTGTTGAATTGGAATCAAAATTACCAGAAGATCGAACGACGACGGCGAGTGTATTTTACAATAGACTAGATAATGATATGCCCCTTCAAAGTGATATTACAGTAAATTATGCGTTAGGCGACAAAAGAGAGTTGTCAACAGCAGATCTCGATTTTGATTCACTCTACAATACCTATAAATATAAGGGTTTACCAGTGGGGCCGATTTGTTCACCATCGACGGCTTCCATAGAAGCAGCGATCACTCCTGCATCGACAAATTATTTATATTTTGTAGCAGATATCAGTACAGGAAAATTACACTTTAGTGATACACTTGAAGGGCACCAAGCGAATGTTAAGCAATATCTGGGAGAATAAATGAGTTACATTACAACAGATTATGTTGAAACGTATATTAAAACCTTATTACCTCAAAAAAAAGGGCCTTTAAAAGCGCTTCGTTTAGAAGCAGAAGAAAGACGTATTCCTATTATTTCTGAAGAAGTGCAGAATTATATGGAAATTATGATCCAATCCCATAAAATTGAAAAGATATTAGAAATTGGTACAGCTATTGGCTATTCTTCTAGCGTTTTTGCAGAGGCAATGGGCGAAACAGGCAAGATAATGACGGTTGAACGAGATGTTGAACGTGTCTTAGAAGCGAAACGCCATCATGCGGATTTAGGATATGCTAAACAAATCAGTGTGATTGCAGGTGATGCACAAGAAGTGGCTGCTAATTTAACGCAAACCTATGATTTAATCTTTTTAGATGGAGGAAAAGGTCACTACATTCATCTATTAGAAGATTTATTAAAGCATTTGAAAATAGGCGGCTATTTAGTTTCGGATAACGTTTTGTACAAAGGAATGGTTGCGAATGATGACCTTGTTATTCGCAGAAAAATTACCATTGTTAAACGAATGAGAGCCTATCTAGAAGCGCTTTCTAAACACACTCAATTAAAGACAAGCGTTTTACCAATGGGTGATGGATTAGCGATAAGCTATAAAACAGGAGAATAAAATGAGAAAAAAGCCGGAACTTTTAGCACCAGCAGGAAATTTCGAAAAGCTCAAATATGCGATACATTATGGTGCGGATGCGGTTTATTGTGCAGGAAAACATTTTGGTCTTCGTGCAAAAGCAGACAATTTCACACAAGAAGAATTAGAAGAAGCTGTCAAATATACACATGAACGTGGAAAGCGCCTTTATGTGACCCTTAATATTATTCCACATAATGAGGATCTTGAAGGTCTTTCAGACTATGCAAAGGTATTAGAACAAATGGGGGTTGATGCGGTACTAATTGCAGATCCTGGTGTTTTTGACTTAGTGGGGGAAGCAGCGCCTACATTAAAACGGTCAATGAGTACACAAACCAATAATACAAATTATGCATCGGCTAACTTTTGGTACCGACAAGGTGCTAGACGTATTGTTTTAGCAAGAGAACTAGGAATTAAGGCAATTAAAGAAATTGTTGAAAAGACGCCAGAAGATCTTGAAATTGAAACCTTTGTTCATGGAGCAATGTGTATTTCTTATTCAGGCAGATGTCTTTTAAGCCATTATATGACAGGGCGTGATGGTAATCGAGGCGATTGTGCACAACCCTGTCGCTGGAAATATCATTTAAAAGAAGAAACCCGTCCAGATGAAACCTTTAATATTGAAGAGGATGAACAGGGAACTTTTATTCTTAATTCTAAAGATTTATGTTTGATTAATCATATCCCAGAATTACTTGATACAGGGATTTCGAGCATGAAAATAGAAGGCCGAATGAAAAGCCTTTTTTATGTTTCAACAGTCGTTTCTGTTTATCGTCAGGCGATTGATTATTATTATGACCATTCAGAAGAAACAGTTGTTGATCCCAAATATTTTGAAGAATTAAAAAAAGTGAGTCATCGTAATTATACAACAGGCTTTTATACAGGGATGACGAATGCAGATAGTCAAAATTATGGGACATCAAGTTACACAAGGCATTATAGTTTTGCAGGCCTTGTTTTGGATTATAATCAAGCGACTCAGATGGCGACCATTCAACAACGCAATAAAATCGAATGTGGCGATGAGATCGAATTTTTGTCACCAGAAGGTTTTTTTAAACAAAAGATAGAGCAATTATATGATACAGACGGTCAGATCATTGAATCCACACCACATCCAAAAATGATATATACATTTAAAACAGAAAAACCAGTCAAAAAAATGGATTTAGTTCGGAAATTTATTGACTGAAAAAAGAAGCACTAAAAAAAGACTGAAAATAATTTTCAGTCTTTTTTTAATGGGTTTTAAGCCTCAGGATCTTCAATACCGGGACAATGTTTTCCAGCTTCAACATGCAATTCAGGATTCTTAATGCTGACTTTGGAATAAGGCGGAATAGACTGCGTGATAAAAGCAGAGCCTCCAATGACAGAATCATGTCCAATAATGGTATCACCACCTAAAATGGAAACATTCGAATAAATAGTAACATTATCACGAATGGTTGGATGGCGTTTTTTACCACGAAGGGTTTGTCCTCCTCGGGTTGATAGGGCACCTAAGGTTACCCCTTGATATAATTTGACATAATCACCAATTTCGGTTGTTTGACCAATAACAATACCGGTTCCATGATCCATGAAAAAATAGCGACCAATGGTTGCCCCAGGATTGATATCAATGCCGGTTCGACTATGTGCATATTCAGACATCATTCTTGGGATTAAAGGCACTTTTAGTAAATATAATTCGTGAGCAATTCGATACACCATCATGGCAAAAACGCCAGGGTAAGATAAAATAATTTGATCAAGATCAGCGGCAGCAGGATCGCCATCATAAGCGGCCTGAACATCCATTGTCATCATTTGACGAATCATTGGTAATTTTTGCATAAACGTGTATGAAATATCTTGAGCCTGTTCTAAAATTTTAACAGAAACTTCGGCACAATCAACATGTTCGCATTTTCGTAAAAGTGCAAGTTGAACCTGTCGGGTTAACATTTGTTCAATTTGCATCATTTTACTGCCAACGTAATAATGAATGGTTTTTTGACTATAGTCTCTAGCCGAGAAATGTTTAGGATACAATACTTTGCGGATGTCGCGTATTAACTCCAAAATAGCCTCTCGAGAAGGTAAGGTGGTGCTTATTATAGCATTATAAGCGGGATCTTCTTCAAAAATAGAAACTAAAGATTGTGTTAATGTTTCGATTGATTGATTAAATTCTTTGATCATATGATTTCCTTTCAGCGAAATTAATAATAGTTTAACATACCTTTCTTAATTGGAAATTAATAGGAAAATGAAAGCGGTTAAATAAAAGATTAAGGTTTTAATGTTATAATAAAAAAAGTGAGGTGATATTATGAAACATGAATATAATAAACTCGTTAGAGACAAAATTCCAGAAATCATTAAAGAATCTGGAAGAAATTGTGATTATCGTATTTTAGAGGCTTCAGAAATGAAAGAAGCATTAAAAGTTAAATTAATTGAAAAAGCAGAAGTTTTTGCTAAAAAACCAAATGAAGATGAGCTATCAGATCTTTATGAAATCATGTCAGCAATCGTAAAATATTATGATTTTGAGCCAATGCATATTGATTACTTAAAAATTGAGAACAAAGAGAAAAAAGGATCATATGCGGGTAAAACATTTTTAGTTTCTGTTGATGATTAATAAGATGTGTATAAACAACCCCCCCTGATTTAGCTGATAACCTAAATCAGGGGGGGTTGTTTATACGAAATGATTTGGCTGACGAATCAGCGGAGAAAAGAGGAACAAGTGTTCCTACTAAATCAAGTTTTTGGGGAAAACTTGATCAAAATCAAATATTGAGTGTTAGGAGATGTAAGTTTCTGTTCAATTGAAGTCCTGTTATACTATAATATAAAAAAACTTTCTCATCATAAAAACAAGAAAGTTAAGAAGTCATAAAATAACAGCTCTTAAGCTCTCTAAATCGGAGAACAAAAAGAATAAACTCCTGAGTCGGTCTTCTGACTTAGTAATATCAACACACTTCCCTTCCCATTGAAAAACAACAGTGGATTAAAG
>Ga0172378_10000367_pt1 | contig 39085 bp, 38 predicted proteins | sample GrowelOW332metaG_FD_119755 | JGI IMG/M metagenome (GOLD analysis project Ga0172378, IMG submission 119755) | Groundwater microbial communities from an aquifer near a municipal landfill in Southern Ontario, Canada - Pumphouse #3_1 metaG | ecosystem: Environmental > Aquatic > Deep subsurface >...
ATGTGTTCTTCTTGTCCTTATTATTCTTATTCAGGATGACGGAAGCAGTGGTATGGGCGGTCTGCTCGGCGGACGCGGAACAGCAGCATTCGGTTCACATTCTGCAAGTGTCCTTACGCGGACCACGTTTGTTCTTGTTGTGCTTTTTTTTGTGCTTGCTTTTTCACTGGCACTTCTGAACAAGAAACCGAAATTGCAGCGGGATCTCGCTCCTGCGGTAACTACTGAAGAAAGTTCTTCAACAGAATCCCAGTCAGGTAACTGGTGGAAATCTGCTGATACATCAAACGAAAGCACTGCACCTGCAGAGAGTTCATCTGGTACCGGATCTGCAGCAGGTACAGGTTCTACAGAAACAGGCGGACAGAATTAGTCTGCCAAGGAAAGATATATGCTGGGCAAGCTGATTACTCCTGCAAATATAAAAGTTGATTTGGAGAGCACTGAAAAGGATGAAGTATTTGAAGAACTCCTTGAAGTGATTATTGCTGCTCAGCCTGAAATCGACCGGCAGGAAGCTCTTGAATCTCTGAATGCTCGTGAAGAAAAAATGAGTACAGGTATTATTCCCGGTATTGCTGTTCCTCATGCTGTCTGCGATTCTGTTCACGGTATCGTTACCGCAATCGGAGTGAGCCGGGGTGGTATTGAATATGCCTCTCTGGATGGCAGTCCTGTTCATTTTATTATAATGATGTTATTTCAGCAGGGAGAGACAGAATCGCATCTTCAGACAATGAGGGACATTGCCGCTGTTCTTCAACATCCTGATTTTATTAAGGTAATTATGGAGAAGAAAACTGCCCAGGAAGTTTATGATGCATTATGTGATTTCGAGATGGAGCAGCCGGAATAGAGAGAATTTATACAGTCACTTTTGTAGGGGTTGCAAGGAGTGAATATGGCAGAAAAAGAAGTTAATGTTATTAATCATCTGCTTGATGTTGAACATCAGGCAGCGGAAATGATATCAGAAGCTCAGCGAGAGGCTGATAAACGCATCGCTGCATTCAGAACCCAGTCAGAAAACGAGTACAAAAAACAGTATGACGAAATAATTTCAAAATTAGAAGACGACTATAAAACCGGAACTGACGATATTGTTCACCGTCACAGCGAATCTATTACCCGGTATAAATCAGATATACAGAATACCGTACTGAATAATGAATCTTTTAACAAACAGCTTGATGTAATTTTATTTTCTGATTAAACGGAGAGGTCATTTTTATGGAAGACTCCGGTGCATCCGCATATGTGTATGCAAAAGCTTCAGCTCTGCTGAGTAAAACGTATATAGGCCCGCGCGCGTCAAAATTATTCAGCGCAAAGTCACTTTCTGAATTGTGGACTCTTATTTTTAAAACCGATGTTCCTCTTGTTCCGCAGGTCCTGCTGGGAGAGATGATTGAGGAAGAAGCCGAAAAACGGTTTATAAAACAGTATGTTTCGCTTATTGAGGTTTATGAAAAACCGAATGAACTGCTTACAGATATGCTTCTTGTTTATGATATCGAAAATCTGAAAGAAATCGGTGCGGCACTTTGTTCAAAAGAGCAATCAATGCCTCATGTTCTTGAATTTAAAAAATACAGTGTTCTGAACTACAATGCTTGGCCGGATATCGCAGCTATAACAAAAGGATCACCTTTGTCGTGGTATAAAAGTGTGCCAGCTGAACATGAACAGCAATATATAGAAGCCAGACTTGATAATCAGTATGTAAAAATGATGTGGGAATCCGTAAACAGTTTTTCCGGTGACACTGGTTCTTCGGTGATAAATTTTGTCCGTAAAGATTTTGTTATGATGAATATCATCTGGGCACTCCGGCTTAAAGTATATTATGAAATGTCTACGGACCAGATTATTGAACATCTTGCAAGTGCAGGCGGAAAAGCGGGGCCGGGGGATCCTTTGTCAGGGCCTGCCGTTGCAATCCTTGACAAACCTGTTGATTCGTTTGCGGACTGGGAAAACTGGAAATATGCAAAAATGCTTAACCCTCACGAAGATGGAGTAGTATGGAGAATTGATCCTTGCTGGATAGAAAATGTATACAAGGCCGGTATGTACCGGAGGGCACAGAATTTGTTCCATGAAAATCCTCTTTCGTCGTTGTCGCTGGTTGCGTGGTTTAAAATCAAGCAGCATGAATGCGATATAATAAGAACAGCGGTGGAAGGTATCAGACTTAATGTAGATGCAGAAGAGGCAAAAAAATTTGCCGGAATAATAACGGAAGAGTGAATTATAAAAAGAAGGTTGAAATGGCAAGAACAACTGAAATGCGCCTGATAGAACTTATGGCTCTCAAGCAGGATATACGGGTAGTCCTTGAATATCTTGGTAAAAAGGGTGATTTTCAATTTCAGACAAAAGGACACACTCTTGATTCACGAACTTCAAAAACATCAGTATCGGAAGGCAATGCCGAACGTGATATTTTTGACAGCCTTCAGCAGGCTCGTATTTTTCTGGATGTACCAGATCGTACCAGCGAACCATGCGACTGTACGGTTCCGACAGAGGAAAACAGAACAGAAGCGGCAAAATTACTAGCTCTGGTCGAAGATCTGAAAACCCGTGTAAACGATGCTCTTTCAGAAGCAAAACATGTTAATGAGGCATATAAGGAAGCTCTTGCCTTTTCCAACCTTAAGGCTTCTTATTCAGAACTTGAACATCTTTCTTTCCTTTCCCTGCGGATAGGAAAAATTGATCCGAATCTTTTTGATGCACTTAAGGATGCGGTTGGTGTTCGTGCAGTTGTGGTGTCGCTGGGGGATGATAAATCCCGTATTCTTGCAGCATCTTCTAAAAAAGGTCGTTTCGCGCTTGATACGGAGTTAAAAAAATTTAATTTTGTAAATATGGATATACCAGAAGATTTTAAAGGTATTCCTGACGATATTCTTGCAAGCCTTAAAAAACAGAATGCAGAATCAGCAGATAAAGTAGCGACAGTAGATGAAGAGCGGAAAAACTTGCGGAAACCCATAAGAGTATGCTGCTTTCGCTTTTGGGGTCTTTTTCGATGAGTATGCAGATTCAGGAAACTTTATCAAAACTAGAGTCTACTGAACTTGTATACCGTCTGACGGGCTGGCTGCCTGCACGGGACTGCAAATCGATGATGCAGGATCTTGATCAGCTGACGGAAGGACGGATTGCTGTCCGTGAGTATCTGCCGTCGGAAGTTCCGTCAGTAATAAACGGGAAAGAACAGGTTCCTGTTCAGCTTCATCACGGAAAATTCGTTTCAAGTTTCGAGCGGATGATCTTCAGTTATGGTGCGCCTGTATACGGTGCAATAGATCCGACCCCCTTCGTGGCTCTTTTCTTTACACTGCTGTTCGGAATTATGTTCGGCGACTGCGGTCAGGGACTGGTCATTTTTATCCTTGGTATTCTTCTGTATAAAAATATACTCAAGATGGGCGGATATAATAAATCTGCGATTGTTTTTATGGCTGTTGGTGCAAGCAGTATGGTGATGGGACTTCTGACCGGAGAATTCTTCGCAACAGAGAAACCTCTCGTACCGTTTGCTTACTGGGTAACGGGATTGTTTGGTACTCCTCATGCCCCGATTGTAAAATTGATGCCGTCTTCATCGAATACCTCTGCAATGTTTGTAATGTTTGGAATAGCTGTCGGTATCGGATTCATTATAAATACGCTCGGACTGATAATAAATATTATAAATAAGTTCAGTATGCGGAAAATCGGGGAGGCTCTTTTTGGAAAAACAGGACTTGCCGGTGCATGCTTCTTCTGGTATGTGATTGTAATGGTAATCCGTATAGTTGCATTCAAACATACCGTTGCATTATATGACTGGATTATTATAGCAGTAACACTGTTTTTTGCTGCATTCGGCGAACCGTTCGGCCGTGTCATAGATAAAAAGTATCCGGTTGCGGAAGACGGTATGATGGTAATGATAATATCGGGTATTGTCGAACTGATTGAAGTCATTTCGAACTATTTTTCCAATACAGTCAGTTTCCTTCGTGTCGGTGCGTTTGCGCTTGCACACGCGGTTCTTGATTATATAATTCTGGTCATGACGAAAATAAGCGGTCCTGTCGGAGGTGTTTTTGTCATGATAATCGGTAATGCAATTGTTGTAGTACTGGAAGGCATGATTGTTGCGATTCAGGTTGTCCGTCTGCAGTATTATGAATTTTTCTCAAAATTTTTTACCGAAACAGGATCTGAATTCAAGCCGTTCAGATTTGAATATGGCAAAAAAAACGCATAGGTTTATGATGGATATTTGACCGGTAGTATTACCGGTTTAAAATAGATTTGTTGAAAGAGGTATATTATGAACAAAAAAATTTTAGCTGTTACAGCAATTTTTGCATGTTTTTCATTGACTGCGCTTTTTGCACAGTCATCATCGACTCCTCCTGCACCTTCTTCTGGTTCTGCTGTTCAGGCACAGGCGCCTGCAGGAAATAACGGAATAAAATATGTTGCAGCAGCCCTTGCTGTCGGTCTGGCCTGCATCGGCGGTGGAATTGCAGTCGGTAAGATAGGTGCTGCGGCCATGGGTGCCATGAGTGAAAATCCCGATCTTTCAGGAAAAGCGCTTCCGTTTGTCGGACTTGCCGAAGGTATTTGTCTGTGGGGATTTCTTGTTGCACTACTTGTAATCATAATGTAAATCAGGGATAACGGCTTGAAGTATTTTTTAATCGGCGAGCGGGAAATGGTTCTTGCATTCCGTTTGGTCGGTGTTTCCGGGGCTATCGCAGAAACACGACAGGAAGTACTTGATTCGTTTAACCGTGTCACCGGTAAGGGCGGAACTGCATCTGTTCCGGTAGATGAAATTCCCCGTGTCCTTATCCTGACAGAAAATGCAGCTTCCCTTATACAAGAGGAAGAGCTTGACTGGCAGAAGACAGGACAATATCCGCTTATTGTTGAAGTCCCCGGCTTGAACGGACATTTAACAGAGCGCAGAACACTTACCGACGCAATCGGGGAAGCAATCGGCGTGCAGGTATAGTATGTCAAAAGTATATTTTCATATTGGCGTGTACAGGTCATTATGGTAGGAGCATAGCATGGAAGAATTACGCTCGACTGAAGTTCTTGACAAGGAGATTGAAACTGACGCACGGAAGAAAGCGGAGCGTATCCTGTCAAAGGCAGACTCAGACGGAAAGGCACTGCTCGAAAATGTTAAAAACCGGGTTGCTGCGGTAAAAGCTGAAAAAAACGCTGCATATGCAAAAAAAATAGAAGCGTTTCAAAAAGATCAGGATGCTTCTGTCCCGCTTGAAAAACAGCGTTTTCTCGTTTCCTACATTGAAGCAGCAATAATAAAGGGCATAAATGAGTATCTTGAAGCACTTCCTGTGTCGAAACGGCTGGATCTTGTTATGAGCCGTTATGTAAAATATAAGAGTATAATTGGTTCAAAAAAAGTGAGTGCAGGTATATTCGGTTTTACTACCGACGATGTAAAAAAAGCATTCGAAAAGCAGGGTGCGTCCTCGGTTTCCTGTATGCAGATTGAATATAAAAAAAGCGGTGATGATCCGGTGGAAGGTCTTACTGTCCGAGAAGGTATAATTCTGGAGACGGACGACAAAACTATTCGTTGTCGTCTTACGATTTCACAGATTGTCGGCGAGCTTGAAAGCAGTCACCGGGCAGAACTTGCCTCGGCATTGTTCGGCGGGAGGCTGAGCTGATGAACGATATAGAAGGAAAAATTACACGTATTTCAGGGCCCATTGTTTTTGCAGAAGGACTTGATGGATGCGGTTTGTATGATGTTGTAGATGTTGGTGAGAAGAATCTTATCGGAGAAATCATCCGCCAGAATAAAGGAAAAGCAACGATTCAGGTATACGAGGAAGATACCGGTATGCATATCGGTGAAAGAGTTGTATGCCGCAGCCGTCCGCTTTCCCTTCGTCTCGGACCGGGACTTGTCGGTACTATTTATGATGGTATTCAGCGTCCGCTGAAATCTATGTACGAAGATGAAACCGGCGGTGCATTTTTACTTCCCGGACAGCGTACCGAACCGCTTGATTCAAAAAAAATCTGGCATTTTGAAGCCGCGAAGACTTCTGACGGTAAACTGATTTCAAACGGTACTCCTATTGCTCCCGGCATTGCACTCGGAACAGTACAGGAGACGCAGTCTGTTCTTCATACGGTCATGGTACCTCCTGCTGTACGCGGCAGAGTTTTAAAGACGTTCAAGGGTACCGGTGATTACACGGTTGACGATGTGATCGGAACAACGGAACTTGATGAAGATATTAAATTGTCCCAATACTGGCCTGTGCGGAAGCCCCGTCCTTTTATGGAAAAACTTCCTGTTTCTGAACCGCTGGTAACAGGTCTTCGTGTCATTGATGTTTTCTTTCCGCTTTCAAAAGGTGGTACCGCTGCTATTCCCGGCGGATTCGGCACAGGGAAGACTATGACCCAGCATGCAATAGCCAAGTGGTGTGATGCCGATCTTATTGTCTATATCGGCTGCGGTGAACGCGGTAACGAAATGACTGATGTTCTTACGGAATTTCCGGAGATTGTCGATCCTCGAACAGGAAGATCGATCATGGAACGTACGATTCTTATTGCAAATACATCCAACATGCCGGTCGCAGCCCGTGAAGTTTCCCTGTATTCCGGCATAACTCTTGCAGAATACTATCGTGACATGGGTATGGCTGTTGCCATTATGGCCGATTCTACCAGCCGCTGGGCCGAAGCGCTCCGGGAACTTTCCGGACGAATGGAAGAAATGCCTGCAGAGGAAGGGTTCCCTGCATATCTTCCAACGCGTCTTGCCAGTTTCTATGAACGGGCAGGGCGTATCAATTCTTTGTGTGGCAGAGAGGGATCTGTTTCTGTAATCGGTGCGGTTTCTCCACCGGGCGGAGATTTTTCCGAACCGGTGACTCAGCATACAAAGCGTTTTATACGCTGTTTCTGGGCTTTGGACAGGGATCTGGCAAATGCACGCCATTATCCGGCTATCGGCTGGATAGATTCCTATTCAGAATACGCAGATGAAGTAAAGGGCTGGTGGGAGAAACATAATCCCGAATGGGCAACTGTACGTCTGGAAGCGCTTGATCTGCTTAAACGTGAACAGCGCCTTCAGCAGATAGTCCGCCTTATCGGACCTGATGCACTGCCGGACTCGGAACGTCTTGTTCTGAAAGTGGCTGAAATGATAAAGAACGGTTTTCTTCAGCAGGATCAGCTTGAAGAAGTCGATGCATATTGTGTTTCGCAGAAACAGATTATAATTCTTGTACTTATAATGAACTTTTATAAAGCAGCGCTTTCTGTTATAAAAAACGGCGCACCGCTGGTCAATGTAACGACACTTCCGGTCTGTAATGAGATTGTTCGCATCAAATCGCAGTATACTAATGAACAAGTAGATAAAATTCAGGAAGTTAAGATTCACCTCGAAAACCAGATGGGAGAGCTTCAGCGGTTGTACCGCAAGGCAGGGGCAGTATGAAAGGTATAGAATACCGCGGTGTTACGTCGGTAGACGGCCCTATCGTTATAGTACGGCGGACCGAAAATGTATTTTACGGTGAAACAGTGTGTGTTCGTGACCGGTACGGCGAAAAACGTGTCGGACGTATTATCGATGTATCAGAGACCGCCGCCGTCGTTCAAATTTTTGGCAGTACGACAGGTCTTGATCTTGACATGACGTCATTCGAATTCCTTGAAACTCCGCTTGAACTGCGTGTCGGTGATGGTCTTCTGGGACGTATTTTTAACGGACTGGGAGAACCGATTGATGGTTATCCGCCTATAATATCGTCCGAGATGGTAAACGTGAACGGGAATCCTATTAATCCGTATGCACGTGTGTATCCCCGTGATTTTATTCAAACGGGAATTTCAGCTATAGACGGTATGAACTCACTTGTGCGTGGACAGAAACTGCCGATTTTCAGTGGTAACGGTCTTCCTCACAACAAACTTGCAGCGCAGATTATAAGACAGGCAAAGCTCCGTAACAGTGACGAACAGTTTGTTATGGTTTTTGCAGGAATGGGCATTAAATACGACGTAGCGCGTTTCTTCATCGATACATTCGAGGAATCTGGTGTACTTTCAAAAGTTGTTATGTTCCAGTCTCTTGCGGATGCTCCTTCAATTGAACGTATTATTACACCACGCTGCGCTCTAACTGCGGCTGAATATCTGGCGTTCAAAAAAGGAATGCACGTTCTTGTAGTGCTTACTGATATGACCAATTACTGCGAAGCGCTTCGCGAAATTTCTACGACACGCGGTGAAGTTCCGGGTCGTAAAGGATATCCCGGATATTTGTATTCCGATCTTGCTGAATTGTATGAGCGGGCTGGACGCATAAAGGGGTCTGCCGGTTCAATAACGCAGATTCCTATTCTTTCGATGCCGAATGATGATATTTCTCATCCGATTCCCGATTTAACCGGTTACATTACCGAAGGACAGATAGTTCTTGACAGGGAAATGTCTCAGAAAGGAATGTATCCGCCTGTTGCAGGACTTCCGAGCCTGTCCCGTCTTATGAAGGATGGCATCGGAGTTACAAAAGACGGCAGAGTTATGACGCGGGAAGATCATGCAAATGTCGCAAGCCAGCTGTTTGCTTCGTATTCCAAGGTAAAATCTGTACGAAATCTTGCCGCCATTATAGGCGAAGAAGAATTGTCTCCTCTTGATCATGAATATCTGAAATTCGGCGACAGATTTGAAAAGAATTACCTTTCTCAGAATGAGTACGAGGACCGTACGATAGAACAGACACTTGATCTTGGCTGGAAAATTCTTGCAACCCTGCCGCGGGAAGAACTGTACCGTGTAAAATCCCAGTTCATCGAAAAATATATGCCGAAAGATAATGATGCTGACGGTATAAAACCGCAGGAATAAACGATGGCTAAATTAAATATTGCGCCGACAAAATCAAATCTTCTCGCTATGAAAGAACAGCTTTCTGTTTCTCAGGACGGATATGATCTTCTTGAACAGAAACGGGAAATTCTTGTCATGGAACTGATGCACATGGTCGAGAAAGTAAAACTGCTTGAACGCGATATAGACAAAGTTATTGCCGGGGCATATCCTGCATTCAGAAAGATGCTTATGACTGTTGGAAGCGATCAGGTTGAGCGTATTTCTCATGCTGTTCATTATGATTTTATCATGCACGAAAAGCAGGTTACGCTCGGCGGTATGTCGTTTCAGTCACTTGATGTTCAGCTTCCTAAAAAGGAATTGTTTTATTCTTATATGGGAACATTTGCCGACAGCGACGAAGTTATGGTACAATTCTTCAGATTGTTGTCACTTCTTACAGAAATGGCATCAATCAGAACGATAGTATGGCGGCTTGCCGGCGAAGTAAAGAAAACTCAGCGGCGCGTAAATGCGCTTGATAAAATGGTTATTCCGCAGACCCGCGAAACTAAAAAATATATCGAAAGTGTATTAGAGGAACGGGAACGCGAAAACGTATTCGTTCTTAAAGCGTTGAAAAACCGTAGTAATAACCGGTCGGAGGAAAAATGAGCAGACCTCTTTTCAATCGTATTGTTGTCGCTGTTAATGGTTCTCAGGCGTCTATTCATGCCGCAATGTATGGAATTATCATGGCAAAGACATATCATCTTGATCTGAAGGTTGTGTATGTCGTTGATACTGCAACAATTAAACAACTGACTTTGTCGAAATTTTTTGCGTCTGATGAACGTGAGACATATGAAGCGAATCTGACTTCCGATGGAGACCGTTATCTTACGTACATTGGTGATCTTTCAAAATCAAAGGGTGTGACGGCGGAACTTGAACTGCGTAAAGGCGCTGTATGGTCCGAGATTATTACAGTTGCAGATGATTATAAAGCCGATCTTATTCTTCTTGGAGGAAGAGAATCCGACGAAACATATGCAACCGGAAGTAACGTTCACCGTAATGTTGTTTCTGCATCCCGGAGTGAAATAATCGCAAGCGCACATTGTTCTGTACTTGTCGTAAAGCAAAAAGATGTAGAGCAGTTGTTTAAAATATCATAAAAAGGGTTTTGTCTTGGAAAACTGTTATGAGATTCTTGGTGTACATCGTAACGCTTCGGCTTCAGAAATCAGACGCGCATTCAGACAGAAGGCAAAGCAATTTCATCCTGATACGGCGCAGGTTAATAATTCTGAGTCGGCAGAGGCATTCCGCAGACTTGTAAAGGCATATGATGTTCTTTCGGATGCCCGGCAGCGTTCTATATTTGATCAGTCTTTTTTTACCCGGTATCATATACATCATAGACACGGGGAATCGTTTGATTATCATACATGGCTCATGGAACGGCAGGATGAAGAGAGTCGTTCAAAATTGATTTTCTGGGATCTTATGCATCACCGCGAAAATGAGGCTGTTGCAGAATTTAAGCATATGTCGGTAAATTATGCCGGATTCAGCCTCAAGAAATGGTTTACCCGTGAAGATTTTATGGATTATGGGTATATACTTGCGGAAGAACTGACCATCCGTGGAGAATATTACGATGCATTTCTTCTTCTTGAACAGATAATTAAAATGGAATACAGTTATGAATATTTCCGCCTTTTTTTCCCGGAAGTTATGGAATTTACTCTTCATATTCTGAAGCAGAATATTGAAGGGACTGTAAATGACGAACTTGTTCTCGATGCATGGGAACGGGCACTTGATCTGGGATTTACCCCTTCGGATGATGCCTTTTTTTTGCGTAAAATGGCATGTCTGTATAAAAAAATGGGTGATGACCGTACCGCATGTATTTGTCTTGAAGAAGCCGCACGGACATCCTGTTCGCGGAAAGCGATGTCTACCGAATCTGCTGACTGAATCAGGATAATTTTATATTTGATTGTTTTGTGAATTATTTCAGAGGTAAAATATATGATACGACTAAAAAATGACGAAGAAATTGTTGGAATAAGGAAATCCTGTCACCTTCTTGCGGATATGTTCAACGAAATTATTCCGCAGGTAAAACCGGGCATGTCGACAAAAGAAGTAGACAATATCTGTAAACACTTTATTATCTCCCATCACGGAAAGCCTGCCTGGTATCGGGAGAATTTTCCGGGGGCGATATGTATCAGTGTCAATGAAGAGGTCATTCACGGCATTCCATCGGCTAAAAAAATTATTCATGATGGTGATCTGGTTTCAATTGATGCCGGCATTGATCTTGACGGATACATAAGTGATTCTACGCATACGCTGCTTATCGGAAACGTACGACCGGAACATAAAGAACTTGACGATGTAACTCTTGAATGTCTGTCCGCCGGTATTGCCGCCTGTATACCCGGTAATCGTATCAGCGATATTTCGAATGCAGTTAACGATATTGCCGTCCGTCATCATTACGGCGTTGTATATGATTACTGCGGGCACGGTGTAGGACTTGACGTTCATGAGGATCCAAGTATACCGAACTGTCCGAGTCGCGGCGCAAATCCCCGTATACAGACAGGTATGGTTCTTGCTATTGAACCGATGATCAATCTGGGAACAGCAGATGTTCTGCTGGCCGATAATGAATGGACGGTACTTACGGCAGACGGTAAGCCTTCAGCGCATGAAGAGCATACGGTAGCGGTTTTTGCCGATCACACAGAAATACTCACAGATCTTAATTATTCAAAATAGACTTTATTTCTAACAGAAATTTATAAAGGAACATCAATTTTTTTTGTAACACTTGATGCTCCTTTTTTATTATTTTAACAGAAATGATGCAGCATAAATATGCTGCTCATCGGAGGTTTTACAATGAAAACATGGACTAAAAGGATTGTAGGGATTTCATGTGCTGCAGTACTTACATTTGCAGTTGTTTCCCTTTCATGCCGCAAGACTCCTGTGAATGGCAGTGCGGATACAGCCTTTGCAGAGACACGTACAGATTCTCCTGTTCCGTCGGATTCCCTCAAAGTAATGCAGGCTATGCAGGATGCATTTCGTTCCATAAGCGATACACTTCTTCCGTCAGTTGTCGAAGTTGATGTTACAGAGACAAAAACTGTACAGGCAAATCCTCTTGACGATCTGCCGTTCTTCTTTTTCGGAATGCCCAATCAGGGAAATGACACTCCGAAACAGCAGTATGAACAGAAAGGACTTGGTTCCGGCGTCATTGTCCGGCGTACGGGTAACACAATTTACGTCCTGACAAACAATCATGTAGCCGGTGATGCAACGAAAATTTCTGTTAAACTTAACGATGGACGTGAATTTACCGGTAAACTTGTCGGAGCGGATTCTCGTATTGACGTTGCCCTTGTTTCTTTCGAATCAGATGATAAATCGATTCCTGTTGCTAAACTGGGCGATTCCGATCAGGTCCATACAGGGGATATATGCTTTGCAATGGGTGCACCGCTTGGTTACAGTCAGTCTGTTACACAGGGAATTATCAGCGCAACCGGACGTTCAGGAAATGACATCGGCAGTATAAGCGATTTCATACAGACAGATGCCGCAATTAATCAGGGAAACTCCGGAGGTCCGCTGATTAATATTTACGGAGAAGTTATTGGTATTGATACATGGATTGCTTCACAGTCAGGCGGTTCACAGGGACTCGGGTTTGCCATTCCGATTAACAACATTAAGAATGCAATAAATGATTTTATCAGCAAAGGAAAGATTTCATACGGCTGGCTCGGAGTATCTCTCGTAGATGTTACGAGTGAATATAAAGACGAACTGGGGGTAAAAGATATAACAGGAGCATTTGCGTCACAGATTTTTATGGGATCGCCTGCAGAGAAGGGAGGAATGCAGCCCGGTGATTTTATTACAGGTCTTAATGGGAAGGATGTTAAAAACGTCAATCAGCTTGTCCGCGATGTCGGAAATCTTGAAGCTGGAACTACAGCGACGTTTAACGTACTGCGGAGCGGCAAAAAAATTGAGCTTACTGTAAAGATCGAGGAACGTTCTGAGAAAATTTCTACCGATAATGGAAAACTCTGGCCTGGTTTTATAGCAGTACCTCTTACCGACGATACACGGAAAGAACTTAAACTTGATGATGAAAAAGTTAAGGGTGTCGCGGTTACTGGTGTTCAGGAAAAGTCACCTGCAGCAGCCCTCAGACTGCAGAATAATGATATTATAACGGCAGTAAACGGTAAAAATGTAAAGTCCCTTCAGGAATTTTATGAAGAGCTTGGAAAAGCGAAAAAGAGTGTAAACTTTGACGTTTATTCAAATGGCGGTACAATAACAACCGGAACGTACAAGTTCTGACATTCGGTGACGCATTTTCTATATATAGAGACGTAAAAGAGACTTGCCCATCCTGTTGGGCAAGTTTGTAAATTTAAAGTCGAAGGAAGAAAATGCTGCCGCATTTTCTATTTATATACACGTAAAAGAGACTTGCCCATCCTGTTGGGCAAGTCTCTTTTACTCTTGACTAACCTGCTGCATTTCTGATAATATCTACAATACACGTATTGTAAGACGGCTTGTAGTATCGATCCCCGTTTAATACTGCGGCTGCTTTGCTTGCATTATCTTTTAGTAGAGGTATTTTATATGTACGCACTTGTTGAATATAAGGGCAAACAGTACAAAGCAGAAAAAGGTTCTGTGCTGACGGTCGACAAACTTGACGCTGAAGTGGGCGCAACCATTGATATTGATTCTGTCCTGCTTGTCAGCGATGGAGATAAAGTCAGTGTCGGTACACCGTTTGTAAAAGGTGCTAAGGTCCAGATTGAGGTAGGCGAATCTTTCCGTGATAAGAAGGTCCTTGTTCTTAAGTATAAATCAAAGAAGGATTATCACCGCCTTATCGGTCATCGCGAACAGTATACGAAAGTGACTGTAAAGGACATTACCGTAGCGTAATGACTTCTGTGCTTCTGGTACGCGGCGGCAACGGTACCTTCCGGTCATGCAGAGCGGATGGTCATGCAGGGTTTGCTGCTCCCGGATCGGATATTGTATGCAGCGCCGTTAGTGTTTTACTCCGGACAACGATGCAGACTCTTGAGGATTCGGACGATATACTGCTGGAAGCTGATACATCGTCACGGGGAATGCTTTTTTTCAGTGCCCGTGCAAAAAGAACGTCCTTGGAAACAGAGACGCGCTTGGTATATGCCGGAGATTTTCTTGAACACGGGATTGCTTCTCTTGTTAAGGAATATCCCGGAAATGTTGAATTGCAGATACAAACTGGTGAATAGGAGAATAGTATGGGAAGAACTAGAGGCGGCAGCGGTGCAAAAAACGGACGCGATCCGAACCCGAAATATCTTGGTGTAAAGAAATTCAGCGGTGAAACGGTAACAGCCGGTTCTATCATTGTGAAACAGCGCGGAACAAAATTCTATCCTGGCGATAACGTCATGAAAGCAGGAGACGACAGTCTTTTTGCGACAGCAGACGGGAAAGTCGTCTACCACGAGCGTATGAACAGAAAACTTGTTTCTGTTACGCCGGTGAACGAATAATAGAATTTTCTGCAGAATAAAGTGATATTACCCGGTTCAGACTTTCTGTGCCGGGTATTTTTTTTGTATAATAATAAGGTGGTTATATGTTACAGTTCGCAGATGAAGCTGTAATCGAGGTCCGGTCCGGTAAAGGCGGAAACGGCTGTATTGCTTTCAGACGCGAGAAATATATTCCCCGCGGTGGTCCTAACGGCGGCGACGGCGGAAAGGGTGGAGATGTTGTGTTTTGCGTCAAACGGAATATGCGTACTCTTGCCAAACAGCGTAATCAGGTCGTGTTTAAGGCGCAGAATGGTTCTGACGGATCAGGATGGAATAAATATGGAAAGGACGGTGAAGATGTCGTTATTCCGGTACCTCCGGGAACAACAATTCGTGATGCAGAAACAGACGAACTAATCCATGATTTTACAAATGAAAGTGAAGATGAACGATTTGTACTGCTTTCCGGAGGAAACGGTGGCTGGGGTAATGTTCATTTTAAGTCTTCAACGAATCAGGCGCCTCGTTATGCTCATCCTGGAAAACCGGGCGAAGTACGAAAACTTCGACTTGAACTTTCAATTATGGCAGATGCAGGTCTTGTCGGGTTTCCGAATGCAGGTAAATCATCTCTTTTAAATGCTTTTACAAATGCCCGGCCGAAAATTGCACCATACCCGTTTACGACGAAGATACCAAATCTCGGCGTTCTTCGCGTAGATGACGACCGGGATATAATAATTGCGGATATCCCGGGAATTATCGAGGGGGCCTCAGACGGCGCTGGCCTTGGTATAAAATTTCTTAAGCATATTTCCCGTACATCATGTCTTATTTACATGATCGACTGCTCTGACGATAAATATCTTACCGCGTATGATACGCTTAAAAATGAACTTGCTTCTTATTCAAAGGAGCTTGTTGCAAAACCCCGTATAGTACTTTGTAATAAAATAGATGTTGAAGGGGCAGGGGAACGGGCACAGGAAATAATTGAGGCTGTCAAAAAGACGGAACCGGAAACCCCTGTACTGTCTGTTTCCGTACTGGCGAATACGAATATGCGTGATGCAAAGCTCCAGATTATCAGGATGGTTGATAAGCTTGAATATCGTCCTGTTGCACCTGTACAGGGTACAGCTGGAAGCCCTGATTTTCTTACAACCCGTTCTGTCGATGAACAGAATGAAGTCCAATATCCGGGCAGTGAAGGCTGATAAATTGAAAATCGCACTGCTCGGGGGTACTTTTAATCCGCTGCATAACGGTCATGCAATGCTTGCAGAGACTGCGGTAAGAGAGCTGGGGTACGACAAAGTACTTATTGTTCCGACATTTATTCCGCCTCACAAAATACCTTCCGATGCTGTCCGTCCGGAAGACCGGCTGGGAATGGTGCAGGCGTTTTGTGAAGATTCGGATTATTTTATTGCAGAAGACTGTGAAATCATTCGCAGGGGTGTTTCATATACGTATGATACTCTGCAGTATATTATGCGGAAGTATAAGAATGTGATTGAGGAAAAGCCTGCTTTTATTGTAGGACAGGAAACTGCAGCAGAATTCGACAAATGGTATCGTGCCGCTGACGTAGCAGATATGGCGGATATTATTATTGCACGCCGGAGCGACGACAGCAGGGAGATTGATACAGCTGAATTTGGAAATAAACCTTCCGGTACGTATACCGGCGGATTTAATTCCGGATTTAACGAAGAACTGTTTCAATATCCCCATGTTTTACTCAATAATCCTGCTGTATCTGTTTCCTCAACGGAAATACGGACTCGTATCGCAGAAGGAAAAAGCTGGCGTTACCTTGTACCGGAACCTGTTTTTCAGTATATTATAGAAAGAAAACTCTATGGATATAAATAACTCTCCTGATTATGTTGCAGTAACAGAAAAAATCCGTCAGTACACGCTGGCGGCCGTAAAAAGAAGCAGGTATGAACATTCAATGCGCGTCGCAGAAACTGCGCAGATATTATGCCGTAAATACGGTATTGATGAAAAGCGTGGTTATCTGGCAGGTGTTGGTCATGATATGTGCAAAGATATGAGTGATATTCTGCTTGTTTCGATAGCACTGCGTGACGGACACAGCATTACACCACTGGAGCGAAAAAAGCCCGCTCTCCTTCATGGACGTGCAGCTGCCGTGAAGATGACAGAAGATTTTGGAATTAAGGACCCGGAAATACTCCAGGCAGTAGCTGATCATACATTTGGAGCGCCCGATATGTGTGATCTTGCAAAAATTATCTATGTTGCGGATAAAATTGAACCCGGTCGTGAGTATGTAACAAAAGCTTATATGGAAAAACTTGCCGGACTGCAGCTGGACGGACTTGTCGCGGCTGTTTTACGGGATGGTATATCATATCTTGAAAAAAAAGGATGCATGGTAGCACCGGAGTCAGAACTGTTTCTTGAATCGCTGGAGAAAAACAATGCATATGCGCGATGAGCAGAAAGGTCTGCTTTTTCTGATTGTAATAATTCTCATCATAGTTGTGTCGTGTATAATCGTGGGGCTTTCGCTGCGCACCGATACAGTCGGTGAAAGCCTTGAAAACGATCAGGTTATTCGTGTTTTGTATGTTATGGAAGACGCCCCCGGCAATGCACTTATGACAGAAATGGTTGTCTATTATCCAGTGTCGAGAAAAGCCGCAATTGTGAACATTCCGGCAAATATCGGAGCCATTTACAGTAGTCTGGGCAGAGTTGACGGCATTTCCGCTATTTATAAGGAAAAGGGGATTGATGTCTACAAAAGCGAGATAGAAAATTTACTTGGAACAACGATACCGTTTTATACAGTTGTCACTCTTAGGGATTTTGTTAAACTTTCAGACATGATGGGGGGAATGCGCGTTTTTATTCCGGAGCCGGTCGATGCTGTTTCAGACGACGGTGAACGCTGGCTTCTTCCTTCAGGTGCAGTAACACTTGACGGCGACAAAGTGTCTGTGTATCTGCGCTATCACCTTGCCGATGAAAATAATAGTGATGTATATGAACGTTACCAGAATGTTATGATAGCCTTTTTTACGCAGCTCAGTGACTATAAGTCGGTCATTCTGGGAAAGAAGAATTTTAAATCATATTCATCTCTTCTATCGACAAATCTTAACAAAAAAGATTTTTACCGGCTTATGACACTCCTTTCAGGAATGGATACCGAATATATTATAAAACAAACAGTTACAGGGTCTGCACGTAACGTCGACGGTAAAATTTTTGTTTTTCCGCTCAATGGTGGTGAATTTATCAAACAGGCCGTTGCTCAGTCTACGAACATGCTTATTTCGACGGGTAGTACAATGACCAGCCGGATTTATGTACTTGATATACAGAACGGTACAAACATACAGGGACTTGCACATAATACGGCAGTTTTGTTCCAGAATGCAAGTTATGATATTCTTAGTTCGTCTAATGCAGACCGCAACGATTATGAAAAAACGGTAATTATCGATCATATCGGAAATAAAGAAATTGCCAAAATGGTTGGTGATTTTATACATTGCACGAATATTCAGGAGGAAGAAGTAAAACCGGACGAAGCAGGTACCGATACTGATGCTGCCGCTGCTGCAAATGTTGATTTTACTGTCATTCTCGGTAAAGATTTTGACGGACGTTATGTTCGTCCGACAACCAAATAAAAAGGATTTTATATGAAAGATGTAGAACAAAAAGCGAAAGAGATTGCTTTGCTTATGGAAGATGGAAAAGGGAAGGATGTTGTACTTCTTGATATTTCAAAACTGAACAGCTGGACTGACTATTTTGTTATTGCGACGGTTACCAGTTCAGCCCACTGGCAGGGATTGTATAAACAGGCAAAAGATTATGCAAAAAATAATGATCTGGAGATACATCTTACGAATAAAAAAATGTCTGATGGAAACGATTGGAATCTTATCGACTTCGGCAGTATTGTCATCCATCTTATGTCAGAAAACGCACGGAATTTCTATGATCTTGAAAAATTGTGGCACACGGGTAATTTGATAGATTTTCACACTGTCTGATTATTTATCGTCGTCATCGATGTCGTCGAAGTCTTCATCATCAGAAAGTTCTTCTTCGTCATCGGATATACCGTTGTACCCATCTTCTTCTTCATAGTCATCAAACGGTTCGTCAGGAACTTCTTCTTCTTGCTCGAAGGCATCTTCAAAAAGTTCAGCGTCATCATCGAATTTGTCAAGGGTTTCATCGCTGGTATCATCATTAAAATCATCTTCAGCATCAGATTCGTCCAATGCATCTTCATCATATTCGTCATCATACGAAAATGATTCACTGATCATTGATAAAAGAAGGAAATCGTCTGCGACGGACATAACAACTCCTTTGTTGTAGAAGAAAAGAACTTTTCTCTCACCTGCATATGAATGTAATTTACACTTGTGTTTCTGTCAACTGGTTTTAGCATAAAATGCAGCTTTTTTCAGTTGTTTTCAGGGATATGTATCTGTCTGACAGGTATTTGGGTTATTTGCAAAGCTTGTACAGCTGTTGCATACATCCTGCTGATGATTTGACAGATGAATAATAAATTGATATACTATATATTACCTATGGTGACAGAAGTCTGTGAATTTGCGCCGGCAAAGATAAACTTTAATTTGTGTGTTTTGCCGGAAGTAAAAAACGGATTTCACAATATTGAAAGCATATTCCAGACTGTTACACTTACCGATCAGCTGAACGTAAGTTTAACAGAGCAATACGGATCATGCAGAGTTTTCTGTGAAGATACGTTACTTCCTGAAAATAACACAATTACGTCATCATATGCAGCGTTTTGTTCTGTTGTCGGAAAAGATATACCCGGAGTAAACGTGAAGCTTATAAAAGGGATCCCTTCCGGAGGCGGGTTAGGCGGCGGTTCTTCAGATGCCGCAGCTTTTATCAGAGCGCTTGAAAAAGTAAGCGGAATAGAACTTTCCGTGTCTCAAAAGAAAGAGATTGCTTCACGTGTCGGAAGTGATGTTTTTTTCTTTTTATTTTGCGGCAGAGAAGGTTGTGCAGTTGTTACGGGTCGTGGTGAAATCGTAAAACCGATTCATGCACGTAACGACTTGTATATACTACTTGTGTTTCCCGGTGTTCAGAGTCCGACCAAAAGTGCTTATGCACTTGTTGACCGCTACTTTGCTTCGGGAAAGACGGTTGTTTGTCCGGCTTATGCGGATCTGGAAACTATATACAATAGTCCGGTTTCATCCTGGAATTTTGCAAATAGTTTTACTCCGTCTTTAGTGAACTGTATTCCGGAAGTCGGCCGGGCACTGGATTCCATCCGTGCTGCGGGCGCATTATATGGAGAGATGTCCGGATCCGGTTCTACAGTCTACGGCGTTTTCCCTTCTGCAGAAGAAGCTGAAAATGCCGGATGTGTGCTTGCTGAACGCTGGAAGAGTTGTGTTGTAGTACGCCCTTCCCGTGACAGATAGACTTGTTCTAGAGAACGGAGGATAGCTTATGCAGATTACGGAATTACGAATCCGGAAGGTTGAAGGCGAGGGCAAATTACGTGCCTATGTCACGGTTACATTTGACAACTGTTTTGTTGTTCATAATGTGAAGATTATTGAAGGAAAGAACGGTTTGTTTATCGCAATGCCGAGCCGGAAAACCGCAAGCGGCGAATATAAAGATGTAGCGCATCCGATCAGTCCTGATTTCAGAGCTGAGCTGCAGAACAAGATTCTGGATGATTATAATGCCGGACATGTTGAACCGGCAGATGCAAAAGATGATGCATCTGTTTCTTCTTCAGATGGCAGTATATAACAGCATATAATGGGACGTCGGCAAGCGGTAAGCCCCCGGCTTTTGGTGCCGGTATTCCACAGGTTCGAATCCTGTCGTCCCAGTAACAGCACTAACGAAGTCCTGAAAAACTTCGTTAGTGTATCTATAATAAAAAAGAAGAACATGCAGTTTTTCTTTTGCTCCCGGAGCGGATGAAGTCCGCCAGAGTGTTTTTTTATTTTTGTTTGTTTAAGGAGTCCTAAAATGGATCAGTTAATCATCAATGCGAAGACCCGTACAACGACGGGTAAAACCGCTGCGAAGAAGTTACGTGCAACAGGCCGCCTCCCTGCTGTCATGTATGATGCAAAAGGCAAATCGACAATGATCGATATTGACGAGATTGAATTTAATAAAATCTGGAGAACAATTACTCCGACAACTCTCGTTACTCTCAAAATTGACGGTAAAGACGCTCACGATGCTTTTATAAAGGATACAGAATATAATCTGCTTCATGATAAAGTTCTTCATACGGATTTCTTTGAACCTGATGCGAAAGAGAAGATTATTGCAACATTCAAAGTTGCTTATACAGGAACGCCTGCCGGTGTTCTTAAAGGCGGTTTTATGCTTAAGCATCTTCCGGAAATAAAGGTTCAGGCAGTTCCCTCAAAAATACCGCAGGCTGTTGTTGCTGATGTTTCGGCTCTCAACATTGGTGATACTTTCCATGTAAGCGATTTAAAACTCGGCAATGGTGTTACAATTCTTACAGACGGCAATGCTGCTCTTGTGACAATTACACCTGCCCGTTAATCAGCAGGAAAAAATAAGGAAAGGGCTGTCTTTCAGGGGCAGCCCTTTTGTGTTTTAAAAGGGATGTGCGGATGAAAAACAGTGCAGGTCTTTTTATAACGCAATTCGTCGCAGATGTACGGACTGCGTTGTGTATATGTGATTTTAATCCCGAAAAAATTCATGAGGCAGGTAAATCTCTGGGAGCTGCTGTTTCCGGTGGTGCCGATTCCGTAGCGCTTCTTGTATCTCTTGCATATATTGCTAAAGAAACTGGTATTCAGCTTCATGTTATTACGGTAAATCACAATATTCGCCCGGCGGAAGAAACCGGTGGAGATGCTGCATATGTACAGCATCTGTGTACCTGTTTTGCAGCAAAGGGCTTCCCCGTCGACTGTACTTTGAAGGAACTTACGCCGGGAGCAGTCGATTCTACCGCACAAAAGCGCGGAAACGGTATTGAAGAAGCTGCCCGTTATCTGCGGTATAAGGCATTCAACGAATTTGCCGGTGAAAAAAACGTTATGTGTATCTGTCTTGCGCATAATAGAAATGATCAGCTTGAAACACTTCTTATGCGTTTTTTTCAGGGTAGTGGCGGATCGTCAAGCGGCGGTATCCAGCAGGTAAGAGGCATATTTGTGCGTCCTTTACTTTCTACCCCAAGAAGCAGTATAGAACGTTTTCTTACTGAACAGCATATTTTGTGGCGTACCGACAGTACAAACAGCGATACCCACTATCTGCGGAACCGGATCCGGCATATTATAATGCCGGAACTTGACTCCACTGTTCCCGGATGGCAGAAGGCAGTACTTGCCGGCGGAAAAAAAGCTGCTGATGCGGATGAAGTTGTTGCCGCAGAAGCAGAGCGTGTAAAATGGCAGGGCTCCGGTAAAAGTGTATACATGCCGCTTTCTTTGTTTATTTCCCAAAAGAAGGCTGTACAGGTCCGGCTTTTTTATGCAGCACTGGAACTAACCGGTTGTGAACAGCGCATTCCTTATAGTTTTATCGAAAGAGTATGTATTGCTGCATCCGGAGGCGGAGAATTCAGAGACAATGCTGCGGGTATTACGGCGGAGATAGAAAACGGTAGTATTTTTATAAAAAAGAATAAAAAAACGGCGACTGACTTTGGTTTTTCTGTTATAATAGAAAAAAGTGGTACGTATGAAACTGCATGTGGAACTGTTTGTGTTGTACGTACCGGTGCAGACAACTTTTCTGTTTTTTCAGATAATCCTGATGCTGCTGCCCTTGAAAAAATACAGCTTCCCTTCTGCATACGAAGCAGACAACCCGGCGACGAAGTAAGGACTGCTTCAGGTGGTATCAGATCTGTTTCTGATATTCTTTCCGACTGGAAGGTGTGTGCTGAAAACAAAGACCAGATACCTGTTATTCAGGCACTTGCCGGTTCCGTACAGCCTGTTGTCTGCATCTGGGGGAGTGTATACGGTTATGATGACTGGATTGTCATGCCAGAGGAGAAATGATATGAGAAAAGGTGTGTATGCAGTAATTTTTGCAGCCTTTGCTGTTATTTTTCCATTTACCGTATCTGCAGAAGATAAAGTACTAGCCGCTGCAAACAGAAAAACTGCTGTCCGCTTTTTAAAAGCAGCAGAAAACAGTTTGATAGAAAAGAACTGGAATGCTGCATATTCGCAGGCACAAATGGGAATTGCCTACGATGATTCTGTTGCTGACCTCTGGTATATAGAGGCAGTCGCACAGAACGGACTGGGAAATCCCCGGGCAGAAATTCTGCCTCTTGTAACTAAAGCGATTACCAAAAATCAGTGGGTCGATTATAACCGGGATGGAGCGCGTATTCTGTACGCCGATCTGCTCTGTGATACGGGGCAATATGAGCAGTCGGTCAGTATCCTTGATGCTGTTCCACTGATATATTCTGCCGATGCTGAATATATCAGAATAAAGGCGTATTACCGTATGAATACTGCTGATTCTGTTTCAAAGGCGCGCAGCAGAGTTAATGGTGCCAGGAAGATTTATTCCGGTGATACCCGGTTTCCACGGCTTTTTTTCCGGTATGAATATGCGTTAAAAAACGCAGACATTTCTCCGGAGGTGCAGGCAGTTGCCGATTCTTTTATTGCAAAAATGCCGGAATATGACAACCCTGATGCCGAACTTGAAATATACGCAGCCCTTTTTGCATCCGGTGCCAGACAGAAACGCATGCTGCAGGCATTTGCAGCACACAATATGGAGCATGTCTTATATGCAGGAGCTGCTCTTACGGCAGGGCTTATGACACAGGCTCAGGCACTTGCCTGTTTCTGCAGATTTGCAGACAAAACGGTGTCACTTTCTTTACTCAGATCATTTGTTCCTCTTATTACCGATGAAAAGGTGAAAACAGCTCTCGATGAATATCTTACTGCATACAGCGGTGTTTTGACGATCGATACAGACGGCGATCTTGAACCGAATCTGATCGTACAGTACAAACGTGGGCGGCCCCAGTCGCTCACATGGGATAGTAATAATGACGGTATAAAAGAATGGACCGCTCAATGCGACTTTGGTGTGCCTGTATCGGTGAGTCTTCCCGTCGACGGAATAACATTGTATTACGGAACATATCCTGCAGTGGTGAAGGCTGTTTTTGCCGGAGGAAACGGCGCAGAAACATTTATGATCGCTGACGAAACGTACAACTGGTCTCCGTTTTCCATGACAGAACCTGAAGAATTCAAAAATACATTGAAGGGTGATTTTTTTGTTCCGGAGGTCCGGGGACGAATGCCGGTGAATAAAAGCGATCTGTTTAACGCGGCTTCGAGTTATGAAGTACCGTCCCCTGAGCGGGAAAAAGGAACAATTTTATTTACAATGCAGAATGGACATCCCCAGACTGCTGATTATTATGCCGGCGGGAAAATGTATGCACATGCCGTTTTTAATAACAGTCTTCCTGTTATGCGTTCAGTGGATAATGACGGTGACGGAATTTTTGAAACTACCGAGACATTCGGATATGATCCGGACAATACGATGCACCGTACTGCGTCAGACAGCAGTCAGATTACGGCAGATTTATTCGGACTGTCTCCTGCGTCGGGTATATATATAAAAATGATTCAGATTGATGTTGACGGCGATACTATCCCTGATTTTACCGAAGAATATCTTGCGGACGGAGGAAAAATTACCTCATGGGATAACGATGCAGACGGCCGGTGGGACGTACGTTTTGAACGGTTCCCCCGGAAAGAAGGAGAACCTCTTGCGGAAAGTACTTCTTTTTATGTACCCCCCGAAAGAAAACTCGTTATTATTACCAGTTATAACGGAGAACCGGTAAAAGTTTCATCCGGTAATTTTAATTACGACGTAATAGAGGGAACGGACAGCGGATTATACTGGATTGGGAAACAGGGAACTCCTGAAGATGAAAAAAAAGCGCTTGAAATGCTTAACCAGACATCGGGGCAGGGTGTTTCTCTATTAGTAGAATCCGGCTCTGAACGTCTTCTTGCTGTACGTGTCGGCGATAAATCGTACGTTCAGATTCTTCCCGATCGTACGGAAATTCCGCATGATTCAGATGCAATAAAAAACGAATCAGACAATTGAGGTAAAAATGGAAAGATTTACACGATATTATGTACTGTTTACTGCTTTTGCGTTGTTGTTCAGCTCATGCAGAACACTTCATGAGCCGAAAGATGTGTATCAGCCTCTGAATTATACGGAAAAAGACGTATATGAGAATGAAAAAGCACGGATAGAAACACTCAGTGAAACGGATCCGGTGAATGCTTTGTGGAGTGCTGAACTGCTCAAAAATTCAGAGACGATCTCATCCTGTACCGATAAAGTATTGAAAAAATATCATGAAGCTATTGACGCAAAGGATTATTTTGAGGCATTAAAATATTACCGTTCTCTTTCCGCGATTGGTTTTGAAGTTGCAGCATATAACGGTATTACCGGCGGACAGCTTCCTAAATTGAGTGCCGTGGGAGTTCCGGGACTTACAGTAGACGCGCAGTATCTGCCTAAGACAATCACAGACTGCATTAATGCCACCGTAACAATATGGGTAGACCGCGGCATTACAATCAAAGACGGTGCGGGCTATGCAGACAGGGTTATCGGTTCCGGTTTTTTTATAGACAGACGCGGATATATAGTGACAAATCATCACGTAATATCCGATATTGTAGACCCGAAAAATGAAAAATATTCCCGTCTGTACATTAAACTTGCATCTGATACTGACACGCGTATTCCTGCAAAAGTTATAGGATATGATTCGGTACTTGATCTTGCACTGCTCAAAGCCGAAGTGGATGCCCCGTTTGTTCTTGCGCTCGGATCGAGCACAGACCTTTCCATCGGAGATAAGGTGTCTGCAATCGGAACACCGCTCGGACTGGACGGTACGATTACATCGGGCATTGTTTCGGCGGTGAACCGCAAACTGTTTACAACAGGAAGTGTGCTGCAGATTGACGCCGCGGTTAATTCCGGTAACTCTGGGGGACCGCTTATTGATTCTCAGATGCGGGTGCAGGCAGTTGTATTTGCAGGAATGCTCCAGTATCAGGGACTTAATTTTGCTATTCCCGTCGAATATCTCAGGCAGGATCTGCCGGTACTGTATCATGGAGGAAAACGTGACCACCCGTGGACCGGTTCGTACGGGCATACAAAGAAAAGTGCCGACGGCAGGCAGAATCAGGGACTTGAAGTACAGTATGTTATGCCGGGCGGCAGCACGAGCCGTGCATTGTTCCGTGAAAACGATGTGATTACTGCTGTGGACGGACAGAACGTTGATTCTCTGGAAACTATGCAGGATATTCTCCGTAACTATGTTCCCGGCACGATTATCAAGTGTACCTATACGAACGACAGCGGCAGTGGAGACAGGCTTGTTTACCTTGATGCCCGTCCTGAAAATCCCGGATACGAAATTTACAGCAGCGATCTTATTTCAGGATCGTTTGTTCCCATTCTTGGCATGAAACTTATTCCGTCTTCAACGGCTAATAAGCATGTATATACCATAACAGAGATTATCAAAGGCAGTGTTGCTGATGAATCCGGTTTTTCTGAAAACGATCCGGTGACAGTTTCGGGCGTGAAATTTAACGATGAAAAAAGTGCTGCATATATAGAATTGTATACGCGGAAAAGCCGGAAAGGATTTCTTGACATTTCAATGGGCATGGCGGCATCGCTTGACAGCCCGTACTATTTTTAGGGTGAAATTATGATAGACATGAAGTACAAACGCAATTTTTGTATTACCGCACATATAGATCACGGTAAGTCGACTCTTGCCGATCGTCTTATCCAGAAGGGTAAAATTATTGATGAGCGGAAGATGAAAAATCAGCTGCTCGATAATATGGATATAGAACGTGAGCGTGGTATCACTATAAAAAGTCAGGCAGTAACAATTCCGTACAGGGCAAAGGACGGACATGATTATGAGCTTAATTTTGTCGATACTCCGGGGCATGTTGATTTTTCGTACGAAGTATCCCGTGCCATAGCATCGTGCGAAGGTGCGCTCCTGCTTATAGATGCGACACAGGGAGTTGAATCACAGACTGTCAGCAACATGTACCTTGCCCTGGAGCATGACCTTACCATAGTTCCGGTTATTAATAAAATAGACCTTGCATCTGCCGATGTTGAAGGTACGAAGGAGCAGATAGACAAAGAACTCGGACTTGACAGTACCGGAGTACTTCTTGTTTCTGCCAAGACAGGACAGGGAATAGATGAACTGATGGAGGCTATCGTAACACGGTTTCCCGCTCCTTCCGGTGACCCGGAAGGCCCGGCACGCGCCCTTATATTTGACTGTAATTACGACGAATACCGCGGTGTTGTTGTACATGTGCGTGTGATGGACGGCCGCATAAAAACCGGTGACAGCATCCGCATGGTAAGCAACGGTACGGACTATAAAGTCGAACAGATTGGTATTTTTAAAATAGATTTTGAAGAAACGGGCATTCTGGAAGCCGGTGATGTCGGTTATATTATAGGCGGTATGAAGACCGTCAGTGAGGTTCGTGTCGGTGATACGATTACGCTTTCATCGAATCCCGTTACAGAGCCACTCCCCGGTTTTAAGGAAGTAAAACCGGTTGTTTATTCGTCTATTTATCCGATGGATTCAAACGATTATGAAGAATTAAAATCGGCACTTGAGAAACTTAAGCTCAACGATGCAAGCCTCGTGTACGAAAAAGATAATTCACTTGCACTCGGAAACGGATTCCGCTGCGGATTTCTGGGACTGCTGCACCTTGAAGTAATTCAGGAGCGGCTGGAGCGCGATTATGATCAGGCGGTTATTTTTACCGCTCCGTCGGTACGCTATAAGCTGGCCCTTACCGGCGGCGAAGAAACATTTATAGACAATCCTTCCGAATATCCTGCCGGCCGTATTCGGGAAGCGGAAGAACCCTACATAAAAGCATCGATAATTACGCCGTCCGAATATCTGGGACCGCTTATGGAATTGTGCAAGCAGAAACGGGGGGACCAGACAAATATGGTCTATCTTGACGAAAAACGTGTTGAGCTTACCTATGAGATGCCGCTTGCAGAAGTTCTGTTTGACTTTTACGACAAACTCAAAAGTTACAGCCGCGGATATGCCTCATTCGATTATGAAGTTATCGGGTACCGTCCGACAAAACTTGTAAAAGTGGATTTTCTTGTGAACGGAAAAATTGTAGATGCACTTTCGCAGCTGACTTTTGAGGCAAATGCAGCCGACCGTGCTCATAAAGTATGTGACCGTCTGAAAGATGAAATCACGCGTGAACAGTTTAAAATTGCCATTCAGGGAGCAATAGGCGGACAGATTATTGCCCGGGAAACAGTAAACCCTGTACGCAAGGACGTTCTTGCAAAATGTTACGGCGGTGACATTTCACGTAAGCGTAAGCTTCTTGAAAAACAGAAAGAGGGAAAGAAACGCATGAAGATGGTAGGAAATGTTGCCATCCCGCAATCGGCCTTTCTTGCAGTTCTTAAGGAAAAAGAGGATAAATAAAAGAAGATGCCGGATTTTTACCGGCATCAGACAGTCCGTTTTATCTGCTGCAGAAAAGCAGTTTTTTCCCCGTATTGATGTCTTTAAGAAAAAGATCTATTTCCGCACGGATCCGTTTAAGAAACGACGGTGAAAGAGAAAGCCGGTATCCGTCCGGAAAGTGCAGGTATAGATATTCGCGGGGTGTAAGTAATTCCGTAATCCGTTTATTCCGCAGTTCTTCATTCATATTCTGTCCGTACGAAAGAATATTCCTGAGTTCCAGGAGCGCATTTTCTTCAGTATTATAGAAATCTGCAATAAGACTGCTTTTTTCCGGAGAATGCTGCTGAACTGCTTTTATACCGGTATATTCTCCGGAAATAATACCGTCTTCCTGAACGGATGAAATACTGCGGTACGGCAGCCCCAGCGCGATTCCTGTTTTACCTGTATCAAATACGTTCTTTTCCGCATAAAACAATCCCCTGAACGACTGTGCATACGAAAGAAGCACAGGTGTTGAGTATACTCTGTTTCCTGCTTTATCTGCATTCTCCGATGCTCCGTATCCGAAAGCTGCTCCATAGTTGGCAGCAGGTAAAGTACGGATACTGCCGGAAAGTCTTACTGTATGTGCAGGGGCCCCTCTGACATGTGTTTTTCCGGGCGAGTATGAAAAATCAAGTCCCGAAACAAAAACCGGAATACGGTCGTTTATGCGCAGCTGCAGTGCAAGGTATACGGCAGTAAGCCCGACAGATCCCAAGGGAGGTATTTCTTCCGGCAGTATGCGTTCCCTTACAAGGCGTTCAAAAAACACCGTGTCAGCATATTTCGGTGCAAAGTAGCTTATTTGTCCCTGTTTACCGAGAAAGTCGTATAAGCCCGGCCATGATGTTATTCCTGCAAAAATAGTGATGTTTCTGCCTTTTATACCGAAGAATGCGGATGCAATAACGGACTGTGCTTCTTCACAGACAACGGCATCCGGAGTAATTCCTAACGTACGAAGCGCCGGAAAGGCCGTATCTACTGATATGATATAGAATTTACTGCGGAAAGGAATCAGTTCTGCAGCCGTATTTTCCATACTTTCTCCTGCCCCAAGTACAAGCAGCGGCTTAAATACGGTGTGTGCGGAATACTCAGCCGGCGGTGCATACGGAAGGCGGGAAAGGTTCCGGAACAGATTGCGGGAATATTTTCTGCCGAATTTGACGAGAGTAATGCGGTTTTTCCAGAACAACCCTATAGCATCTTCCACCGCATGTGAGAATACTGCATAATACTGGAACGAAAACTGGGTACCGGCTGAAAAATCGATACGTACCGCCCTGCGGAAAGTTCCGGGAGGTGGAAGTTCTGTACCGTCGCAGAATGCAGCAGAATATTTATTTAAAAGGACCGGAAGCACTGAAAGTTCTGAAGGTTTAAGAAGTGCAAAATGCGGGATTTTACCGGTTATATGCTCTCTGGCAAGATTGAACAGTTCGGTATCACATTCGCAGCCAAGTATCATGCAGTTTTCCGGCAGTTTTTGTGCCAGCTCAGAAAGTCCAAATCCCAGACACGGGGAACATGCAAGTATAAGTGTGCCGGGAAGTATATTAAACGAATCAACTGCAGCCAGAATGTTTTTTGCAGGAGCATAACGGGAATACAGATATCTGTTTTTATATAAAACGGAAAAGCCCTGACCGGATTTTACCAGACAGGGCTTTTCATTATTCAGCTCAGGCAATAGTATTCCCTGCTGTCGGATTTATTCATTAGAATTATTGTTCTTCATGAAATTATTGAAGAACACGGACATAAGATTGTTCTCAAGCTTCGGACTCTTCATAAGAGCCGACGACGCTGACGACTGATCATAATTGCCGGTCTCGCTTTTAAGAGTAGAAGCCTCCGCCGGGGTTTCTTCTGATGATTCACCGGTAAGCTGCAGAATAAGAATGTTTTTTCCGTTTACAACAGGTACTGATATTTCATTCTGCTTAAGCGTGAAAGCCGTTTTGAGAAAATTTTCGTTTGTATCTGCACCGCTGAGTGCCGTATTTTTCGTATCGACGGACCCTGCAAGTGAAACACTGCCGTAATTAAGCGGGAATGCAGCTAGTTCTGTTTTTGTCAGGTTGAACTGTCTGCACGCATCATCAAAACTTTTTGCTGATGCAGCAGCAGCAAAATTCTTTGCTATTTCAGTATAATAATCTTCAATATGTCCTGCCTCATACGTATTCAGGTAATTATAGACATCTTTAATTGTCGCATCGTTTGAAAAATCAGGTTGAACAGCATTGTTGTCCGCATAAAAAATAGAAAAACCTTCACTTGTTTCAACAGGCTTACTCGTTGTTCCCTTTGAAAGAGCCGCAACGGTTTTTAGGTCATCTGCATTTTTGATGATCTTTTCAAGTTGATAATAGTATTCGTCTGTAAGTTTACCGTTTTCGTTGCTGTATGTTTTCTTAGAATATTCACCGACTGCATCCGCAAATTTTATTTCATTGTTTGCAAGTCGTTTTGAAACAGATTCTGCTTTTGCTTTGTCCTCGCAGGTAATGACCGACATGTTGTATTTTATGAATTTCTGAGCATTTGCCTTACCGTATGCCGCTTTTTCACTATCGGGATAATCTTTCATATCAAAAGAAACCATATTAAAGGCACGTTTATTTTTACCCACGTTCTGAAGGAATGCTGTTTCTGCTGATGATGATTTAAGACCGTAAAGCGCTTCTTTCCCGACCGTATCCTGTGAACCGAAGCAGTCGTCGGAATAGCGGCTTGTCGTGAGCGTATTACGGAAATCTTTCTGCATCGATTCAATCGACGAAGCGGGTGTTTCCTTATACAGTTTCGGAGAATACTTTCCGTTTGAGTCGGAAAAATAGGGGAGCATAGCCCTGTTTATTGCGCTTTGCGGAACTACATAACCGCTTTTTCTGACAGCGCTGGAAAATGCCATTTTCTGAACAGTAGCATTGAATGCGTAGTTAAAAATATAGTAGTAAGACTGAGTGTTGACTTCCTGTCCCTGGTTTTTCAGCATATCAGCATAACGGGAAACATAGTCTGCAAAATCACTGCCCTGTTCATATCTGATTTCTTTTCCGTCATATTTTCCGAACGCCGGCAGTTTATTTTTATTTGCGCGACCGAGCATTGCCGGAACAAGAACAAAAACAATTGCTGAAATTAAAAGAATAATGAGCGAACCAATTGTATAGAAGCTTTTTTTCATAATACGAACCCTTTTGTGAACAAAATGTATTCTAGTTTATAGAAAAGTATATAATTTTATCATTATACCGGTTGATTGTCAATTTAGACATCCGCAGGTGTCTGTGCGGAAGCAGCTGTGCACTCTTATGATTTACGGTACTGGGTTGGAAGCATGCCGGTATAATTTTTGAACAGCATGGAAAAATACCGTGGATTAGAATACCCTGTCATAATTGATATATCCTTTACAGAAGTGTTAGGATTCCTTTTCAGAAGTTTTTTTGCATATTCCATTCTCAGGTTCGTTATATAATCAAGCAGTTTTACACCCGTTTTCCGGTGAAAAAGTGCAGACAGGTAGTTTGGTGTAATGGTGTACTGGTCGGCAATCTGATTTATACCAAGATTATTCATATAATTTTTATCAATGAATGTTTTTACCTGCTCAATCAGACCGCATGATCCTGATTCCTGACAGAAGGTCAGAGATTGAAGAATATGCAGACAGTCACTCCATGAGTTCAAATTCATGGAGTGAGTTTCGTCGAATGCATATTGAAAATACGTCAGAATTCCGGAGAGCGGAACGGATTTTGGAAGTTCCCTGTATTTGTCGGAAAATATTTTTATTTCGTTTTTATATTCGGATTCGCTGTTTGCGTCCCACTGTTCATGGATATTCCATATCTGCTGCAGAAATTCGTCATTAACAGAAGAAAGAACGTCGGCAGGTTCCAGTGCTCCGTTTCTGAGTAATAGCATTCTGTACTGGATTTTTTCAAAATCAGCACTTTTTATAAAGGCCTCGCGCAGCGTAGAGGCAGTCTGGTAAACCGCTTTTACGGCGACAGAGCCGCTCCCTGTATTTTCTGCTGATTTTTTGGAAAGAGAGGTAATTCTTTCTGCTGCATTTTCTGCAGTTGTACGGATAAGAATGCTCATATGTCCCGATTCCGTAAAATATACCGAAAATACAGAATCGGAACCGAATGAAGCAGCCGCACAACTGTTCAGGTTTGACATAAACTCGTGCCGGAATCCGGGAAATGACTGACGGGCAGACGGTGCAAAAATGAACATAAAACTGCAGACTACATACAGCAGATTATGAGGCAGAACGTCATCCGGAATATCTACGGCGCCGCCGATATAAGGATAATAATGTGCGAACGTCAGTACTTTTGTCTGAAAGAGCGACTGTTCAAGTTTGTGCGAATCGTTTATCTGCTGCTGTACTTTGCCGAGTATTGCTTTTAGCTCTTCCGTATTAACGGGCTTTAATAAATAATCCAGAACTCCGAGCGGAACGCATTTCCGCGCGTATTCAAAATTACTGTAACCGGTCAGAACTATAAACCGTGTTGTCTGTGCATACTGCTTTGCCAGAGCGATTGCACTTATTCCGTCAAGTTCCGGCATCTGAATGTCCACAAAAGCTGCGTCAGGAGGATTTTCCATACACATGTTAACAAATTCCGTACCGGTACGGGCCTCATCGATTGACGTTGTATCGTCAAGAATATCGCACAGCATACTTTTCAATGCAAACCGTATATTTTTGTCGTCATCGGCGATCAGTATTGTCATGTGCCGTTCCTTCCTCCGGTATCAGAATTGAAACTCTCATACCTTTGTCTATTGCGCAGTGAAATTCAACAGAGCTGCTGTCTCTGAAAAGACTTACTCTGTTCCTTATATTGGCCAGTGCGACGTGCTCTTTTCCGGAAAATAAATCTTCCTGCAGCAGCGGGCTGCAGCCAGCCCCGTCGTCGCTCACTGTAAGAACAAGTGTCTGTTTTCCGTTTTCTTTGCAAACTACAGCCGAAATTTCTATCCTGACAGGCCGTGCAACAGGTTCTACCCCGTGCTTGATTGAATTTTCGGCAAGTGGCTGAAGAATCAGTTTTGGTATTATACAGTTTTCAGCATCGGGTGAAACTGATATTGAAAAGGAAAGCCGTTCTTCATATTTAATCTGCTCCAGTGTAAGGTAATTCTGAACAAATTTAAATTCTTCTTTTACTGTCGTCGTATTACCGCCGCAGCATGTATATCTGAACAGCGTAGTAAGATTAAGAATGCTCTGTTCAAGTTTCTCAGTTTCTCCCATTCGGTTAAGCGCAATAAACTCGTTAAGCATATTGTAAAAGAAGTGCGGATTAATCTGTGCCTGAAGCGCGTTATATTCAGCCTTCTGCCGTGCTATAACTGCAAGGTATTCGTTCCGTATTTTACTGTCAAGCGTCTTACCAAGCTGGTTCAATGCATCAATGCAGCGGTTCAGTTCGGCGTTTTCCGATTTTCCTGCTCTGTACGAAAGATTACCCAGTTCATATTCAATAAGTGTCGTTTCTATCCTGTCAAAATCATGCAGCAGGTGAATGCTGTGACGCCGGTATTCCGCTAGTCCCAGGAATACCTCCGTAGCAACAATAGCTGCAACAAAAAGCAGCGTCAGAGCAATAATGGTAATGATGATATTATTTGATTCAAGATAATATAAATTCCAGTCAGTATCCGGAATCCTGACAGAATACGTACTGTATCCCTTGAAAGAGGCGTTCGACGCGAGCGATTCCCGGGCATATACATTTAAGCTGCTGCTTTCACAGACTGTCGTTCCTGCGGTGTCCCTTATAAGCAGAAAATCATCGGACGGAATGGGAATCTTTTTAAGTATGTCTGAAAAGCGCGAGCTTCGCACGTCTATTTTCATTATGCCGAGCTGATTGTTTGTTTCAAGACTTTTTATAGGTACTATTTCCGATATGATGGGAAAATTTCCTGAATAGTTAAGATATTCGGGCGGATTTTCATGAAAGATAAAAAAACTTTTATTTTCCATCTGTGTTTTTTTATACCATTCACAGTCTCTGTAGTCGTATTTTGTATTGACCACGAGGCCTCCTGAGATTCTGCTCGTAATATAACAGGGCCTGCCCGTGTTTGCCGGAAAGAAAGCAGCCGCTTCAAATTCTTCCTGCCTGTTAAGCAGCAGCCGGTACATGGCAATTTCGTAATTCATTTTAAACTGCTGTATCCGAAGAGCATCGTACTGGAGTTCGGGATTATCAAAATAAGTAATTGCACTTATCGTATCGGGAAGTGTGTAACACGAATCTGCAACCGTATGCATGGAATCAAATATCCCTTTTATTTCTGATGAAACTTCGGAAAGCAGATATGATGCGGATTTTTTCCGTTCACGTGACAGTGTCCGGATATAGTACATGGAAAAAAAAGCAGCAAACACAAGAGACGGGAACAGGATACTTAAGAAAAAGATACGATATAAGCCGCTTCTGAAAGTTGTAAATCTTTGTTTTTCCTGCATGACTGGTATAGTATACAGCAACATGTACATTACCGCAAATTGTAGAAAATACTACCTGAATTGTAGAATTTTCCCACTTTGCAGTTTGAAATTCCGAACGTACTATAAAATAAATCACGATTAATTTCTTTCAGGAGGAAAATGTATGAAAAGAATTTTCGCATTGTTTTCGGTTTTTGTTTTTCTGGCAGTCGTAACAGGAGTTACCGGCTGCAGCGGAAAACGGGTTCAGAAAGAACAAGGTCCTGTCACCCTCAGTTTTTATTCTAATATGACGGATGTTCAGGCTGATCTGCAGCAGAAACTGAGCAGCGAATGGAGTACTGCGACCGGCAATAAGATAGAATACTCTGCTCCCGGTTCAAGTTATGAGGAACTGCTGAAGACTAAAATGGCGGCAAATGAACTTCCTGACCTCTTTACAACACACGGATGGTCAGTCATGCGGTACAGCGAATATCTGATGCCTGTGAACGATCTCCCGTGGGCCGAAAATATTAATCCGCAGATTAAACCGGTAATTACAGACAAAAACGGCAAGATGTACGTTCTTCCGATGGACGTTGACATAGCAGGTATTGTTTACAATGTTGACGTTTTGAAAAAAGCCGGCGTAAATGTCGACGATATAAAAACATGGAATGATTTTGACAAAGCATGCGCAAAAATAAAAGCCTCCGGTGTTGTTCCTGTTCATATGGGCGGGAAGGACAACTGGACAATCGGTCAGTTTTTTGACTGGGCTGCTCCATCATATTTTGTTACGAATCCTGCTGACAACGAACGGGATAACTTGAAGAACGGTAAATTCAATACACAGCGGTGGGAAGAACTTTCCCAGCTGCTGGCGGATTTTGTGGCAAAGGGGTACTTTAATCAGGATGTTTTAACGGCTGACTACCTGTCTGATCAGCAGGCAATTGCCGCAGGAAAGGCTGCATTCGGTTTTTACGGAAATTATTTTTATAATTCCGCGATGCAGTATAACAAAGATGCCAGTCTTGGTATGATGCCCATTCCCTCCCGTTCTGCAGACGATGAACCGTCTCTGATTTCAGGAGAACGCACAGCGGTCGGCGTATGGAAAGATTCTCCGCATCTTAAGGAAGCTGTTGATTTTCTGAATTTCCTTGCAAAACCGGAAAACGTAAAACAGGTTGCATCCCTTTCGGGAACGCCTGCGGGGCTTGTCGGGGTAACTGCTGAAATGGGAAACCTTAAGCAGTATTACGATAAATATACCGCCGTAAAAACGTATCCGTATTTTGACCGTGAATATCTGCCGTCCGGTATGTGGGATGTTATGTGTTCCACCGGTGCTGACATTCTTGCCGGCAAACCGAGTGCTGTAAAAAATGCAGCTAAAGTTATGGAACAGAATTTCAACGATAAATATACAAAATAAAAAAAGCACAGAATGATAAAGAGCCGGCTGATACGTACCTTTCAGCCGGCTGCTATCCGGTGAGGATTTTTTCCAGAAGGCGGTTATGAGAAAGCAGTTGTCATATAAACAGCAGGAGAACATGGTAATGTATGTTTTTACCATCCCTGCAGTTGTACTTTTTGTTATGTTCGTTATTATTCCCTTTGTACGCGGCATTTTTTTGTCTGCCACCAACTGGAATGGATATTCACAGCATTACAAAATAACGGGAATTAAAAACTACAGTCGGCTTTTTACAGATCCGAATGTCCGTCGTGCATTGCTGAACACGCTTATTTACGGCTGCGGATCGACATTACTGCAGAATGTCGCAGGGCTGGTGTTTGCCTTATATTTGAATAAAAAATTTATAGGCCGGACATTAGGAAGAACTATTATATATTTACCAGTCATGATCGCCCCTCTGATTATGGGGTATGTCATGTATTTCTTTTTTACACTGGGCGGAGCAATGAACGATATCCGTTCTCTTTTTAATCAGGTTCCCCTTGACTGGCTTGCAGACGGAAAAAGGGGAGTTATAATAATGACACTTATTAATTCCTGGCAGTTTGCAGGAATTTCAATGGTTATCTATCTGGCAGGATTGCAGGGAATTCCTTCCATGTATTATGAAGCAGCCGAAATAGACGGCGTATACGGCTGGAAACTTTTTACCAATGTTACGTTTCCGCTGCTCGCACCGGCCCTTACTTCGTCGGTTGTTATTAATCTCATCGGAGGATTGAAACTTTTTGATATTATTATGGCCCTGACAAGCGGCGGACCGGGATATGATTCACATTCACTGTCCACACTCGTGAACAGGACGTATTTCGGAAGTGAAAACGGCGGGTATGCTTCGGCAATAGGACTGTTTGCATTTGTACTTATAGGCATAATAAGTTATTTTGCGACTACAGCACTGAACAGATATCAGGAGGCGATGTCATGAGTATGGTACGAAGAGAACGTGTATGGTGGAGGTATCCTGTTCTTGCGCTGGTAGCTGTCGTATATCTTGCTCCTATATATGTACTTGCAGGAATCTCCTTTAAACCGATTTCGGATCTTTCCTCTTACTGGCATTTTCCGGGTGAACCTACATGGCAGAATTTTATTTCGGCAATCGTTACCGGTCATATTTTTACCGCACTGAAGAATACGGTCATAATTACAGTCTGTTCCGTTATTCTGATAGTGTCGATAGGTGCAATAACTGCATACCCGCTGGCGAGAATGAAAACGAGATTTACGAAGGGAATGACGGCGTTTGCGCTCATAATTATGATGGTTCCCCCGCTCAGTATACTTGTTCCGCTGTATGCAACACTTGTCGGATATGGAGGAATAAACAGATACTGGGGCATTATCGTGACACTCCTTACGTTTGAATTACCATTGTCTATATTCCTGTACGCCAATTTCATACGTGCAATTCCTCAGGCACTTGACGAGGCTGCGCACATAGACGGAGCAGGACCGGTACGGACTTTTGTCCAGATAATATTTCCTCAATTGCATTCTGTTACGGCATCAGTTATAATCCTTTCCGGAATACACTGCTGGAACGATTATCAGTTTTCGCTGTATATACTGCAGAAAACGATAATGAAACCCATTACCGTTGCAATATCCGGCTTTTTTTCGCAGGAAACTTCGAATTTAAATGCGGCGGCAGCGGCAGCTTTACTTGTGATCCTGCCGGTCATTATACTGTTCCTCATATTACAGCGTTATTTTATAAAGGGAATGGTAGACAGTGCCATTAAATAAAACTATATCCGGAGGAAATATATGAGTATTGTTTTTGATGCAGACAGGCAGACTTTTCTGCTTAACACACCCGGTTCGACCTATGTAATCCGTATTTACCGCGGGCTGTACCTTCTGCACGGCGGCTGGTTCGGAAAAATAACGGATTGGTCCGGTCTGTGTGTGCCGCCTGTCCTTGATCATCCGTTTGCGCCGAATCCTGCGGAGGTATACGGACAGACTGCTTTTTCGCATGATTCACAGCCGTCGGAATTTCCTTCTGCCGGCAGAGGCGATTTTCGTATGGCTGCACTGGAAGCGGATCTTGCAGACGGTTCAAATGTACTTGACCTGGTGTATACCTCATACAGAATTATAAAAGGAAAGCCGCTGCTTCCGGGACTACCTGCAACGTATGTTACTGATGAATATGATGCAGATACGCTTGAAATTACTATGGAAGACAAAGAAGCAGGTCTTGTCGTTACACTGTATTATACCGTGTGGAATACCTGCGACGTTATCTGCCGGCATACTGTTGTAAAAAACAGCGGCAGCCCTGTAGTTCTCCACCGGATTATGAGTACAAGCATTGATTTTGCCGGGACCCGTTACCGGATGCTTCAGCTTTCAGGAGCACATGCACGTGAACGGCATGTTGTTCTGCGCCGCATCGAACCGGGACTTCAGGGAATTGACAGCAGACGTGCAATGAGCAGCCATCAGCAGAATCCGTTCATCGCGCTTCTTGCCGGTAATGCGGGAGAAGAAACCGGCGATGTGTTCGGATTCAGTTTTGTCTACAGCGGCAGTTTTACCGCACAGGTTGAAGCGGATCAGTTCAACATGACGCGTGTACAGGTCGGACTTAACCCTGACTGTTTTGCATGGACGCTGGAAGCCGGGGAATCGTTCTGTTCGCCGGAGGTCGTCATGGTGCGTTCCGGGCACGGACTCGGGGGAATGAGCCGTACGTATCACGATTTGTACAGAAATAATCTGTGCCGCGGTACATGGAAAACAAAAGAACGTCCGATCGTCATTAATAACTGGGAAGCAACGTTTTTTAACTTTACACCGGACAAACTGTTCAGTCTTGCAGATGCAGGTGTAAAGTCGGGGATGGAACTGTTCGTACTCGACGACGGATGGTTCGGAAAGCGGGACAACGACCGCTGTTCGCTCGGCGACTGGAACGTAAATACGAGAAAACTGCCCGGAGGACTTGC
>Ga0172378_10000369_pt1 | contig 38923 bp, 33 predicted proteins | sample GrowelOW332metaG_FD_119755 | JGI IMG/M metagenome (GOLD analysis project Ga0172378, IMG submission 119755) | Groundwater microbial communities from an aquifer near a municipal landfill in Southern Ontario, Canada - Pumphouse #3_1 metaG | ecosystem: Environmental > Aquatic > Deep subsurface >...
TAGTGATTATTATAAAGATGTTGACACGGAAGATTTAATGGACGGGGCGCTTAAAGGAATGTTTGAAGCGACAGATGATCCATATACAACGTACTATACAGAAGAAGAATATGAAGAAATCATTGAATCCTCTACGGGAGAATTCGAAGGGATTGGTGTGGCTGTTTCCGAAACAGACGATGGTTTGACCAAAGTTATTATGCCTTATCCCGATACACCTGCAGGAAATGCAGGTATACAAACAGGCGATATTATTGTTAAAGTTGACGATGAAGATGTGACAACTTCAGGGATCGATGAGGTGGTTAGTAAAATGCGAGGCGAAACAGGTACAACAGTTAAAGTAACGGTTCTGCGTGATTCGAACCTCATTGATTATGAGTTAACAAGAGAAACTATTGATGTTCCATCCGTTACCTCTGAAACCATTGGAGATGTAGGGTATATTAAGATTGCCTCCTTCACCACAAAAACAGGTGATGAATTTGATCAGGAAATAGACAAATTACTAGATCAAAACATTACATCGCTAGTCATTGATTTACGGTATAATTTAGGTGGCGTTGTGGATTCATCCGTTGCTGTTGCAGACCGTCTCCTAGGAAAAACAACTGTCGTTTATGAAATTGATAAAAATGGAGAACGAACCGACTATTCCTCAACAGATGATTTGAAGATTGATTTACCAATGGTTGTTTTAGTCAATGGTGCCACCGCCAGTTCCTCTGAAATTTTAGCAGGGGCTTTACAAGATCTAGACGCTGCAGACCTTGTTGGAACCCAAACCTATGGCAAAGGGGTTGTGCAAGAGGTTGTTTCTTTAAGCGATGGGTCAGGTTTTAAAATGACAAGTGCAGAATATTTCACACCGAATGGCCGTAATATTAACGACAAAGGATTAACACCCGATATTGTGATTGATCAAGCCGAAGACTATCAACAAGTTTTGGATGTTCCTGTAGATCAAGATGTTCAATTACAGAAAGCACTTCAAGTATTGGAGGAAAAATCATGAAAAAGCGTCCCTTTAAGGTCATATCACCATATGAACCGCAAGGTGACCAGCAAAAAGCCATTGATGCCTTGGCGAAAGGGATCGGAGAGGGTCTGAAATTTCAGACCCTCTTAGGCGTTACTGGATCAGGAAAAACGTATACGATGGCGAAATTAATTGAAAAAGTACAAAAACCAACTCTTGTACTAGCCCACAATAAAACATTAGCAGCACAACTCGCGGATGAGTTTCGCAGTTTTTTTCCAGAAAATGCGGTTGAATATTTTGTGAGTTATTATGATTACTATCAACCAGAAGCCTATGTCCCAAATTCAGATCTATTTATTGAAAAAGATGCGGCGATTAATGATGAAATAGATAAATTGCGACATTCTGCAACGGCAGCACTTTTTGAACGTCAAGATGTTATTATTGTTGCCAGTGTTTCTTGTATTTATGGGTTAGGAAGCCCAATTGATTATGAAAATTTGGTGCTTTCATTGCGGCCAGGCATGGAAAAAGATCGCGATGAAATCATAAAAAAATTGGTTACCATTCAATATACACGCAATGATATTGCCTTTGAAAGAAATAATTTTCGCGTACGCGGAGATGTATTAGAAATTTTTCCAGCAGCTTCTACAGAAACAGCCGTACGCATCGAATTTTTTGGCGATGAAATAGAGCGTATTACAGAAATTAATACCATTACAGGAGAAATTACAGGAGAATTAAATCATATTTCTATTTTTCCGGCTTCACACTATACAACAACCCCCGAAAAGCTTGAGAAAGCCTTGGTTAAAATTCGAGAAGAATTGTCAGATCGTTATACGTATTTTATAGAACATAACCAATTGCTTGAGGCACAACGCATTTTGCAACGCACAAATTATGATTTAGAAATGTTGAGTGAAATGGGATATTGTAGTGGCATTGAAAATTATACCCGGTTTATTAATGATGCAGAACCTGGGAGCCCACCATCGACACTTATTGATTATTTTCCAAAAGATTTTTTAATGATTGCTGATGAATCCCACGTGTCTATTCCACAACTTGGTGGGATGTCTGCAGGCGATTATGCTAGAAAAAAGAACCTCATTGATTATGGCTTTAGATTACCATCAGCCTACGATAATCGCCCTTTGAAATTTGAAGAATTTGAAAAAAAAATCAAGACCATTGTTTTCACTTCAGCAACCCCAGGAAAATACGAAAAGGCACATTCTCAAAACGTTGTTGAACAAATGATCAGACCAACTGGGTTGATTGATCCAGAGATATCCGTACGACCCATTAAAGGACAAATTGACGATCTAGAAAGTGAACTTCGCAAAACGGTTGGAAAAGGGATGCGTGTTTTAATTACAACCCTTACTAAAAAAATGGCAGAAGATCTTACCCAATTTTTAGAAGAAAATGGTCATCGTGTCAACTATTTGCATTCTGATATTGATACCATCGGTCGTATGAAGCTGCTTCGCGATTTGCGATTAGGTAAATATGATATTCTTGTCGGTATTAATCTTTTAAGAGAAGGACTAGATTTACCAGAAGTTGGGCTAGTTGCGGTTTTAGATGCTGATAAAGAAGGCTATCTCCGTTCAGAAACGGCATTAGTGCAGACCATTGGGCGAGCGGCTAGAAATATTGAAGGGCATGTGATTATGTATGCAGACCGCATTACTAAATCGATGCAATTTGCGATTTCAGAAACAGATCGTCGCCGAAAAATTCAAACGGCTTATAATGTAAAACATGGGATTACGCCGAGATCCATTAAAAAAGATGTTCGAGATATTATGGAAGCAACAAAAGTCGCTGATGTAAAAAGTGATTACCAAATTGAAGAAGCCATTCAAGATTATGAAACTGAGTTGAAACGGTTAGATATTGAAATGAATATTGCCGCAGAGGCGCTCAATTTTGAAAAAGCGGCAAAATTGCGGGACCAAATCATCGAACTTAAAAAGAAGTTATATGTGTAAAGCAATAAAAGAATAAGGAGAAGAATGAAATATATTGAAATTAAGGGTGCAAATGAACACAATTTAAAAAATATAGATGTTAAGATTCCAAGAGAAAAAATGGTTGTCTTAACAGGTCTTTCCGGATCAGGTAAATCAACCCTTGCCTTTGATACTATTTATGCAGAAGGACAGCGACGCTATGTTGAATCGCTTTCTAGTTATGCACGGCAGTTCCTTGGACAAATGCACAAGCCAAAAGTGGAAAGTATTGAAGGCCTTTCACCGGCGATATCTATTGATCAAAAAACAACCAATCGTAATCCTCGGTCAACCGTTGGAACCGTCACAGAAATTTATGATTATTTGCGCTTACTCTATGCACGATTAGGGACACCCCATTGTCCTAATTGTGGTAAAGAAGTCAGTGCTCAAACCATTGACCAAATTGTAGATGATATTTTAAAACTGCCAGAAGGCACAAAATTTCAAATTGTTGCACCTGTTGTACGAAAAGAAAAAGGACAACACAAAAAATTGTTAGAGAAACTTAAAAAAGATGGATTTATAAGGCTCTTAATTGACCAAGAGCCCTATACATCTGATCAAGAAATTAATCTTAAAAAGAATATTAAACATGAGATTTCTGTTATTATTGACCGTCTTAAAATGAAAGAAAACATTAGAAAGAGACTCACAGATTCTGTGGAAACAGCTTTGCAACTTGCCGATGGTTTAGTGATCTGTGATGTTATTGATGGAGAAAGTCATCTTTATTCTGAAAAATTGGCTTGTCCTGACTGCGGCATCTCAATGGATAATCTTGAACCACACACATTTTCTTTCAATAATCCCTTTGGAATGTGTCCAGCTTGTCATGGATTGGGTTTTCACAAAGAAATTGATCCAGATTTACTTATTCCAGATCGTCAATTATCGATTGATGAAGGGGCCATTCACTTTTATCATTTCAAAAATGACAACCAAACATATTATAATATGATTAAATCAATCGCAAAAGATTATCAATTCTCATTAAAAGCGCCTTTAGCGGATGCACCAGAAGGCTTTATGCAAACCTTGTTTTATGGATCCGATAAAGACTTTGAAATTAAATATGATGGTGGTAAATTCAAAGGGGTGCTTAATCGTAAATTTGAAGGGCTTATCAATAATATGGAACGGCGCTATAAAGAGACACAATCCAACACCATGCGCGGATTTATTGAACGCTATATGGCAGAAATTCCTTGTCCTGTTTGTAAGGGAAAACGCCTGAATCCAGTAAGTTTAGCTGTGACATTTGAAAACAAAAATATTATTGAACTTACAGAAATGTCGGTAAAAGAGGCACTTGCCTTTTTTAAGACCCTTACCTTAAAGCCCAATCAACAAATAATAGGAGAAGGTATTTTTAGGGAAATAAAAGCACGGTTAACCTTTTTATTTGATGTTGGACTTGGGTATTTAACATTGGCTCAGTCTGCAGGAACCCTTTCAGGGGGAGAATCCCAAAGAATCAGATTAGCCACTCAAATCGGTTCCGGTCTAGTGGGCGTGCTTTATGTGTTAGATGAACCGAGTATTGGACTGCATCAGCGAGACAATCAAAAATTACTCAAAGCACTTAGACGTTTAACAGACTTAGGCAATACCTTAGTGATTGTTGAACATGATGATGAAACCATGGAAGAAGCTGATTGGATTATTGATATTGGACCAGGTCCAGGTGTTCATGGCGGAGAAATCGTAGCAGAAGGCAATATTAACGACATTAAAGCCTGTAAAGCATCAATTACTGGACAATATCTCAGTCATGAAAAAAACATTGCAGTTCCGGCAAAACGCCGCAAAGGCAGTGGCCATAATTTAGTCGTCTATGGTGCAAAAGAAAATAATCTCAAAAATATTACCGTTAAATTTCCATTGGGAAAATTTATTTGTGTGACTGGCGTTTCTGGATCTGGAAAATCTTCTTTAATCACAGAAATTTTATATAAAGGTTTAGCCGCAAAGGTTAATCGGTCCGTTCAAAAACCGGGTGAGTATGATCGGATTGAAGGGGTTGAATATATCGATAAAGTCATTGAAATCAATCAGTCACCGATTGGACGAACCCCGCGATCAAATCCCGCGACCTATACCGGTGTTTTTGATATTATTCGTGATTTGTTTGCACAAACAAATGAAGCTAAAATGCGAGGCTATAAAAAAGGGCGCTTTAGTTTTAATGTTAAAGGTGGACGATGCGAAAAATGTTCAGGAGATGGCATTATTAAAATTGAAATGCATTTTTTACCAGATGTCTATGTGCCATGCGAACTCTGTGAAGGGAAACGCTATAATCAAGAAACCCTTGAAGTTAAATACAAGGGCAAAAATATTGCAGATGTTTTAGAAATGACCGTTGAAGAAGCGTTGAAATTTTTTGAGCATATTACGCGAATCCAAACAAAATTGCAGACATTACATGATGTTGGACTAGGTTATATTAAACTAGGACAACCGTCCACACAACTTTCTGGTGGAGAAGCCCAGCGTATTAAGCTGGCCTCGGAACTTTCAAAACGCAACACAGGTAAAACACTCTATATTTTGGATGAACCGACAACAGGATTACATATGGCAGATATTGATCGCTTGATTGATGTTTTACAACGTTTGGTTGATTCTGGCAGTACAGTCGTTGTTATTGAACATCAATTGGATGTAGTGAAAGTTGCTGATTATATTATTGATTTAGGTCCAGAAGGTGGAGACGGCGGTGGCAAAGTTGTTTGTACAGGAACACCCGAAAAAGTGGCCAAAGTTGAAAAATCATGGACGGGGAAATTTTTAAAAAAACTGCTTTAAAAAAAATAAACAGAAATAAAAAAAAACCTAAAGTACTTGATTGGGAAATGAAAATCCGCTCAAAAAGCTTTAGGTGTTTTTTTATAAACGCTATTATAATTATATTTTTTTGGCTTCCAAATAAGAAGAAGTTGATGCATGTAAAGCAGAGACATAATTACAGCGAAAATTAATAATATCGCCGACATGATAAGGGGTACGAGTGTCTGTCACATCAATCACAAGATGATCAGAGCTTGCACCTATAATGGAAATGGTGGGGTCTAAAGGTGTTAAATCATCAATAGAGGTATCTTGCTTGCCAATAGCTAAAATGGCACGTTTACGCAGACCCTTATCTTCAAAAAAAGGTTTATTGCCAAAGGCATCGATCCCAATTTCTCCAATAGGAACAGAAGGTTTTTCTTTTAGTTCAATAATTTCAACTTCAAGGATAAAATTATCAGCGTGCATATAATCATATGTTTTGCCAAAAGAGGTTTCATTACCAAAAAGGAGCAATTCACCAATCCGTAAATTTGTGACAAAAGAAGGCATTGTATGATTTTCAATCATATAATAAGCACTCGAATTGCCAGCAGAAAGAATATCGCAAGGAACCCCATAATGATGTATTAGACGGTGTTGAATATCTGCAAGTTGATCATAAGTCGAGGGTACCGGTATAGTTGCCCCAATACAAGTCGAATTTGCACCAATCCCACGCAAACGAATATGGCGGAGCTGCTTTATTTTTTCGATTTCGGCATAAAGATTAGCAGGATTAAAATAGCCCTCTCTCAAATCGCCTACATCAACCATTAATAGAATGTCGTGGATTTTATGATATTTTGTAGCAGCTTCATTTAAAGCTTCAATCGTTTTGTATTCAGAATTCAAAGAAAGGGTTGAAAACATGACGGTATCTTGAACTTCAGAAAGCATGGGGATTCGGATTAACCATTTATCACATTTGAAATCTTGTAAGCTCATTAAATTACGCATTCGAGAATCTCCGAGCGCCGTGGCGCCACCTTTCAAAAAAGTTTCTGCAATTTCAGGATTTGCAGCCGTACATTTTGTAATGGCCGTAATATTAACATGATGCGCTGCTGCACGTTTGACAACGGCAAGTGTATTATCATAAATTTGTTGTTTGTTAAATCTTAGTAATGGATACATAATGACCTCTTTTTTTTGTTCAATATATATTAAATTATACACTAAATATTTCTAAAAGTAAATTAAAATATCTTTTAAAGACTAAAAAATGCTTTATAGCAAGAATTTTTAGATTTTAGCGGGATTAAAGATTTAACAAAACACAATGTTTAACGTAAAATTTTTGTTGTAAAATAAGCCTCTTAAAAAAACAGGCAAAAAAAGCAGATAATTCTTTATATTTATTTAATTTGTATACTGCTTTAAATAAATTGATTGACAAAATAAGAATCGTACGGTATGATAATAAAAAAGAGGTGAGTGTAATGAAAAAAAGTGTTTATAGCCTAATGCTGTTTGATGAAATTGTTGAAAAGGTAGATGAACTAGCCTATATCAATAATACGAATCGTTCACAATTGATTAATGATATCTTAGCAGAACATATAGGTTTAATCACACCAGAACAAAAAATTCAAAGAGTATTAGAACAATTGGATCGTAATTTTAGTGATACTTTATCAGTAAGCCAAGTGTCCTCAAATTCGAGTATTCAATTTGGTAAAAGTATTAAATATAAATATCGTCCAAAAGTCCGCTATTCCTATGAATTTGTGACCAAACAAGGTAAAAAATATGCGGTACTTAAAGTTTCATCACGAACAAAATCGGAAGCTTTAAATGAATGTTTTGATGATTTTTTTAGTAAAATTGAAGCCATTGAAAAAAGAAATCATACAATCCGAAAATCAAAGGTGCAAAATGAAACAAATCATAAATTTGTCCGTGAATTTTCACGAGAGGCACAAATAACCAATGATGTTCCACACATTACACAAGTGTTAACCGATTATTTAAAAATGATTGATTTTGCAATGAATTATTATTTTGATAGTATTGATATTAAAGACAAAGATGAAAATCTTCAAAAAATTTATTGGGAATACTATAAACCGGCGCTAAAATATTCAGGCCGTTTGTTAGAAGATATTAAAGAAGATCAATGAGGTGAAAAAGATGGATATGAGTAAATTAACACAAAAATCGATGGAAGCGATTAAAGAAGCAGAGCATATTGCAAGCGAACATAACCATGTGGAAATTGAACCAGTACATCTGCTATTAGCGTTGTTAAATCAAGAGGTTGGGATTGTACCCCGTTTGTTTGATAGTTTAGGTAAGAACACGCCTGAGCTGATTAATGAACTTAAAGCAATTATTAATCGTAAAGCAAGTATAACGGGTCCCGGACATGAAGCAGGAAGGGTTTATATCAATCGCAATACAGAAAGTGTCTTAAATCAAGCTTATAAAGAAGCTAAAAAAATGGAAGACCAATATATTTCGGTTGAACATATTCTGCTCGGCTATTTTCAATTAAAACGGGATGAAGAAGCCCATCGCTTTTTAATGGATAATGGCATTAGCAAGGCAGAAATTCTTAAGGTACTAAAAGCGGTACGTGGAAGCCAAAAAGTGACGAGTGATCATCCTGAAAGTACCTATGAAGCGTTAAAGCAATATGGGCATGATCTGGTTCAAGCGTCGATTGAAAACAAGTTAGATCCAGTCATTGGGCGAGATTCCGAAATCAGACACACCATTCGAATTTTGTCTCGAAAAACAAAAAATAACCCAGTCCTTATTGGGGAACCAGGGGTTGGTAAAACAGCCATCGTAGAAGGATTAGCTGCTCGAATAGTTGCAGGAGACGTTCCAGAAGGGCTTAAAAACAAACGTATTATTGCGCTCGATTTAGGGGCCTTAATTGCTGGTGCAAAATATCGTGGTGAATTTGAAGAACGATTAAAAGCCGTTCTAAAAGAAGTTAAAGGGAGTAATGGTGAAATTATTCTCTTTATCGATGAATTACATACGATTGTAGGAGCAGGCAAAACAGAAGGTTCTATGGATGCGGGCAATATGTTAAAACCTATGTTAGCCCGTGGTGAATTGCATTGTATTGGAGCAACAACACTTGATGAATACCGACAATATATTGAAAAAGATGCAGCACTCGAACGCCGTTTTCAACCTGTTCAAGTCGACGAACCAAACGTTGAAGATACCATTTCTATTTTGCGTGGACTAAAAGAACGTTATGAAATTTTCCATGGCGTTAAAATCATGGACAATGCATTAGTATCGGCGGCAGTACTTTCAAATCGGTATATTACGGATCGGTTTTTGCCAGATAAAGCAATTGATTTAATTGATGAAGCGTGTGCGATGATTCGAACAGAAATTGATTCTATGCCAGAAGAAATGGATGAAGTTAATCGTAAAATGATTCAACTAGAAATTGAAGAAGCGGCTCTTAAAAAAGAAGAAGATGAGCTTTCGAAAGAGCGTTTAGAAAGACTTCAAAAAGAACTAGCAGAATATAAAGCCGAGTTTTCTCGGATGAAAGTCCAATGGGACAATGAAAAAAGTGCGGTTGATGCCGTTCAAAAGATAAAAGAAGAAATTGATCAAGTAAATCATGAAATTGAATTAGCAAAACGGGCAAGTGACTATGAAAAAGCAGGACAATTACAATACGGTCGATTACTTGAATTGCAAAAGCAAAAGGAAACACAAGAAAAACGTGCTGATGAAAAAATTAAAAATCATGATGATAACGGAAAAAATGATAATTTAATTCGTGAACGCGTTTCTGAAGAAGAAATTGCAGAAATTATTAGCCAATGGACAGGGATTCCGCTCAGTCGATTAGTGGCTGGCGAACGAGAAAAACTATTAAGCTTAGAAAATACTTTGAGTAAAAGAGTCATTGGACAAGCAGAACCCATTAAAAAGGTTTGTGATGCGATTATTCGAAGTCGTGCAGGCATTAAAAATCCTGATACACCCATAGGGTCATTCTTATTTTTGGGACCAACTGGTGTTGGTAAAACAGAACTTGCCAAAGCAGTTGCTGCCAATCTTTTCGATTCAGAAGATAATATGATTCGAATTGATATGAGTGAATATATGGAAAAATTTTCGGTGAGTCGTTTAATTGGAGCACCTCCAGGATATGTAGGATATGAAGAAGGAGGGCAATTAACGGAAGCTGTTCGGCGCAAACCATATTCCGTTATTCTTTTAGATGAAATTGAGAAAGCGCATAAAGATGTGTTCAATATTTTATTACAAGTATTAGATGATGGACGCGTGACAGATTCTCAAGGTCGGACGGTTGATTTTAAGAATACCATTATTATTATGACAAGTAATATCGGTTCTGAATATCTCCTAGAAGGGATTGATGAAAATGGCGATATTCGACCAGAAACGGAAAAAGTAGTTTTAGGGAACCTTAAAAATTATTTTAGACCAGAGTTTATTAATCGAATTGATGAAATTGTGCTTTACAAACCATTAAGTCGAGATGATATTTATCAAATTGTAGATTTAATGATGCAGCAACTTCAAAATCGGTTAACAGAGAAACAAATTAGCATTCAGTTGACAAAAGAGGCTAAACAAGCCATTGTTGATCAAGGCTATGATGCCACCTTTGGCGCACGTCCTTTAAAACGATTCATTCAAACGCATGTAGAAACATTGATTGGAAAAGAAATTATAAAAGGCAATTTGCACGAAGGCAGTACGATTATATGTGACTATGTTGATTCTTATTTTAAAGTTTATAAAGCATAAAAAGATTTCAAAAAAAGGTGTCTTCCATTATTGGAAGACACCTTTTTTAGCATTTAAGCATTCATACTTTCTAATGCAGAATCAAATTCAACCATGACGGTTTCGTCAGCTGTTTTAAAATGATTAACCAGTAAAATGATGAGACAATTCATGATAAAACCAGGAACAATTTCATACATATAAGTAGAAAGCCCAATATTTTTCCAAAGAATAACCGTTAAAGCGCCAACAACCATACCAGAAATAGCTGCTTGCCAACTTGTTTTTCTAGAATACAAACCAAACAGAACAAGGGGACCAAAAGCAGCGCCAAAACCAGACCAGGCATACGAAACGAGACCCATTACTGTAGTACTTGGATTAAGGGCCATAAGAATGGCAACAACCGCAATGATAATTACCGCAAAACGACTCAACCAAACACTTTGTTTGGTTGATAATGCTTTCCCAAAAAAGATTTGAGCAATATCTTCTGTTAAGGCAGAAGAAGAAACTAATAATTGGGAATCAATAGTTGACATAATGGCGGCCATAATGGCGGCTAGAAAAATCCCCCCAACAACCGGATGACAAAAATAGCGAATCATTAACATAAAGACGGTTTCTTCTTTACCGCCACTGAGACCAGGGAAGAGAGGCACAGAGAGCATCCCAATTAAAACGGCACCTGTAAGGGCTAAAACAACCCAAATCAAGGCAATCGTCATCGATTTCGGGATTTCTTTAACACTTTTAATGCCCATAAAGCGGACAAGAATATGGGGTTGACCAAAATAACCAAGCCCCCATGCTAGTGTAGAAATAATACTTAAAGCTGTAACACTCCCACCAAATAAGCTCATAGAGAGACCATTAGCGGCCATTGCAGCATTTGCTTCTCCTAAACCACCCGCGCTATGGATGGCCATAATAGGTACGACCGTAATAGCAACAATCATTAAAATACCTTGAATCATATCGGTCCAACAAACGGCTAAAAATCCGCCTAAAAAAGTATAAGAAACAATAACAGCCCCACCAATGATAACGGCTGTGCGATAATCAAGACCAAACATCGTTTGAAAAAGTTTGCCAGAGGCAACCATACCAGATGATGAGTAAATACTAAAAAATATTAAAATAATAATAGCAGAAATCATCCGCAGTGCATGTGTTGGATCTTTATAACGGTTTTCAAAAAAAGTTGAAAGGGTTAAAGAATCAAAATATGCGGTGAAGACCCTTAATCTTGCGGCAACAAATTTCCAGTTGAGGGCTGTCCCAATAAATAAGCCAATCCCAATCCACACTTGCGAACCACCACCAAGATAGACGGCACCAGGAAGGCCCATTAATAGCCAGCCACTCATATCACTCGCTTGTGCAGAAAAAGCCGTAACCCAACTACCTAAACCTCGATCTCCTAACAAAAAACTTTCGGTTGTATCTGTTTGCTTATAAAAGCGAAGACCAATTAAGATCAACAATGTAAGATACAAAATAAAAATAATTACTTCAATACTCATTCAATAATCCTTTCTTAAATGTGTTTATAGTATATTATACAATAAAAATGCATAAATGTAAAGCGTTTGAAAAAATGAAAAAATCTTTCTTAAAGTCCTAAAATAAGGATGATAAAAGCAATTAATGTGTTCAAACACATAAAAAAAGTCCAGTATGAACATGAAGAGCCTAAAGGTCATTTTAGTGTTAATCTTTAGGCAAATTTTGTTCATAAAAGGACTTTTTTTAGTCTAATTTTCCAACATAGTCAATATATTCACTCTTAAGAGCCGATTTTTCTTTGGCACTTGCTGTAAATTTTTTAACATTGGTAGTAGAACGATTAATTTGTGTAATGGTTCCAGCGCCACCAACGCAACCGCCAGGACAAGCCATACCTTCTAAAAGATAACCGTCTCGTCTTCCGGCAGCGGCAAGTTTGAGCATTTTTTTGCAATCGCGCAAACCTTCAGCATGATCAATTTTAACATCAATAGAGGGATCCAGTTCATGAATACAGTCTTTAATGGATTCAGCGACGCTGCCCGCAACAGCATAACTGCGGCCTTGGGAAGTTGCTTCTTCTGGAAGCGAGGTGTCTTGCAAATCATCAAATTCAATATCTTTTGCTGCAAACATGCCCATAACTTCTTCAAAGGTAATCACAAAACTGACATCTGAACGAACGGTTCGACGAGAAGCCTCTAGTTTTTTAGATGCACATGGTCCAATAAAGACAACCCGCGCATCTGGATCTTCTTTTTTAATTAAGCGAGCGGTGGCAACCATAGGGGTCAATTCCATTGAAATGCATTCTGAAAGTTCAGGAAATTCAGTTTTAGCCATGACAGACCATGATGGACAACAAGAAGTTCCTAAGAAAGGTAATTCTTTTGTTGGGATTTTTTCTATATAAAGTTTTGCATCATCAATCGTTGCTAAATCGGCACCAATAGCGACTTCTCGTACATCCGCAAAACCGAGGGCTAAAAGTGCAGCAGTCAGTTTTTCTGGGGTAGCTAAAGGACCAAATTGACCAACAAAAGCAGGGGCTAAAATAGCTACAATTTTGTCACCGCGTTTAATGGCTTGTATAAGTTGAAAAATTTGTGTTTTATCAACAATGGCACCAAAGGGGCAACTGACTAGACACATGCCACAGGAAACACATTTATCATAATTGATTTTAGCACGGCCAAGTGCATCACTTTCAATGGCATCTACACCACAGGCAGAAGCACAAGGTCGATCATATTGGATAATAGCAGAATAAGGACAAGCGGCCTTGCATCGACCACATTTGATACATTTTTCTTGATCAATCAGTGATTTGCCATTAACAATAGAGATCGCATTAACAGGACAAACGGCGGTACAAGGATGTGCCATACAGCCACGACAGTTTTCAGTAACTTCTATTGTTTTTGTTGGACAGGCATCGCAAGCGAAAGGAATAATATTAATTAAAGGGGCTTGATAGACTTTATGGGCAATTGCCGCTTCACTAACCCCTTCAGAGATTGGGTTCGGTATATCTGCAGAATAGACATCCAAACCTACAGCTAAACGGAGACGTTCTCCTAAAATTGCGCGTTCCTTAAAAACAGAATCGCGATAGCTAGCTATTTCACCGGGAATTAATTTAAAAGGAATTTCTTCCATTTTTTTTGCATAATCGCCACCGTTATAGGCCATCCGTGCGACTTCTTCAAAAACCTGTCGCCTTATTTTTGTAATTGGGGTAAAAATACCTCTCATGCTCATTATTTTTCTCCTTGATTTATGTCATTCAAACTAAAATACATTTGTTGCATTGGTTTGGATAAAGATTTTTTCTAATACTTCTTGTGCAGTTGCGTTTTTAATAAGATCATCACCGACGACGACTACAGGAGCCGCTGCATCATGATTGCTATCCGATATTGAAGGAACGCTTTCAATTTTGACATAGCGATCCATTTCTAAAATTTCTTTTACATCATTAATGTCTTCAATGGACTCAATAATATCCATTGCACCTTTTAAAACACAATGTGTACAGACACAAACTTTTACTTTTAAAGCTTCCATAAAAACTCCTTATATTATTTTTTAATTTTTAAAACTATGGATTGGCGCAGGAATTCTACCCCCACGATTGACAAAGACAGAACAATCATTTTGATTAACAGCCATAATGGGTGCAGACCCTAAAAGGCCCCCAAATTCAGCTTTATCGCCTAATGCCTTTCCATAGACTGGAATAAGTCGAACAGCCGTCGTTTTTTGGTTAATCATCCCAATAGCTGCTTCATCGGCCATAATAGCAGAAATAATCGATGCAGGCGTATCTCCAGGAATAGCAATCATATCTAAGCCAACAGAACAAACACAGGTCATTGCTTCAAGTTTTTGGATATTGATCGCACCAATGGTTGCTGCTTCAATCATGCCTTCATCTTCACTAACAGGAATAAAGGCACCACTTAATCCGCCGACAGAAGTCGAAGCCATAATGCCCCCTTTTTTAACGGCATCATTAAGCATAGCAAGTGCAGCAGTTGTGCCATGTGCGCCAGCATGTTCAAGACCCATTTCTTCCAAAATACGGGCAACAGAATCGCCAATTTCGGGTGTGGGTGCTAAGGATAAATCTAAAGTACCAAAAGGAACATGGAGCCGGTCGGCAACCGTTGTGCCAACAAGATGACCAGCACGTGTGATTTTAAAAGCTGTTTTTTTGATAATTTCAGCCATTTCACCAAAACTTGCATTTTGATTTTTTTCTAAGGCAACTTTAACAACACCAGGGCCAGAAACACCAACGTGAAGCTCACATTCAGGTTCTCCAACACCATGAAAAGCACCCGCCATAAAAGGATTGTCATCAACAGCATTACAAAAGACAACAAGTTTTGCACAACCAATAGAATCTTGGTCTCTTGTTAAATAAGCTGTTTGCTTAACAATTTCGCCCATCATTTTTGCGGCATCCATATTAATTCCAGCTTTTGTAGATCCAATATTAACAGAAGAACAAACCCGTTCAGTCGCTTTTAAGGCATCGGGAATAGATTTAATTAAATTTAAATCGCCCCGTGTAAACCCTTTTTGGACCAAGGCAGAAAACCCACCGATAAAATTAATGCCAATTTCTTTGGCAGCGGCATCTAAGGTTTCGGCGTAGGCAACATAATCTTCGTCAGAGGAAGCGCCTGCAATTAAAGAAATGGGTGTCACAGAAACCCGTTTATTGACAATAGGAATGCCAAGCTCTGTTTCAATGCGAGAGGCTTGTGGGACTAATTGTCCGGCTGTTCGAACAATTTTATCATAAATCTTAGTTCTAGCTTTTTCGCCGTTTGCGTCAATACAATCTAAAAGAGAGATACCCATGGTAACAGTACGGATATCTAAATTTTCTTTTTCGATCATGCGCGTCGTTTCGACGATATTATTGATCATTGCCATTTTTGCTCCTTAAATTGAATGCATAGCATTAAAAATATCTTCATGTTGTAGGCGAATAGATAAGCCAATGGTTTTTTCTAAAGCGTCAAAAGCTTCTTTTAACTCGGTAAAATCACCGGTCATTTCGCTAATATCAACCAACATAACCATTGTAAAAATATCCTGCATAATTGTTTGACTGATATCTTCAATATTTGCATTGTGTTCAGCTAAAATCTTTGATACATTATAGATAATACCAGTACGATCTTTACCGATGACTGTAACAACTGCTCTCATAAAAACTCCTTTTATCATTAGTGTAATTTAAAAAATAAATATTAATATGTAATTCTATTCTATCATAATATAATAGCCGAAAAAATATTATTTAACAAGAGTAAATTATTTTTTTTAAGATTAATAAGAAAATCTTGAAAAAATGGGGGGGATTGTGGTAAAATTAGAAGAAAATGTGGGAGCATAACGAAAGGTGGGGGGATGATGCGTCATTCATTTCTTGGTGAATATCAATACAATATTGATTCAAAAGGGCGACTGATTATTCCAGCCGATTTTCGTGAGGCTTTTCAGGACGAATTTGTCATTACAAAGGGATATGATCCTTGTATTTTTGTGTTTACGTCAAAAGCTTGGCAAAAATTTGAAAGCGATTTGAATCAATTGTCGATGTACGACAGAGAGGCACGTAATTTGTTACGGTTTTTTTTTGGAGGGGCAGCACGGTGTTCTCTAGACCGACAAGGTCGTATAAAAATCCCGACGCATTTATTAATATACGCAAAAATCACTAAAGAAGCTAAAATAACAGGTATATCAGACCGTTTAGAAATTTGGAATCCAACGGCCTTAGATGAAATTAATAATTTTGATGCGGCAAAATTAGCCAGTCAATTAACAGCTGAAATGCATTAGGAGGAAAAATGAAATTTTCACATACAACGGTTATGCTTTATGAAACAATAGAAGGCTTAAACGTTAAACCAGATGGCATTTATGTTGATGGAACATTAGGCGGCGGTGGACATTCAGCTCTTATTTGTTCAAAACTCGATCAAAATGGAATGCTAATTGGTATTGATCAAGATCAGTTTGCACTTAATTATGCAAAAAAACGTTTAGAGCCCTTTAAGTGTCAAAAAAAATTTGTGAACAACAATTTTGTCAATTTGAAAACAATTCTTCAAGATTTAAATGTTGCTAAAATCGACGGAATTATTTTTGATTTAGGGGTTTCTTCGTTTCAATTAGATGATGAGACAAGAGGTTTTTCCTATCATCATGATGGCCCCTTAGATATGAGAATGGATAAACAAGCCGAGTTATCTGCCTATGATGTGGTTAATTACTATGCGTTCAAAGAACTTGTGGCGATTTTAAGAAATTATGGAGAAGAAAAACATGCCAATCGGATTGTGAAAGCGATTATTCAACAAAGAGACATTGCACCAATAACACGCACCCTTGAATTGGCTGACCTTGTAAAAAAAGCTTATCCTCCGAAAGAGCGATACAAACAAAAACATCCAGCACGTAAAACTTTTCAAGCCATTAGATTAGAAGTCAATCACGAATTAAATATTTTAAAAGCAGCGTTAAGTGATGCAATTGCTTTTCTAAAACCAGGAGGGCGTATTGGAGTCATTACCTTTCATTCTTTAGAAGATCGGATTGTTAAACATCTTTTTCAAGAGCAAGAAAATCCATGTATTTGTCCTCCAGATTTCCCTAAATGTGTTTGCGGCCGACTGCCACAAGTTAAACGCATTACAAGAAAACCAATTTCACCATCTGATCTTGAAATTGAAAATAATCGACGTTCTCGCAGTGCAAAACTTAGAATTGCCGAGAAAATAGAGGAAAAATGATATGAAACCAAAAGATAATTGGACGATTTCGGATATATGGGAACCAGATCCAGGCATGCCTAAACAAAAAGAAAAAAACATAGATTTAAACCAGACAAAGAAAAAAAATCAAAAAGATTCGCATGGGATTGTTATTGATTTAACAAATCAAAAAAAAAGAAAAAAACGCCGTAAAGCGCCTAAAAAAAAGCTCCATCAACAGAAAATTTATAAGGAACATGCAGATAGGCTGAACCGTCACAAAGAAAAACGTTTTTCATTAAAAAGAAAATTATCTAAATTTACTGTTGGAGAAAAAGTAACAGGATGTGCATTATTAATGCTTTTTACGCTTGGCTTATTAATTCTTCTAGAATGTCAAGTTGTTACAACGTTAAATCATGATATTGTAACACAAACAGCCCAACTAGAAACAATTCAGGCATCTAATGATAGTAAAAAAGGAAATTTAGTGGATAAGCAAGATTTATCGGAAATAGAAGCAACGGCGCGTGCTTATGGGATGACAGAACCAGGAGCAGATCAATATGTTTATGCGTCAGGAATGACAGAAGAACAAACACAAGAAAAAACAGAAGAAACGGCAGCAGCAAATTCGAATCTTCAAAAATGATAATAAAGAACTAAAATGGAGTAAAAGATGGCGCAAAAGAAAAATCACAAAAAAACAGTTTCTACAAGAGAAGTACGGCGTAGAAAAATATCGCTATGCTTAAAAATTATTGGAGTCCTTTTTTTTATATTAATCATACAATTGATCCGTTTACAAATTTTTGATTCAACCGATCAGTATGCACGGCAAATTGATCAAAGTGTTGAAGAAGTTGCTCTACAAGCAGATCGTGGTAATATTTATGATCGAAATATGAATATTCTTGCACAGGACTCGTCTGCAATGGAGGTTACCATTGTTCCAGAACAAGTAAATGATGAAGATATTGATAAAGTTGTGCAAGAACTTAGCGAAAAATTAAATCGTGATGAAGAGAATATTCGTGAAAAAGTTACTCGGATTGAAGATGATCCTGTTGAAGTTGCGGAAAATGTAAGTAGCAGTAAAGCGGAAGAAATTACAACACAGATCTCAGAAGGTGTTAGCTATGATGAAGCGACCAAAACATTATATGCAGTTCCTGCAGAAATTGCACAACCTGGAAATGTTGCAGATATTATCAGTCGTATTCTCATTTCAAGTGATGAAACACTTGACTATGATACAGTTTTAGAAATTGTAACACGGCGAGAGAATTCACATATTTTGATTCGTGGAGAAGTTGATAATGTTCTTGCAGAAGAAATCAAAAACGATCTTGTCAATTATGAAAAAGATGATAATGGCAATGTTGTTACTGATAGTTCAGGTGAAAAAGTCATTGTAGATTACAATGGCATTGAGCTTATTCCAGACCATCGACGGTATTATACAAATGGTAATTTTGCATCTTATGTTTTAGGGTTTACAGGTCAGGATTATTATGGTTTAACGGGCATTGAAGAAACTTGTGATGATATTCTAAGTGGGACAGATGGGATTATGTATTATCAAAAAGATAGTGATGGCAATCAGCTTGCCTCTCAAACCAAAATCATTAAAGAATCTGTTCCTGGAGAAGATGTTGTTCTAACTATTGATCGCAATTTACAAATTGCTACTGAAAAATATTTAGAAGAAGGTGTTACAGAATGGGAAGCAAAGAGTGGAACAGCTATTGTGATGGATTCCGAAACAGGTGAAATTTTAGCCATGAGTACCTATCCAGATTATAATTTAAATGACCCATATACTATTGATGAAGACTATGCAAGTACGCATGCAGAAGACTTTGTAGGCCAATCCGAGACGGAACAATTGGAAGCAATGTGGAAAAATCCAGCGGTTAGCTTTATTTACGAACCAGGATCTACCTTTAAAGCCATTACAGCGTCTGCTGCTTTAGAAGAAGGGGTTGTAACACCGGATACACCTGTCTATTGTCCAGGATATATTATGATTAATGGGGTAAGAGTAGGATGTACCGCAGTCCATGGGGATGAAACGGTCGCAGAAGCAATTTCAAATTCTTGTAATCCAGGATTAGTTCAAATTATTCAAAAATTAGATCCTAGTCTTTTTTACCAATATGTCTATAATTTTGGGTATGGTGCAAAAACAGGGATTGAATTAACAGGAGAAGAAGCAGGTATTATTAATCGCGTTGTCGATGATAATGGCGACTATAACTTATTAGATTATTCAACTTTTTCTTTTGGACAAGGTTTAGCAACAACGCCTATCCAAAATTTAACAGGATTGAATGCCGTTGTTAACAATGGTGAGTATGAAAAACCAACAATTATTTTGGATCCGATAACGGATGTTAATAATACGGCTGAAGGAAGTAAAAAACAAATTATTTCAGAAGAAACCTCTTCTGAAATGCGTGAAATTATGGAAGATGTTATTACGAACGATACAAGTTTAAGTGCTATGACTGAAGGCTACTCTATGGGTGGAAAAACAGGAACAGCTGAAAAATTTATTGATGGCGAATATTCTTCTACAAAATACGTGACATCATTTTTCAATTTTGCACCAGTTGAAGATCCTAAATATTCGATTCTTGTCGTTTTAGATGAACCGCGTTCAAATGCCTTTGGCTCAACGAGTGCGGCACCGATTGCGATTAATATTATGAAACAAGCGTTAGCTTTGTCGAGTGATCAAAGCACGGAAGCGACAGCAAGTACGGATGGTACCGTTACAGTGCCTGATTTAGTGGGACAAACAGTTGATTTTGCATGTCAAATTTTAGATGAAAAAGGCATAAAATATAGTATTGAAAATGATGTTTCGACAGGAATAATCCTGAGTCAAAGCATTCCAGTACAAACAGAGTATACAGGAGAAACGCTTATTTTGACAGCAGGAGAGCAGAATGAAACAACAACCGTTGTAACAGTTCCAGACTTAACAGGAATGGCAATACAATCGGCTAATGAACTTTTAGGAGGACTTGATCTTAAAATGAAAGTTTCAGGATCAGGTTTTGTTGCAAGTCAAGATCCCATAGCAGGAACACTCGTTGAACGGGATACAGAAGTTCAGGTTACAGGAACAGAATAAATAAAAAGCTGATCATAAAAAAATAGACATAAAAGGCGTAAAACTTAGAAAAATAGAGTATGAATTCTACCTTTTACGATCATTCAAAAGAAAGAAGAAAAAAATTGTGAATTTATTATTAGAAGAATTGATTAAAGTTGTTGATGGTAAAGTTCTTCAACAAAATCAAGGAGAAATAGCGATTACAGGAGCGGTTATTGATAGCCGTATTGCGAAAAAAAATGATGTCTTTATTCCGATTACAGGGGATCATAATGATGGACATTGTTTTATAAAGAGCGCAGCAGATCAAGGTTGTACTGTTTCTCTAACTGAAAAAGAGGCGCTTATATTTCCAGAGACAATGAGTATTATTAAGGTCGCTTCGACGTTTAAGGCGTTACAAGCGATTGCGGCTTACCAACGTGAAATCAGTCAGGTTATGACGATTGCTATTACCGGTAGTTCTGGAAAAACAACGACGAAAGACCTCATTGCATCTGTCTTAGGGATCAAATATGCTGTTTATAAAACACAAGGTAATTATAATAACGTTTATGGTGTCCCATTAACCCTATTATCAATTAAACCAGAACATGAGATAGCCGTTGTAGAAATGGGTATGGATCATTTGCATGAAATTCACACCTCTATTGGATTAGTTAACCCCCATATTGCAGTTATTACAAATATTGGAACCGCCCATATGGAAAAATTGGGCTCTCAAGAAAACATCCTAAAAGCTAAAAGTGAAATTTTTGAAACCATGGATGCAGAAGATTATGTGGTTTTAAATGCGGATGACCCATATTTAAATACCATACAAAATACAGGTTTTACAACAATACAAGTAGGAATAAAAAACCCGTGTTCTTTAAGAGCGAACCATATTGCTTTTGACGCAACAGGCGTTAATTTTGAAGCGGACAGACAACAATGGCATTTTAAATATCCTGGGATTCACAATGTTTATAATTGCTTAGTTGCTATAGCTATTGCTAAAAAATTAAAGATGACGCCCAAGGAAATTCAATTAGGATTTGATGCGTTTGTGCCAAGTGGTAACCGGATGACAATTGTTCATTGTGGAAACGTCGAGGTTCTTAATGATGCGTACAATGCCAATCCAGAATCTATGAAAGCGGCTATAGATAGTTTAAAACATATGGCAAAACAGCGCAAAGTGGCTATTTTAGGAGATATGCTTGAACTTGGAAACTATTCAAAAAAAGGACATCAACAAGTAGGTCAATATGCGGCAACGGTCGTAGACTTACTTATCGGGATTGGGGATGAATCCTATGAAATGATTGAAAAAGCTAAAGAAAAAAAGCCGGATTTGCCATGCTTTTGGTTTGAAAATATGACTATAGCAGCAGAACAGATCAATCCCTTGCTTAAGACAGGAGACACCATTCTTTTAAAAGCATCTAATGGCATGCATCTTGAAAAGTTGATTCAAATCATACAGAAAGGAAATTAACGGAAAATTAAATGGAGAATTATAAATATGGTATTGTAGCCTTACTTGTAGCAATGATTTTTGTTTGGTTGATAACCCCATTAATCTTGCCAATTTTAAAAAAATTAAATTTTGGACAGGCGATTAGAGAAGAAGGTCCAAAATCACATCTTAAAAAATCAGGAACGCCAACGATGGGAGGCTTAGTTATTCAAGCAGGGATAATTATCGCTTTTTGTTTAGTATCAATCTTTACAGATCGTTGGAACTTTTTTTGTCTAGCAATCGTTGTTGCTTATGGACTCATTGGATTTATTGATGATTATATTAAAGTTTCTGAAAAACAAAATTTAGGGTTACGTGCTTGGCAAAAAATTGTTTTACAATTTGGATTTGCTTTGCTATTTGCCATATTAGCGGCAAATGATCCAAGAATCGGGACACAACTTTATGTCCCATTTATTAAATATTATGTTGATTTTGGTGTTTTTTATATTCCATTTACCGTTTTTGCAATTATTGGAGTCACCAATGCGGTTAATTTAACAGACGGCCTTGATGGTCTTGCAGCAGGATCAACGGGCATTGTGATGATTTTCTTTATGGTTATGTCAATTGTTTTAGACCAAGTGGTTTCTATTGTTTTTGCGGGAGCCGTGATTGGTGCATGTTTTGGATTTTTGAGACGCAACTCAAATCCTGCAGAAATCTTTATGGGAGATGTTGGTTCTATGGCGCTTGGTGGAGCAGTCATCGGCATTGCTATTGTGACAAGATTACAACTTTATCTCCTTATTGCAGGACTGCTATTCGTGATAGAGGCACTTTCTGTTGTGATTCAAGTGTCTTATTTTAAAATGACACATGGGAAAAGAGTTTTTTTAATGGTTCCGATTCACCATCATTTCGAATTAAAAGGATGGCATGAAACGCGAATTGTTGTTGTTTTTTGGATGTTATGCGTTGCTTTTGTGGCCTTAGCATTATTACTAGTATAAGAAGGTTGAAATGAAGAATAAAATATTGGTTATTGGCGCAGCACGCTCAGGGGTTGCTGCAGCATTGTTATTATTAAAAAAAGGGCATCAGGTTGTTTTGACAGATCGCCGCTCTGAAGATCTCATTTTAGCAGAATTTCCTGAGTTGAGTCAATATAGAAAATCCTTAAAAAATGAAGCATTAGAATTGTTTTTAGGACATCAAATTGCGGCAGAACGTGCTATAGAATTTTCTGAAATAATTGTTAGCCCAGGAGTGCCTTTAGAAATTTCAATTCTACAAAAAGCAAGAGATTTAAACATTCCTATTCATAGTGAAATCGAACTTGCTTATCGCAATACAGAATCAACGATTATTGCTATTACAGGAACAAATGGTAAAACGACAACAACCGTATTAACAGGAGAAATGTTTAAAACTGCAGAAAAAAGTGTTTATGTAACGGGAAATGTTGGAGAACCGGTTTGTCAACATATTGTAGATTCAAAACCACGAGACACTTTTGTCATTGAAGTGAGTTCTTTTCAATTAGAAACGATCGAAAAATTTCGGCCTAAAATTGCGTTGATTACAAATTTATCACCAGACCATTTAAATCGTCATAAAACATTAGAAAATTATTATGCAGCTAAAACACGTATTTTTGAGAATCAAACAGAAACAGATTATCTTATTTTAAATGCGGATGATGTAACGGTATGTGAATTGGGCAAACAGGCAAAGTCACAAAAGTATTATTTTGCACTCAATAAAAAAGTTGCTCAAGGCGCCTATACGCTAGAAGGTGTTTTATATTTAAGCGATCAAGGCATTGACCATGAAATTTGCGCTATTGAAGAGATTGGCATTAAAGGGCCACATAATCTTCAAAATGCAATGGGAGCAGTTATGATTGCTTATTACTCAGGAATTGACGTTCAAACCATTCAAAAAACGTTAAAAACTTTTAAGGGAGTTGAACATCGACAAGAATTTGTTCGAACAGTTAAAGGGGTTGACTATATTAATGATTCTAAAGGAACCAATACAAATGCAGCGATTACAGCACTAAAAGCAATGACAAAACCTGTTATTTTGATTGCTGGAGGGTACGACAAATCAGAAGATTATGGTGATTTTATAGACAATATTAAGAAAAAAGTTAAAAGACTTATCCTTATTGGTGCAACAGCATCCGCTATTGAAAAAACGGCACGCGAAAAAGATTATGTGATGATTGAGAAAGTTTCTGATTATGAAGCTGCTGTTGAAGTTGCTGCACGTTGTGCAACGACAGGTGATGTTGTTCTTTTGTCGCCAGCTTGTGCTAGTTGGGATATGTTTGATAATTATGAAATAAGAGGGAAAATCTTCAAAGACCTTGTATGGCGCTTGGAGGATTAAATGGGGACAGGAAAAATAGACAGACCCTTTTTAATTGCATTGTTGGTTTTAGCAGGTGTTGGAACACTCATGGTTTATTCAGCAAGTATGTACACAATAACAGTTAGTAATTCAAGTTTTATACAAGTTTTTAAACAATTTTTTTATGCTATTTTTGGAATCATTTGTATGCTTGTTATAAGTCGTTTAGATTATAGAAAATTGAATAAAAAACGTCTTGTACAAATGCTTTTTCTAATAACGCTTGTGTTACTTGTTGTTGTACGGTTTACCCCATTAGGCGTAGAAGTTAATGGAGGAAAAAGATGGTTAGATTTAAAGATTTTAACGGTACAACCTTCTGAACTAGCCAAGTTTACAGGTATTTTATATTTGACGGAATTATTGACAAGAAAACCAGAAGTTTTAGGACATCATAAAAGCTTTTTAAAAGAAGTGGCGTGCCCGGCTGGATTGCTTTTGTTTTTGATTGTTATTGAACCCTCTTTATCAGCGACATTGGCCGTTGCTGCTGGATTGTTTGCAGTATTGTATTTTTCTGGCATTCGATTTAAATTATTATTGCCATATGTATTTTTGATCATTCCCGTATTGGCCTATTTACTTATTGAAACACCCTGGCGATTAACACGGATCTTGTCATTTGCCACAGGTACACCAGATTATCAAGTTGCACAATCCTTATTAGGGATTGGGTCAGGCGGAATTTTTGGAACAGGCTTAGGCAATGGCAAACAAAAGTTACTCTTTTTGCCTGAAGTACAAAACGATTTTATTTTTGCCAATATTGGCGAAGAGTTTGGTTTAATCGGATGTGTTTTGTTGATCAGTTTATATTTTTTTATTATCTATCGAGGTTTTAAAATTGCCTTAGCTGCACCAGACCGTTTTGGATTTTTATATACAAGCTCAGTGATTGCACTATTAGCCTTTCAGGTATTTATCAATATTGGGGTAGCAACGAACACCCTTCCTGTTACAGGGATTGCTTTACCATTTATTAGTGCAGGAGGTACTTCGATTATCATGCTGTTTGTGATGTTTGGTCCAATATTAAACATTTCAAAAGAGGTTAATCTATCCAAAAAGAAAAGAGCAAAAAAATGAAAAAAGTATTAATTGCAGCAGGTGGAACAGGTGGGCATATTTATCCAGGTCTTGCAATTGCGGAGATCATCAAGAAAAATTGTCCAGAAATACAAATTATTTTTATTGGTTCATATGTTGGTATGGAAAAAAACATTATTCCACAAGCAGGTTATAAGATAGCTTATATTCGTGCACGAGGCTTTGAACGTTCCTTAAGTTTAGAGACTTTTTCAGCTGTTAAGGGTATTTTTGAAAGTATTCACGATGCAAAAGAGATTCTATCAAAATATGATCCACAAATTGTGATTGGGACGGGTGGATTTACCTCAGCCATGTTATTGCGAGAGGCTGCTAAAAAAGGTTATCATACCTTGATTCATGAACAAAATGCGTTCCCTGGTAGGGCGAATAAAATGCTTGGGAAACGGGTTGACCGTATTGCAGTCAGTTTTGATGAATGTCGATCTTATTTTCCAGAGGAAAAGGTTTTTTTGAGTGGCAATCCAGTACGGGAATCTTTTAAACAGCTCAAAACAGAGGCGTGTCGAGAAAAATTAAACCTCAAAGATGATCAAAAAATGATTGTTGCGATGGGGGGGAGTCAAGGGGCAGAAAGCATTAATCGTGCTGTACTCGATTTAATCAAAGCCAATCGTGATAGGGAAAATCTGGTTTTCTATCACATGACCGGGAAAAGTCAATTTGACTGGATTAGCCAACAAGTTGAACAAATGCATTTGTCTAAAGCTGAAAAAGAACGGGTTCATATTTTAGCCTATTCCAACGAGATGGATACCCTATTAAAAGCATCAGATTTAGCAATAGCCCGTTCCGGAGCAATGTCCGTTGCAGAATTTGCGATTACAGGAACACCTACAATTTTGATTCCATTTCCGAAAGCAGCAGAAAATCATCAAGAATTTAATGCACGGGTTTTAACAGAAAAAGGCGCAGGTATTCTTATTCTTGATGCCGATTTAACAGGGAATGCTTTAATTAAAACGGTGGAAGAATTGACTAATCATAAGGAAAGACTCGAAAAGATGAGAAAAAAAGCCTATACTTGTGCGATTAAGGATGCACCACAGCGTATTTTTGAGCATTTAAAAGATTGGTTATAAAGATTAGCGCAATCAAAGTTAGAGGAAAACAAATGGCAACGTGTCAAAAAGGAGGAAAAATGACAAATAAGGCAACCGTTCAAAAAAGATTAAAACATAAAAAGCGCAAACGCCTTTTAAAATATTTGGCTATTGTCTTAATTTTGTTTTCTTTTATTGCCATTTTTTCTTCATTAATTTATAGAGCATATAAAGAAAAATTATTTAGCATTCAAAACATTCAAATTGAAGGGAACAGTGTTTATAATGACGAAACCATTTTAGAATATTCTGGACTTCAAAAAGGAGAAAATATTTTTCTGGTCAATTTGAACGATGTGCGTTATAATATTGAAAAGGAAACCCATTTTTCTAAAATTACGTTAACAAAAGTAATGCCAGACACGATACAAATTCTGATTGATGAAAAACCAATGATTGGTGTGGTAATGGCCGATGAAGATTATTGTTATTTTGATGCAAAAGGTCAGCTGATTGAAAAAACAGCCTATCTTGGCAATGCAAATTTACCACTTTTAACTGGATTTGACAATGTTGAGGCCAAGGATTTTTATCAGCCAATTATAATGGAGCCGCAAAGCAAAGTAAGCGAGGCATTAGAGGTCCTTAATCAATTAGAACAAGGTGGTGTTCTTAATGAAATTTCAGAATTAGAGTTGCGATCTGATGAAAATTTTCAAATTATTACAAAAGAAAAGGTTGTGATTATCTTTAACAACCAAACTGATTTTGATAAATACTTAAATTATGTTATTTCAGTCATTCAAAATAAAAAGAATAATTTAGAAATAAATTTAAGTAATGGCAATAATCCTATTATGAAAGAACGATAAAATCTTTTAAGGAAAATTAATTTAACTTAAATAAACAAGAATATATTGAAATTTTATAAAATTAAGGGTATTATATTAGGGAATAGAAAATTTTAATAATATTTCGATTATAAAATCGAATATAATTGAATACTATTGGTATTAAAGGGATAGATAAAAATATACGCAATATAATCTATGCAATATAGAGGAGGATAAAATGATAGAACTTGATGGCTACAATGACAATTTTTGCAGAATCCGTGTCGTAGGTGTAGGTGGTGGCGGTAATAACGCAGTGAACAGAATGATCGAAGCAGGTCTTAAAGGGGTAGACTTCATTGCAATGAATACCGATAACCAAGCTTTGGCATTAACACTTGCAGAAAAAAGACTACAAATTGGCGAAAAGACAACGAGTGGTCTAGGCGCCGGTGGAAATCCAGAAGTTGGACAGAAATCAGCAGAAGAAAGCAGAGATGCAATCACTGAGCTTATTAAGGAAACGGACCTTATTTTTATTACCGCAGGTATGGGTGGTGGAACAGGTTCCGGAGCAGCGCCCATTGTAGCAAAAATTGCACGAGAACTTGGCATTTTAACAATTGGTGTTGTCACAAAACCTTTCTCTTTTGAAGGCCGTGTAAGAATGAAAAATGCACAAATTGCAAGTGAATTTTTACAAGAAAATGTTGATGCACTTGTTACAATTCCGAATGATCGTTTATTAAAAGTAGCTGATAAATCAACCTCTCTTAAAGATGCTTTTAGATTAGCAGATGATGTTTTATTACAAGGGGTTAAAAGTATCTCTGATTTAATTTCTATGCCAGGGCTTGTCAGCCTTGATTTTGCTGATGTTAAAACCATCATGGAAGATGCCGGACTGGCACACATGGGTATTGGTCGTGCATCTGGAGAAAATCGAGCTGAAGATGCAGCAAAACAAGCTATTTTAAGTCCATTATTGGAAACAGCAATTGATGGGGCAACAGGTGTCTTATTGAATATTACAGCAGGTGAAGATTTATCATTATTTGAAGTGGATCGCGCAGCAACGATTGCACGAGAAGCATCAGATGAAGATGCCAATGTTATTTTTGGAGCAACGATTGATGAATCATTAGGGGACGAAATTCAAATTACTGTGATTGCAACCGGTTTTTTGCCAGCAGAAGAAGTGGAAGCAAAAAAGCAAGTCAGCAAAAATGCTGAAATGTCAATACCTACACCAGAAAAAGTAGATCGGGCAGCAGGGGATTTTCCGCTTCCGGATTTTATTAATCGTAATAAAGATTTTTGATGAAATGTCCATATTGTGATAGTATAGAAAGTAGGGTTATTGATTCTAGACCCATTGAACAATGCACGTCTATTCGACGGAGAAGAGAATGTGTAAAATGTGGAAAGCGTTTTACAACATTTGAAAGAATTGAGAATATTCCATTAATCGTTATCAAAAAAAATGGCGAAAGAGTGCCATTTGATAAAAACAAACTATTAGGTGGCATGATTAAAGCGTGCGAAAAACGGCCTATTCCTGTTGATGTTATTCAAAAAGTGGCGAATGATATTGAAAAAAGTTTATATCGTTCAGAAGCACAAGAGGTATCATCGGTTTATATTGGAGAGCGTGTTATGGGGTCTTTAAAAGACATAGATCAGATTGCATATGTGCGTTTTGCGTCCGTTTATAGACAATTTCAGGACGTTGGAACATTTATGGCAGAATTAGAGCAATTAATGTCTGAAAAAAGTGAAGAGGACCATTAATCACATTGAAGATCGGTTAACGCTAAAAAGAGGTTGACCGATCATTTTTTAATTTAAAGGAGGAATTAACAATGCAAAATTTATTTTTCGAAAAACATGATCTGGTGGAGTTAGCAAACAAATACAAAACACCCTTATTTGTCTTTAGTGAAGATCGCCTAAGACAAAATATCCAAGCAATTAAAAAGGGATTTGAAGTCTCTGGAATTGCTTATGAGATCAACTTTGCTGCTAAATCATTTATTACACAAGCAATGTGTAAAATTGCAGAAAGTGAAGGGATTTGTTTAGATGTTGCATCCGGGGGAGAACTTTATACGGCTTTAACCGCTGGTGTAAATCCTAAAATTCTTTCGCTACATGGCAACAATAAATCTATTTCCGAATTAACAATGGCTATTGAAAATCATGTAGGATACATTATGGTTGATAGTGAAAATGAATTAGATCGCTTAAATCATTTAACACAAGCTTTTCGTCAAGAGGTTTCTGTCATCTTCAGAATAGCACCCGGCGTAGAAGCCCATACCCATGAATTGATACAAACGGGTAAACAAGATACAAAATTTGGATTGCCACTCAAAACAGCCAAAGCCGTTATTGCAAAAACGAAGGCAATGCCTTATATCAACGTAGAAGGGATTCATTGTCATATTGGATCTCAAATTGTCGACGAAGATCCATTTATTAAAGCAGCAGAAAAAATGTTACGTCTATACAAAGAATTGTTAGAAGATGGATTTAAATTAACGCGGTTAAATTTAGGTGGCGGATTTGGAATTGCTTATTTACCAGAAGATGAAGCTTTTGATGTAAGCCACTATATTCCTAAAATGGTTGACGGACTAAAAGCACTAGCTAAAACGTTGGACATGGCATTACCAATTATCATGGTTGAACCAGGTCGCTATATTTCAGCAACTGCAGGAATCACCTTATATACCGTTGGAACCATTAAAGAAATTCCAGGGATTCGGACCTATATTTCCGTTGATGGAGGGATGGCTGATAATCCAAGACCAGCACTATATGATGCAAAATACAATGCAAGAATTTGCAATCGTCCTTTAACCAAAGAAAATGGAAAATCAGTGCGTGTTTCTGGTAAAGCCTGTGAAACAGATCAATTAATTGATCATATTGTTTTAGCAGATCCTCGAATTGGCGATATTTTAGTCGTTGAACATACAGGAGCTTATGGATATACAATGTCAAGTAATTATAATCGTCTACCACGACCAGCCGTTGTTTTGCTAAATGATACAAAAGATGAAGTGATTGTGGAAAGAGAAACGTATGCGGATTTAATTAAGAATGATCGCATACCAACATGGCTAAAGGAGAGAAATGTTTAATTTTACCTCAACCTATTTTTTGAATTTATTACTCAGTTTGCCAGGGATTATTTTTGCCATCTCCTTTCACGAGATGGCACATGCCTATGCAGCCGATGCAATGGGTGACCCAACGCCTAAAATGGCAGGGCGGTTAACCCCAAACCCACTAAAACATTTGGATCCCGTTGGATTTTTATGTATGCTTTTATTCCGATTTGGTTGGGCAAAACCAGTTCCAATTAATCCTAATAATTTCAAAAACCGACGAAAAGGTGTTATTTCTGTAGCCCTTTCCGGATGTGTAACCAATTTAATTTTGGGATTTATTTCCCTTATCGTTATTTATATTGTGACCCCCTTTGCAAATACGACATTATTGATTATTCTCAATTATATGTATATGTACAATCTGTTTTTTGGGATTTTCAATTTAATTCCGATTCCACCACTAGATGGTTCTCAAATCCTCGTCGAGTTTTTATCGCCTTCTGCCGCAATGAAGTATCGTCAGTTTGTGCGATATTCAATGTTCATTTTAATGATTTTGATTTTCACAGGATTATTTTCAGTGATTATCGCCCCAATCTATTCAGGGATTGATGCCTTGTATAGACTCATTTTAAATGCAATCTTTGGTTTGTTTTATTAAAAAAAATGGATATACAAATCAATATTGATGAATTTGAAGGGCCGCTAGATTTATTGTTACAGCTTATTCAAAAAAATAAAATTGATATTTATGATATCCCCATTTTTAAAATAACCAAACAATACAACGAACATATCAAAAAATGGCAAGATATGAATATGCTTGTTGCTTCAGAATATATTGTGATGGCTGCACGTCTTCTTGAAATGAAATCAGCGATGCTTGTCCCAACGCTACAAGAAACAGAAGAAAGCGCAGAGGCATTACGCGAAAAACTTTTAGCACAACTTTTAGAGTATCAACTCTTCAAAAAAGTGAGTGATTATTTTAGACCTTTAGAAAGTCTTTCACAAAATGTATTTTTTAAAGAGCCAGAAGACATTCCTATGGAATCGGAAGAGGACGTTAACACCCTTGATTTAAAAGTTCTGATGGGGTGTTATCAACGGTTAAAAGCAGCAAATGAAGAAGCTGTGCCGTTAGAAGGACAAATTGTAAGAGAAGAATTTTTAGTTGAAGAAAAAATGAATGCAATCCATAAAGCATTACAAGGGCAACATAAAATGTCCTTTCAAGCGTTATTGCATCAAGGAATCAGTTACAAGGAAATAACGGTTACCTTTCTTGCGCTGCTTGAACTTTTTAAGACTAATCAAATCACCTTATATCAAGCACATATTTTTGGAGATATTATTATTCATAAAATTTAAAAAAGAAGTAAAAGGAAAAGATGGAATTAAAAGCAATACAAGGAGCCATTGAAAGTATTTTGTTTGTAGCCGGCGAAGCGGTGACAGAGGATGAAATCTGTAAAACTTTAGAAATTGATCAAAAAATGCTTTTAGAAGCGTTAAGACAGTTAACCGTCATTTACCAAGAGAATAGTCGTGGACTGCAATTAATTCAAGTTCGAAACACCTGGCAACTAGGCACAAAAGAAGAAAATGCTGATTATATTGTTAGATTCGCAAAACAAGATACGCGAAAAACACTTTCTAATGCAGCGATGGAAACTTTGGCGATTATTGCTTATAAACAGCCAATTTCTCGAATTGATATTAATCAGATTAGAGGGGTTTCTTCTTCATCAAGTTCCATCAAAATTTTACTAAGAAAAAAGTTAATTCAAGAAGCGGGGAGAATGGATGTTCCAGGACGGCCTATTTTGTATAAAACAACAGACCGATTTTTACAAATGGTTCAACTGAAAACACTCTCTGAACTTCCTGATCTAGAGCAATTTAAAGCCTAAAAAGCATGAAATACCAATTAAAAATCCGGTGGAGGAATAATTTGAGATTAGAAAAATATTTAGCGGAATCAGGGATTGCCTCTCGTCGAAAATCAAAAGAAATGATTCGACAAGGTCAAGTGAAGGTTAACGATCAAACAATTCATGAGCCAGGGCATTCTATTACAGAGGATGATCAGATAACCGTTAACCAACAAGTGCTTACAAAAGAAAATAAAATTTATATTTTATTAAACAAACCCAAAGGATTTGTGACAACATGTTCTGATCAGCATGCAGAACAGACCGTTATGGATCTCGTTAAGATTAACCAGCGTATTTTTCCAGTTGGACGCCTGGATAAAGATACAGAAGGGTTATTACTCCTTACAAATGATGGAACGTTAACCTGGTATTTAACGCATCCAAGCCAAGAATTTGAAAAGACGTATGAAGTATTGATCAAAGGTATTCCAGAAGAGTCTACGATTAATCAGCTCAAAAAAGGCGTTATGATTGAAGAGGATGAAAAAACCTATCAAACAGCACCAGCAAAAGTACATTTAATCAATAGCGATCGGAGAACAGCTTTATTGCAAATAACCATTCATGAAGGTAAAAAAAGACAAGTTCGAAAAATGTGTCAAGCGGTTGGTCATTCTGTTCTTGAGTTAAAAAGAACAAGAGAAGGGAGTCTGACGCTTGAGGGCTTAAAAAAGGGGCAATGGCGTTTTTTAACGCCATTGGAGATTAAAACTTTAAAGGAGCATATTCATGATTGAAATTGCGTTTCCTAAAGAAACCAAAGCTCTTACATCATATTTTACAGAAGAACAATTAAAGAAAAATCTTTTTCTTGTTGCAAAAGAGGACGAAACCCTATTAGCTATTTTTAGATTTATGCCAAAAGGAGAACAGGTCTATCTTTATGAATGTGTTACAATTGAAGATACCTTAGAGTGGGGTGTTTTTGATGGGATGATCCGTACTTTGCTTTTCAATATGGCTGATATGGATTGTCAAGGGGTTATTGTGGATAAAACATTTAGTCAGCAAAACTGGAAAGAGTATTTTATAAAGCATCAATTTATTGAAAAAGAAACCATTTATGAGAACAACGATTATTTTGATGAATTTTTTAATAAACCATGTTTAGGAAGTGAATAGATTAATGCAAATAAGTTTAAGACGTGTGACGACTCTTGCACAAAAATTGGTAGCTGATTGTTTAGAAGTTGGAGATACAGCTATTGATGCAACAGCAGGAACGGGCGAAGATACATGCTTTTTAGCTAAAAGTGTTGGCACAAATGGGATTGTTTATGCTTTTGATGTGCAACAAGCGGCAATCAAACAAACAAAGCAAAAATTAAAACAAAAAGGGTTATCTTCACAAGTTACCCTGTTATTAGATGGGCACGAACATTTAGAAAATTACACAGAAATTATTAGCAAAAAAAATATTAAAGGGATCATGTTTAATTTGGGATATCTTCCAAATTCAGACGAAGCGATTATAACAAAAAAAGAAACAAGCCTTCAAGCACTTGCGTGTTCGGCAGAAATGCTTGCATCAGGTGGCAGAATGACGATTTGTTTATATCGTCATGAACAATCAGAAGAAGAATGTCAAGCGATTGAAGAATGGGCAAAAAAATTAGGACATATTTTTGATGTGCATCGTTTTGAAACAATCAACCACAACAATCCACCGTATTTAATTGTTATTGAAAAAAAATAGAGGCACTGATAATGAAAAAAACAATCAATGATGTTTTTGATAAAATGCAAGAATTTTATCCTAAACTGAGTAAAAGTCATAAAAAAATTGCAGACTTTCTTTTGAAAAACTATGAGAATGCATCGGATATGTCCGCCATTAAAATTTCTCGAAAAGTCATGATCAGTGAAGCAACGGTTGTACGCTTTGCAGTCACGATGGGCTTTGAAGGATATCCAGAATTTAGAAGGGAATTAAAATCGGCTGTCAATAATCGTTTAACAACCATAGAACGTATTGACATGGCCGCTTTAGAAAAGCCAAAGAAAGAACCACAAGAAGAACAAGACGAAGAACAGAAAGAAGCACAGACACGTAATACATTAATGCATATTTTAACAGAAGATGGCAAGTGTCTCAGTCAGACAATTGAAGTCTATAATCAAAGAGATTTTTACCAATCAGTCAAAAAAATATATCAAGCAAGACGCGTCATTATTTTAGGATATCGAACGTCTCGGGTTCTTGCAGAACATATGGGCTATTATTTAAATCTCATTTTAGAAGATGTTCGTGTCGCAAATTATGGGATTGCTAATGATTTTGAATTATTGATGAAAATTGGTAAAGAAGATCTTGTTATCGCAATGAGTTTTCCAAGATATTCAAAACGCATTTTGGATGCCTTGAAATATGTCAAAAAACAAGGGGCAACAATTGTTGTTTTAACCGATTCCGATACATCTCCGATTTGTACGTTTGCCGATTGTAAATTGATTGCTAAAAGCAATGTTTATTCATTTGTCGATTCACTCGTTGCGCCCCTTAGCTTAATTAATGCATTGATTGTAGCGGTGGGATTACAAAATGTTGATCACACAAAAATGACTTTTGAGAAATTAGAAAATCTCTGGGAAGAGAATGTCACATATACAAATGGACAACAAAATAGGAGTGAAAAAAAATGAAAAATATAGCCATTATTGGTGCAGGTCCTGCCGGCATTTGTGCAGCACTTTCAGCAGCACAAAATGGACATCATGTTAATTTATATGATAAAAATGAAAAAATAGGTAAAAAACTTTTCATCACCGGAAAAGGCCGTTGCAATTTAACAAACGATTGTGATCAAGAAGATTTTTTTAAAAATGTTGTCACCAATCCACAATTTATGTATTCAGCATTTTATACCTTTCCAAATACAGCCTTAAAAGCATTGATCGAAGAAAATGGGTGTCCTTTAAAAATAGAACGTGGCAACCGTGTTTTTCCAGAATCGGATAGATCAAGTGATATTATTCAAGCCTTTAAAAATGCACTGGCACGTGCGAAGGTTAACATCCATTTAGAAAGTGATGTTAAAGCACTTGTCAAAAATGGGGATACCATAACAGGGTTTACTTTAGCGAGTGGTGAAGCCATTCAGTGCGACCATCTTATTTTAGCAACCGGTGGAAAAAGCTATCAAAGTACAGGCTCAGATGGCTTTGGTTACGAGTTAGCAAAATCGGTGGGGCATCGCATTGTTCCCCCTAAGCCAGCATTAACAGGAATCAATATTGTGCAAGATTGGCCTAAAAAATTACAAGGGCTTTCTTTGCGCAATGTCGAATTGACTTTGTACATAGATGATAAAAAGAAAAAAACATTAATGGGAGAAATGCTCTTTACCCATTTTGGTATTTCAGGACCGCTTGTTCTAACAATGAGTTCTTTAATTAACAAAGAGCCTAAAAAAGCACGGTTTGAGCTTGATTTAAAACCGGCACTCAATATGGATAAACTTGAAAAACGATTGATGAGAGATTTTGAAAAATATCAAAATAAAAATTATGTCAATGCCTTAAGTGATCTTTTACCCTCGAAAATGATTAATGTTATTGTGGCGTTATCAAAAATTGATCCCCACAAAAAAGTGAATCAAATTTCAAAAGAAGAACGGCGACAAATTGCGGAATTACTTAAGCATTTAAAATTAAGTGTTTATAGTTTACAGGCGATTGATAGCGCAATTGTGACGGCTGGTGGTGTTAATGTTAAAGAAATCAATCCAAGCACAATGGCATCTAAAAAAGTTAAGGGGCTCTCTTTTGCAGGAGAAATGATTGATGTCGATGCCATAACAGGTGGCTTTAATATACAAGTTGCAGCAAGTACAGGTTTTTTAGCAGGAATGATTGAATGAGGTAAATATGCAAATAGCGATTGATGGACCAGCCGGTGCTGGGAAAAGTACGATAGCTAAATTAGTAGCTAAAAGATACAAGATCACCTATTTAGATACAGGTGCGATGTATCGAGCAATTACATGGTTAATTGACCACTTACAAATTGATTTTAAAGCGACAGAGGAAATTATTGAACAAACTAAAAACGCAGAAATTACTTTTCAAGACGATCGTGTTTTTTTAAATGGACAGGATGTTTCCAAAGAAATTCGTATGCCAAAAATTAGTGAACACACATCAGATATTGCTAAAATTAAAGAAGTACGGGAAATACTCGTTGATCGCCAGCGTAAAATCGCCGTACAAGACTCGGTTATTATGGATGGGAGAGATATTGCATCGGTTGTATTGCCAGATGCTGATTATAAATTTTATTTAGATGCAAGTGTTGAAGAACGAGGACGCCGCCGTTATGAGGAATTATTAGAAAAAGGGGATCCTTCTAAAAGTTACGAAGTCGTCTGTCAAGATATTCAACAGAGAGATTATTATGATCGTCATCGCAAGGAAAGTCCACTGATCTGTACAAAGGATGCGATGATTATTGATACAACAGGGCTAAATATTTCAGAGGTTTGTGAAGCTATTTATTCTAAAATTGATGAAGACAAAAATGATAGATCCCTTTTAAAAAGACAAAATTAAAGTGTCTCTATTCCCAAAGAATGTGTAGAAACAGAAAATATTAAAAAATCGATTACATTCCTTCTGTGCAGAACATTTAAGCATTAGATCTAATTTTATAGGAGAAAATATTGCTTAATAGAGATATTGGTCATAAAAAAAGAATTACTTAAGAATTCATGCATAAAGAAATATTTGAATCTAGTCTAGGGAACGTCAATCGAGCAAAAAAAGGACGATATAAATCGCCAGAAAAGCTTATATAAGAATTGTGAAAGCATACTTTATGAAGCGCTTTTTCTAAACAGATACAAATAAAAAAGATAGATTTCAGGCGAATCTTAGCTTTATTTCGTTGATAAAACAGGCAAAGTTATCGCTTTTCAAAAGGTGCTTTCTAAAGAAGAACAGAATAGGATGAATAGCCATAGTTTATGTATAGAGCGTAAAGATGAAATGCTCAATAAGATCAGAATGATTTTAAAAAACAAGAAACATTTAAGGCTTTAAAAAAAAATATGGACAATAGCTAGGATTTACATTAAAATATAGGAGATGGTTTATGATTATTAAGATTGCAGAAAAAGCGGGTTATTGCTTTGGCATTAAAAATGCCATGAATTTAACAGAAAAAACGTTAAAATATGCACAAAAGCCAATTTATGCTTTAGGAGATATATCACATAACCATCAAGTGATGGACCGCTTGATGAAACAAGGAATCATAAAAGTAAATTCCATGGAAGACATTATCGATGTAACGCAAGGAACGGTCATTATTCGTTCTCACGGAGTATCTAAAAAAGTCATTCAGCAAGTAAAAGAAAAAGGCTTAGATATTGCAGATGCAACATGTCCTCATGTCAAAGCTGTTCAAAAAAAAATCGAAGATTATTTTCAAAAAGGCTATCAAATTGTGATTATTGGCAATGCTGATCATCCAGAAGTTAGAGCTTTAACAGGATGGTGTGAAGAAACAGCCCTGATCATTAATGAGCTCAAACAGCTTGAAAATATGTCGAAATATGACAAAATATGTGTTGTGGCACAAACAACCATGATCAAAGCACAATTTAATGTCATTTCAGAAGCGCTTAAAGCAAAAGCGAATGAAATAGTTATATTTAATACAATTTGTAGTGCAACCGCTGAAAGACAGGCAGCAGCTGCAAAAACTGCAAAATCTGTAGAATATATGATTGTAATAGGTGGATATCATAGCTCAAATACGCAGAAATTGTATGAGATATGTAAAACTTATTGCACAAATACCTGTCATATAGAAACAGCCGGAGAATTAGACCCAACTGAGATTAAGAAATTTAAGATCATCGGAATCACGGCGGGTGCATCAACACCGGACTGGATCGTACAGGAGGTAACGGAAAGTATGGAAGAAAACAAGATGGAAAAGGAATTAACTCAAGAGATTTCTGAGGACGTAGCGGATGCAGATTTTGATTTTGCTGCTGAATTAGATAACTCAATGGTATCAGTTAGAAAAGGTGCTGCCTTAGAAGGTGAAGTTATTCACGTAGACGAAGATGAAGTGATTTTAAATATTGGTTATAAGTCAGATGGGGTCATCAAGAAGAATGATTACACATGGAAACATGAATTAGTTTTGACTGATTTAGTCAATGAAGGCGAAAAAATTACAGGCATCGTTACAGATACAAACGATGGTTCTGGTAATGTTAGATTATCTAAAATTAAATATGATAATCAAAAAGTACAAAGACGTCTTGCTGAAGCTTATGAAAACAAAGAAGTATTAGAAGGAAAAGTTAAAAGTGTTTCCGGTTCTGGACTGATTGTTGATATAGGATTTACAGATATCTTTATGCCAGCTTCACAGTATCATGTATACTTTGTAAGAGATTTGGAATCTTTAATTGGTAAAGAAGTTAAAGGGATTATTATTGATTACAATGCAAGAAGAAGAAGAGCAATTTTATCTCAAAAAGTTATCTTAGAAAAAGAAATCAAAGAAAAACAAGACGTTGCA
>Ga0172378_10000370_pt1 | contig 38835 bp, 24 predicted proteins | sample GrowelOW332metaG_FD_119755 | JGI IMG/M metagenome (GOLD analysis project Ga0172378, IMG submission 119755) | Groundwater microbial communities from an aquifer near a municipal landfill in Southern Ontario, Canada - Pumphouse #3_1 metaG | ecosystem: Environmental > Aquatic > Deep subsurface >...
ACTTCGCCATTTTTGTGGAAAGATACACCCGGCACATAAGCTTCTCCTTGCTCGGTAACCCAATGAACTCCGTCTTTGGAACGTTGATAGAAGGCAATCCGGCCTAACCAATCGTTCACAATTAAATGGTATTGAAGTTCATCCCTCCATACTACAGGGTCTTCAAACCGACCTTCGACTGCGGGGTATACCCGCTTGTCCGTCAATTGAGAGTAAGTAGAAAGGCCATCCTTACTAATCCACACACCGCCTCCACGGCATATCATAAGATAGGAATCGTCTTGACGGCGGGCAAAAGTAAGATTGGAAAGTCCTTCGATGATTTTACGGTCGCGCGGGTCGAAGTTAAACTTGCCGTAAGTCCAGACAGGGCTGTCTTCTTTGTCGGCAATGTAATAGCCATCTATCACATAAACTACGACACGACCGTCTTTCAAACGAAAAGATTCGGGATTATGTCCCTTTCCTACAGAATTCTGAATCTTAAAAGGGCCTATAGAACTGTTAGAAACAGCATGATAAACAGTTGAATTTGACCAAAACATATGCCCTTTGGGAGAGTCTTCGGGCCATCCGCACACATACAGATGGTACTTACCATCTGCAGTTTGTAGAATATTTCCTCCCCAGAAAGAGATTCCCGGCAATTCAATGCCATTATCCACATAGCGATTTTGAACACTGTCGGTTCCCCAGATACCTTTAGCCTGAGTTCCATCGGGCATAGGGAGGAAGCGATCCATGAAGCGGGCACCTTGTACCAATTGTTTCCATTCGGCAGGGCGTTCACGTTCGGCTATCTGTGCATGGAGTGCGGTACAAAGAATTCCGGCTTCGATTAGGCATAATAGTTTCTTCATTTATGTACTTTTTATTGTTAGCAATACTTATAGAAAATAGATTCCGGATACTTACTGAATTTAGTACAATGATACGAAATCAGATTTAAAGTTTTACCAGAATCCGGAAAACTTTTCCCGGATTGGCTTCCCACTCTTCCATGGCTTCCAATGCATTTTCGGGTTGAGCAACTTTAGTTATCAACTCCTCAACCGGACAGTTGCCTGACTCCATATAGTTGATTACTGCACGAAAATCGGCAGGTAATGCATTGCGGGAACCACGAATATCCAACTCCTTCTGCACAAAATATTTCGTTTGAAAAGCGACTTCTCTCTTGGCATAGCCGATGCAAACAACACGTCCGGTAAAACCAACTTCATCTACAGCCATAACGTAAGTTGCAGGATTGCCCACAGCTTCAATAACCACATCTGCACCAAAACCATTAGTTAGTCCCTGCATACGTTGATGCACGTTTTCAGTCTTCGAATTGATGATATAGGTCGCTCCTATCCGTTTAGCCAAGCCTAACTTTTCATCATCCAAATCGACCGCAATAACAGTTGCTCCTCTTAAAGCAGCACGCACAATAGCACCGATACCAATCATGCCACAGCCAATTACCATTACAAATTCATTATCGGTCACACAGCCACGGGCAACGGCATGAAATCCTACACTCATCGGTTCTATCAAGGCACAATCACGGGAAGAGATCTTCCCGGCAGGAATAATCTTTGTCCAAGGTAGTACGGCGTATTCGCACATCACACCGTTGCGTTGCACACCGAGAGTCTCATTGTGTTCGCAAGCATTAACACGACCGTTGCGGCACGAAGCACATTTGCCGCAATTGGTATACGGATTCAAAGTTACGTTCATTCCTTTCTCGAAACCGACAGGTACATTCGCACCGATTTCTTCAATCACAGCTCCTACTTCATGTCCGGGAATAACCGGTAATTTCACCATTGGGTTACGTCCCAGATAAGTATTCAAGTCGGATCCACAGAAACCGACATACTTTATCTTTACCAATACTTCACCGGCTCCAATCACCGGTTTTTCTAATTCAACCACTTGCATTTCGAAGGGGTTGACAATCTGAACAGCTTTCATATTATCTTAGGAATAAATTTATCAATCAATTACTTTATATCCTTTCCAACCATAATAAGCACAGAACACAAAACAAATCATCGGCACAACATAAGCTACATAATAAATATGTTCATTAACGTGCATGAAATATGCTGTCAATTGAGGGAGACAAGCATTACCTACGATAGCCATAACCAAGAAAGCCGAACCACTCTTCGTTTGTCCACCCAAACCTTTCAGTGCTAACGAGAACTGCGTAGGATACATAATGGACATGAAGAATGAAATAGCCAGCATAGCATAAAGCCCGACCATCCCTCCAAAAGCCATCACGACTCCACAAAGCAGAATATTTATCAATGCATAGACCAACAGCATATCCTGTGGGCGGAATTTCACCATCAATCCCGTACCAATCCAACGTCCCAATAGGAAAGCAAGCATATACAGCCCAAAAAAAGTAGTTGCGGTATCTTCCTGCAATCCGGCATAGGAGCAGCAGTAAACCAAAAACAAGCTGTTAATAGCTGTTTGCCCACCGTTATAAAAGAACTGTGCAATCACGCCCCAACGCAAATGCGAATGTTTTAATACACTGAAATCAATCAATTTTTCCTTGGTGCCAACAAATGACGATGTATCATCATCACCAATCTTAGGAAGTTTTGAAAAGACAAATACTACCGCAATAACTATTAATAATAGAGCCAGTATCAGATAAGGAAGTTTCATAGCATCCGTTTCTAACTGGATATATGCTTGCCAACCACCCGGATAATCAACAGGAAGGGTATCGCGAGTATATTGTGAGCCACTAAGAACAAGTTTGCTCAAGAACATTGCTGCTATAAAAGCGCCCAGCCCATTAAAGGATTGGGCCAGATTGAGACGTCGCGGAGCTGTTTCAGGGGCTCCAAGAACGGTGACATACGGATTGGCAGCTGTTTCCAGAAAACACATTCCGGTAGCAATGATAAAGAAGATACATAAGTATGCCCAATATTCCTTCAACATGACGGCAGGAAAGAAGAGTAATCCACCGATAGCAGCCAGTGCCAGACCGAAGATAATACCCGATTTATAGCTATAGCGTTTCATAAACATAGCTATCGGAATGGGGAAGATAAAATAAGCAAGCCAATAAGCCGTCTCGGTAAAAGAGGCTTCGAAGGTATTCAGTTCGCAAGTCTTCATCAGTTGTCTTATCATGGTGGGAAGCAGGTTGCTGCTGATAGCCCATAGGAAGAACAGGCAGAAGACGAGTGCGAGGGAGATGGTATATTTATTGTGTTTCATGGTGTCGTTTTAGTTACTCTGACATATTCTTTATATAGGGTAGTATGGGGAGATCAGTAAATCCATAGAAGCGACGGGCATTCTCTCCTAAGAAGAGTCGTTTTTCATCCTCCGTCAGTTCTTGAGACTTAGTAACAAAGTCATAAGACATCTTGTAGGTAATGGCTGTTATGGTGCGCGGATAATCGGAGCCCCACATCAATTTCTCCATTCCTACTAGGTCAGCAGCCCTTCGGATGGCATTTACAGCTCCATTAAATGGATAAAACTCGTCGTTAAAGAGCCATGTGATTCCTCCAGATTCAATCATTACCTGCGGATGGCGCGCCAGACGGATTTGTTCTTCCCAATCGGGCTGTGTCACCATTCCGAAGTGTCCGATAGCTATCTTCAGTCGGGGACACTCTTGAACAATCTCTTCCATTTCGGCTACTTGTGTTGCTCCGTCAGCCAGGTCAATAGAGAGGATTATCTCCCGTTCTTCCATATAGCGGAACATTTGCATCATTTCATCACTATTCAGCATCACCCGGCCTTCTTTCAGCAGCAGGCGATGAGCAGGAATCTTGATTGCTTTGAAACCTCTCGCAATCAGTTCTGTTGCTTGAACCAGGAATCCCAATTTACGAAATTCGCACATGCCACAGACTAAAAAACGATTGGGATAACGCTTGACGACTTTTTCCAGATAATCATTCTGGATGCCATCGATATATTCCTGCGTGATAACTGCGGCAGCTACCTGGGCATAATCCATGTTTGAAAGAAATACTTCGGCACTATTCACACCGTCCACCATAAAGGGAGGAAGCATTTGTCGCACTTCTCCCATAAACAGTGAGCGACCTTGTTCGAGGGTACGGATAGGTAGGCCGTCCACTTCCGTATCTTGCCGCAACCATAAGTGGGCATGCGCATCAATGATTGTGTAGTCCATAGTTTGTCAGTAGATTAAGAGTTAGCCCAGCTTACTCGTTGTTGTTCTCCTATTATCTTTCTAACTTCACCGACGAGTTCCCAATCTATCGGTTCCTCAATGAACGAAACGTTCTTCTTCACATTCTGCGGATTGGCAGTACTGAATAAGGTAGTGGCGATTCGAGGATTGCTAACTGAGAACTGCATGGCGAGTTTCTCTATTGGATAGTTCTTTGCCTTGCAATGCTCCATTGCTCGACGACATGCTGTAACTAAAGATGCAGGTGCCGGATGCCAAGTCGGAATGCCCCGTTCGGTCAAGAGTCCCATAGAAAGCGGAGAAGCATTAATAACACCAATACCTTTCGATTCGAAGTAATCGAGGAAGTCTGCCAATTTATCATCACACAGGCAATAGTGACAGAAGTTGAGAATAGATTCAACGGTACCTTCGGCTACATGGTCTATTACCCATTGAAGGTTTTCGAGTTGCAGATCAGTAATTCCTACATGACCTACTAACCCTTTCGTACGTAGTTCAGCTAAGGCAGGAAGGCTTTCATTCACTATTTGGTTTAAGTCAGCAAATTCAATATCGTGCACATTAATCAAATCAATGAAGTCAATATTCAGTCGTTCCATACTTTCGTATACGCTTTCCGTGACACGCTTTGCCGAATAATCCCAGGTATTTATTCCGTCCTCGCCATAGCGCCCTACTTTAGTGGACAGGTAGTAACGGTCTCGAGGAATATCTTTCAGTGCCTTTCCCAAAACCGTTTCAGCTTTATAATGTCCGTAGTAAGGAGAAACATCTATGAAATTCATCCCGGCTTCGATAGCCGTAAAGACTGCTTCGACGCCTTCTTTCTCTTTGATATCATGGAAAACTCCTCCTAACGAAGAAGCTCCGAAACTTAGGGAAGATACTTTCATCCCTGTTTTGCCGATTTCATGGTACTGCATATCTATCAGATTTTAAGTTATTTTGCTTGTGACAAAAGTAGAGAGGAAACTCATTCAGTCCAACTGTTACTCTACGAAAAACTAACGTAACGGTTTACGTAAAAAATATCACTCTTTATACCTGCATTTATTGTGAAATGCGCTTTCTTTGTAAACGAATCTAAAGCAAGACTATTTCATGAAAAATCAGAAACATACTTCGCTCAAAGATATTGCCCAAGCATTGGGTGTATCTATCCCTACCGTTTCAAGGGCACTGAAGGATAGTCCTGAGATCAGCCGCGAACTTTGTGCCAAAGCCAAGGAGCTTGCCAAGGAGATGAATTACCGTCCTAATCCCTTTGCCCTAAGCCTGCGGAAGAATGCACCGCGCATTATCGGAGTGGTAGTACCGGATATTGTCACTCATTTCTTTTCGTCTATTTTGAATGGGATAGAGAATATGGCAGTCCGTAATGGATACTTTGTAATTATCACTACCTCGCACGAGTCTTATGAGAACGAAAAGAGAAACATTGAGAACCTGGTCAATATGAGGGTAGAAGGGATTATCGCCTGCCTGTCACAAGAAACTACAGATTACACGCATCTCACAGCTTTGAAAAATATCAACATGCCGCTCATTTTATTCGATCGTGTCTGCCTCACCGACCAGTTTTCCTCGGTAGTGGCCGATGGTGAACATTCGGCACAAATAGCCACCCAACATCTGTTAGATAGCGGTAGCAAGCGGGTTGCCTTTATCGGTGGAGCCAATCATCTGGATATTGTAAAAAAGCGGAAACATGGTTATCTGGAAGCATTGCGCAGCAACCGAATCCCCATCGAAAAAGAACTGGTAGTATGTCGGAAGATAGATTACGAAGAAGGAAAGATTGCGACAGAAACGCTTCTCTCCCTGCCCAATCCTCCCGATGCCATTCTCGCCATGAATGATACATTGGCATTTGCAGCTATTGAAGTGATCAAGAGCCACGGCCTACGCATACCCGATGATATAGCCATTATGGGATATACCGACGAACAGCATGCCAACTATATTGAGCCTAAACTGTCGGCTATATCACACCAAACCTATAAAATGGGAGAAACAGCATGCCAACTGCTGATAGAACAGACTAAGGGTAATAAAGACATCAAGCAGGTGATAGTTCCGACACAACTACAGGTGAGGGAGAGTTCGATAAAAAGTAATTAAGTTGAAAACACGCAGCTATCTGTATAAAAGTATGCTATTATTGCTCTATCTTTTGCATCTTCTTCAGTCTCAATAATGCCTCGATATAGTAGTAATCTGCATAGATAATAGATGCATCTATCTCCGACCCGGCAGGCCAGTGTCCCGTAGAATGTAGCAGGAATGAAGCCTTTGACTTACCGCTCTGATACTTATCCGAACTAAGACTTGTTAGCATCCTGATGGCTGCATCTTTATATTCAGTGGCTTTCTCAATCGGCAGGTAACCGGATAGTTCGATTAAAGCAGAAGCTACTATGGCAGCTGCCGAAGCGTCACGGGGAGTATTGGGAATAGACGGATCATCGAAATCCCAATAAGGCACGTAGTCTTCCGGCAACTTCTCAAGATAGACATCCGTAATCTTTTGCACAAAGTCGAGGTAACGGATATCTTTCGTCTCCCGGTAAACAGTAGTATATCCATAGATACCCCACGCCTGTCCGCGAGCCCACATCGTATTATCAGCATATCCCTGATGAGTACATCCGCGAAGGAAATCTCCCGTCAACGTATCGTAAACAGCTACGTGATAGGAAGTATAATCCGGACGGAACTGGTATTTCATCGTCTTGTCAGCATGGGCGATAGCAATATCTGACAGATAGGGATTACCACCATTCTTGGCGGCCCAGAATAACATCTCCAGATTGATCAGATTATCCATAATCGTATTGTGTCCGCCAAACATCTCTACATTGCGAGGCCAAGAAAGAATGGTACCTACACGTGAATTGAACAGAGTAGCCAACGTATCTGCCGTATTCAAAATTACCTGTTTGTATTCGGGATTCTGAGTCAGCCGATAACCGTTGCCGTAACTGCAAAAGACAAGAAACCCCCAGGTCATGGTCGAAAGCTGGAGTCTCGGAAAGAAACTTGAGAGAAGAAGTAAACTTCTCGGCTTCCGCTTTTATCTGCTCGTCACCGGTAGCCTCGTAATCGTACCATAAAATACCGGGCCAGAAGCCACTACACCATTCATCCTTGGTTGCCTTTCGGCAATGCCAGGTAGTAAGGCTATCCATGATATTACGGGGCATCAGGGTATAGTCAATGCTGCCGTTGCCTACTTTCAGTTCTGTTAAAGTGCGATGTACCTGGGCATCGCAATAATCAAGTGCCTTGTCCACGTTCAATTCTCCTTTTGAACCGGAACAAGCGGCAAGCAGGCAGATGCCCAAACCCACCAATAGAGTTTTTGTCTTCATATCGTATGTTCTTTTATTTTTCAATGTGAAACCAGTCGGCATCCACCCAACCTCTTTCTTTACCGAACGGAGCTGTACTGAACAGGCCAACTTTAGCACCGATCCATTTACCTTGACGGGCGATGAAAGATTCTCCTGCCGTTTTGTATTTCTTTCCGTCCAAGCTATAGAAGAAGTGGCAAATACCATTCTTGCCTACTTTTACCTGCAAGTAAATATCACGCTCGTAATTAGGGAATAGTCCGGCTTCAAACTTCCGGATTCTTCTGCTCGGCACCCTTGCAGACTACTTGTTTGAGCACAAACTGCTCTCCTTCTTTTTCTATTCCGATGTAACAATAATCCCAGCCCATGACGATAAGACCGGATTGCTGTCCGTCAGCCTTGGCAACGACTTTCAGCTTCGTGGTGGCAGTAAATTCCTCAGCAGGAAATTTCTGTAACAAGAGATTAGGCACTTCCCAGAAGTTCACGAAGTCTTTTGACAAGACGTGACCGTAAATGCGCATATATCCCAAGTCGGAAGTGAATCCATAAAAATCCTGATAATTGGCATGCCATTCCCACTGCAAACTCAGTTCACGAGAGTTAAATTCATCACTCTCCGCAGGAGTTTCCACCGAATAAGTCCTGCCTACATTCGGCTTTTTATAGCGTCTAACAGGTTCTCCACAGCCATCTCCATCCTTATCTTCTCCTATCACAGGCCAATCGTTGACCCATTTCATCGGATTCAAATGAGTGATACGACCGTACATCGCCTTGTCTTGGAAATGAATGAACCATGACTCGCCCGTAGCGGTTTCTACCCAACCTCCCTGATGGGGACCGTTAATATCAGTCATCCCCTGTGCCATCACTACTTTCGATTCGTAGGGACCATATACATTTTTTGAACGAAGTGCAAGCTGCCAACCAGTAACTACACCACCGGCCGGAGCCATTATATAATAATATCCATTGTGTTTGTAGAATTTAGGCCCTTCTATCGTATGATTCACACCATCATTACCATCGAATACAAGTACCGGATCACTGACAACCTGTGTACCTGTGGCATTCATTTCGCATACCACGATAACGCTGTTGAAGGCAATACGGCTTCCTGCCCAGGCATGTACCAGATAAACTTTTCCGTCCTCGTCCCACAGGGGAGTAGGATCTATCATTCCTTTTCCAGTTTTTACTAGTACCGGGGCTTCCCATTCTCCCAATGGGTCTTTGGTTTTTACCATAAAAATACCGAAATCCAGATCTCCCCAATAGATATAAAACTCACCATCATGATGACGAATAGAGGGAGCCCACACTCCCTTTCCGTGTTGAGGTCGATTATAGAACTCTTTCGGTTCAATCGTTTTTAGTGCATAGTTCGCCAATCTCCAGTTCACCAAATCTTTGGAATGAAGGATAGGCAAGCCGGGCGAACATCCGAAACTGGATGCCGTCATATAGAAATCATCACCTACGGCACAAACATCAGGATCAGAATAGTCGGCATGCAGAATAGGATTGATATAAGTACCGTCCTTTTGATCGGCTACCCATACCTTCGAAACAGACTGCCCGCATATATTCTGGCAAATACCAAACATCAGAATGATCCTTAAAAAAACTCTTCCCATAGTTGTTATCTTCTTTATTGATTACCCCAAAAACATCTTTTACCTTAAAAAAATTACCTTTATGAATAACTTCTTTTTAATACGTTTAAAGAGAGAATTACACCTAATGCATTATAATATTTTTCCATTATAATTCTTATACCTCTTTGCATCCTTCCGGTCAATAGGTATCAAACGGATGGCTGCTCCGCCACTAGGCTTCAAATCGAACTTCATAGTCATGGAAGCATCTACCAACAAGTAAGTACATGCCACCTGGGTACGGGTCTTGACCTTATCACCTCCATCGGTATAGACAGATGCCAGATAGGTTTTATCTTTATCGAGGAAAGCAAGCGGAATGTTTTCTTTAGAACCTTTATTGTTGGTCATCGCACCAATAAACCACTCCTGACCTTTACGACGGGCCATCGTGATATTTTTGCCCGGAACACCATCAATCACTTTTGAATCGTCAAATACGGTTTGCAGATTCTCAAACCATTCAATTTCGGGTTCTCCCTGATAGAAAGAAGGGCGGTCATACCAGAAAATAGTTTGTAGCGGACTGTAGAAGACGAGCGAAGCAGCCAACTGGTGTGCATGTGTTGTCTTCAACCGTTTATCGAAATAGCAGATAGTATAATCCGCCGCACCGTTTATCATACGGGTAAAGGGCAATGTCACGTTGTGGGTGGCATCGGGAAACTCTTCATTTCCGCAGATACCTTCTTGTGTCAACAAGTTGGGATAAGTACGGCTGAAACCTGAAGGGCGAAATTCATCGTGGATATTCATCATCAGATGATTCTCTGCCGCAAGTCGTACAAGATCGTGTATCCAAGTAGCCCATCGGTGGCTGGCATATTGCACAAAGCCCGATTTTACGCCCACAATGCCCCATTGGTGCAACAAAGGAAAAAGTTCCCGTGCCTGTTTCATCAGTGCATGCTGATTGACGTACACCCAAATGTCGACTCCTTTTTCTTTACCGTATGCTATGACACGCGGCATATCTAGTTTGGTAACCACTTTCGTAGCATCCCCGTCGTGAGAGGTACATGGCATGTACCATTGCCAGTCGAAAAGCATATAAGGAATATGGTGAGCGGCACAAAAATCAATCGTGGCGATAGCTCCTTCGGTAGTAACTGTTGTCTCACGCATGATTTTCCCAGGTTTCACCCATTGGGCTGCATCGGCTATTTCGCAGGGAGGATTCAAGTTCTCGATGATACTATTATGTTCCAGCAATTCACCTGGCTTGTCGGCAGCCATGATAATCTTCCAGGGAGTAGCATAATAGGTCACGACATCCACCGGACTGTACATCACGGAGGTGAGTGTATTCTTTTTAGTTTCGGAAGCTTTGAATTTAGTCAAGCACCAATCGTCCACATCGGCATCGGTCAAAGCTAACCAAATGCCATCAGGAAGTTCCATAGTCAGCGCACGTTCTACAGGACGCTTGATGTCGTTGATATCGAGATATTCGAAGAAAGCTTGCGCCCATTGCTCTGTCCAAGCTTTGGTACCTGTGGGGAAAGTATATTCCGTGAGGTCGCCCACCACTTTGTGAAAGGTAGCCTTAGGATGTTCGGGAAAGAAATAACGGAAAGCGATACCTTCGTTATAGGCACGCACCTCAATATTCAACCGATAGAAAGAACCGTCTTTTTTAGAAAGATGTAAAGTTGCAGCATTGTAACGATCGTGTATCTCGCTACGCTCCCCGTAAAGAGGATGCCAGATCCTATCGACCGTAGGCAGAGAACTGATAGAGTCAATTTCCAGGTTATCCATCCAGGAAGCAGGTTGCACCAGATTGCGTTGTCCTAATGCCATCTCCCAGATACGATTATCCAGTTCCAATCCGGCACGTGATTCTTGAATGACCAACTTGCCTTTGAACGCCACCTTGTAGCAAAGTTCATTGGTTTTCGACGGGAGTTGGTTTTGATAAAACACTACTTGATGCGTACCGTCGGGAGAAGTTAAACTCAACTCCTTACCGGTATTGGCTACAAGCGAAACGCTTAGGGTCAGCAAAGTAATTGCAAAACTGATATTCTTCATATTATCGTACTTATTGTTTCTTATAAATACGGTTGTGAAGAGAAGAATACTCAACCGGAAAGAAAAAAATATCAATTTTGCAATTACTTTGCCTTTATTCTATGGCTTTCTGTATGACCTGTAACATTGGTACTACGGAAAGGTCATCACCGGTAGCTTGCTTTATCCATACGTTCGGTGTCAGTTTACCTTGTTTGAAGATGCGGCTCACTTCTGCGGCAAAATCTTTTCCTGTCAGGTAGTTATCCAGTTGAAATTCGATAATCTGACCAAAGGCATAAGCCGATAGGTAAAGCGGATAACCAATCATATGAGAATAAATAGCCAACACAGTTTCGTCTTTCACACCAAATACAGGGGCGAAATATTTATTCCAAACCTCTTTCGATAATCTAATCGCTGCTTCCTGCAATTGCAGGGCGGTAGCATCGGGATGGGCATACATCCATTTCCACACAGCTATATCGAGCATGGACACTCCACAGATTTCGTACATGCTCCATGCTTTGTCCAGAATGTCCATCTTTAGTTTTTCGGGATTATTATCCTCAATGCCCAATAGTTCCAAATCACGTTTTTGGAAGACGAAGGCCAGTGCCTCGGTAAAGGAAGTGTTAGGAACGCCACTCATCATAAAGTAATCTACATCATATAAAGAGATAGTTTGCTCTACATTGTGACCGAATTCATGGATGGCGATATTGTAGCCTTTATAGTCCATGCCTTGTCCCGGAATACGAGTGCGCAACCGCGAGCGTTGTCCTTTCATAGCTGCTCCCCAGGCATGACCGGAACCACGTGCTGCATCTACGGCTATTTTATCTGCCAGATATTGGGCACGTTCCTTATCGAATCCAAGTTTGCAGAGAATATCGGGAAGTTGTTTTTCCATGGTAGCCGCATCGGGATAAAGGGCACGGGTCTGTTCATTCAATTTATTTTCATCCAGATTGCTACGAGCTTTGAATCCGTCATACCAAATATCGTAAGCCTCCAGTTTGCGTCCGAGGCGTTTGGAGATAATCTTTCCCACCTCCTTCAATTCGGGAGCGGTGAGGAATTGGTCGAACAAGGCTTCGACATCTTTTAAGGCAATCTCCATATCGTCGTTGAACTTACGATCTATATAAGTATTACCCGTATAGATGTCAATTCTTTGCTGCGCTTTGAAGTTATTCAGCATCTTCTGATAACGAGCCGGACTTTCGGGAGTTCCTTTTACTTCCTTACCTTCCAGAAACAAGGTGTTGGTAAATGGATTCCATTCATAGCGATTGGCATTGATGGCTTCTTTCGGAATATCTTGTGCGATGATACGTTTCATAACTTCATACGTAGTCCGTTGCTTTTCAAGTCCTTCCTTACCTTTATTGTAATTGGCTTTGATCTCATCGCGCAGATTCCAATGACAAAGCAACCGCATATCTGCCGGAAAGAGAGTCTTTCCTTTTGGAGTAAGTAGATGCCCCATATAGATATTATAGTCGGCGATATAGATATCAGCATCACTTTCCGTATCAGCAGCATTTTGCTTTACAGCGGCGGGAATGCGCTCCACAAACATGTCTCCCAAACGTGCATAAGCCCAAGCCTTGCGATCGTTGCCCAACGCCTCTTTTTCCTCCAACGAAAGCTTTGGAAAGTTCAAAGCAATAATAAAGCCTATTTTGTTAGCATATAGGTCATCTGTGAGATGCGATCCGGGACTATAGGCTCCAAATTTTTCATCTATAGCGTGCAAAGGACCGGTAGCCAGCTGAAGATTGCGTTGCAAGCAAAGCGTTATCTCGTTAAAGTTGCCATAAATTCCCTCTAAATACTCACTGACTTTAAGGAATACTTGTTCCTTCTCTACCGGATCGGATATATAGTTTTCCAAACAGAATGACTTGAAGACTTGATCGTCTCCATCGGTCGACTGCCACAACCGGGCTACCTGATTAACGCCTTTAGCTATACCAGCCTTGTTCTTACCATCTTTCTCTGCCAGCACTTCGATAGTAGATGTAACCACGGAGGGGGGAACTGTTGCATGCCCATTAACATACCCGAAGGAGCAAGCTAATAGCATACAGATTCTTACAATATTTTTCTTCATAAGCGTATTTACAATATCTAAAGTTTAACTAAAAGCAAAGATATGCAAATTCAGCCGTGTCCCCAAAGAGGTATCAAAGAAATCACCGGTTAATCCAAAAACTACGCTCCACAGGTTCCGCCGTTTGCACTTCGCCAGCCAAACCATATTGCCATGCTACCACCGTTACTTTCAACGGAAACTTGCTACGGGGAGGGATTTTGGTGAATACAAGTTCACCATCCACGACTTCTGCAGGTCCTTCTTTTACATAATAATACACAGGCAGATTGCAATCGGAAGTAGCATTCAATGGCAGCACTTTAGTTCCCAAAGTTACATCGGGCAAACCGGGAAACAGTATACACTGTCGTTTACCTTCCATATGACGATAGGGAATGCGAAAACTGAGTTCCTGAACCGCACTCTTGTAACGGTTATCTCCATCACTGCTTGCCAGCAAGGTAATATCACCAGTGCGGCGTTTATTATACATTCCCATCCGATAGAAGCGGACGGTGAAAGTCGTATCATTCACTTTCTGGACTGGACCACAGATACGGGTTATTACAGGCGAAACAGACGCATGCGCATCGGATATTACTGTATAATCATTATTCATATAGACGGCTTTCAGGTGAAAAGTCAATCCATCTGCTTCGGGCAGAAAACGAGCGGTTGTACGCACATGCGAATCTTTATTATAAGTAAGCAGTTGTCCATCTTGCTCAAAACCAAGGTATTGAGGTCGTTTATCTATTTCTTGTTGATAAATAATCTCAGTCAGTTCTGCCATCTCTTTGTCGAAGTACCAGAAAGCATCGTGCGGATCTCCTTTGTACTGCCTAAAAGGAGCCGGTTTCGCGCGTTTCGGTGGTTTCACGGTAGAGGGTTCTCTGTTTTCGCCTTGTGCTCCGTCTCCTCTGCGCCAACGTTCGGCAAGCCAACCATCCTGAGGATTCAGCTTCTTCAGCGATATAGGTTTATCCAAATCCGATGTTTTCGGCAGACGAATTTCCAATGCTTTCTTCAAGAAAAGGGCTATATAAGCGGCTGTACGGTCAGCAATATCAAAATGTCCCCGCCCTGCATCACAAAGGAAAGAGATACAGCTTTCGGGATACATCATGCGGAAAGCCAAAGCCGGGTTAACACGGGCTTCCCACCATTCATATTCTCCTTCTATCATCAATCCGGGAATACCATCAATATTGCGAGAACGTCCCCATTCCAAGTTTTCACGCCCGTAACCGGTAAGATTAGTACGAGGCGCATCGCCGTGAAAAGAGATAATTGCCAAAGTTCGTTCCGGATTCCATGCAGCGAAGTTCCACGGAAAAGTAGCCATAGCAGAATGTCCAAAAGGAACAATAGGAGCATACTTCAACTCTTCATAACCACTGACGTCAGCCAAGTCTTCCATCATCTTGTCGAAAGCCGCCTGGCAACCTGTTCTTACATCCCATGGTTGTTCCCATCCGGGGGTAATCCATATTAAGGCAATGCCTGCTTCGGACATTCGGGTACGAAACAATGGATTTTCAAACAAGGTTTCTTCGGTCATGTTGTGCATAGCTACCATCACTGCCCTCACTTGAGCACACTCTGAAGGTATCCACAGGAAAGCCTGCGGATGATTATCCGTTTCATTTGAAACAATATCCGATATTTGAACCGACCATTGCCATTCGGCAGCCATACTATTAGTAAATGAAAGGGTAAAGCAAGCCAATACAATAAAAAAAGTTTGAAGATACTTCATGTCTATTCTATTTTTGTAAGTCCCAATACACTACATATCGCTGGCGATGCACATCATACAACGGACGAATAACATCTCCTTGAGGAGTAGTAAACTTCAGCTCCTTTCCAACTCGTTGCAAAGCACGTTCGGGATGCTTCCTATCCACCTGTAACGTTGTCTTTAAATCTGCCGGAATTTGATAATCATACGTATAATAATCATTATACAATGCAGGATTAGAGAAAGGTGCAGGATCTTTCATGTTTTCCGTACCCCGTTCGCCTGCCAATACCAACGGACCATAAAGTAAGGCTCCTCTATTCGGATCATCAGGTGTAGTTTCGATGTGTACCTGCATCGGATAAGTCACCTCAATACGATCTCCATCCTTCCATTGACGGGTCAAGGCAATATAAGAACCCGTTTTTTGCTTCATTGCCACTTTCTTACCATTTATGAGCACCATTGCCTTTCCACTCCATGACGGATAACGTAAATAAACAGTAGTCTGCAAGGGTTCTTTCACACTGATTTTTAATTTTGTTGTTTCATCGGACGGAAAAGCTGTTTCTTGTCGAAGTACCAAACCTTTTTCTTTCCAGTTCACTTCCGAAGGAATAAAAAGATTTACATAGATGCCTTTATCATTGTAGTAATAGATAGCTTCACCATACTTGGCATGACTCTCAAAACCACTGCCCACACAGCACCAGAAAGAATTTTCTTTCGTGCTATAAACCTTGTACGATCCATTCAATAAAGGCAGAAAATAGCATACCATGCCCGATTCGGGATCTTGCTGGCCAAGTATATGATTATAAAGTGCCCGTTCATAATAATCAGCCACTTTCGCATCGCCCGTCCAGCAGAAGAGATGACGGGAAAGTTTCAACATATTGTAAGTGCAGCAAGTCTCGCCTGTATAACCGTTCAGGTATTTAGAGAAGTGAGCAGTGTCGAAAAAATGTTCCTTCTGGCTGATACATCCGGGAGCAAATGTATGATGGTCTATAATGGTATGCCAAAAGAAGTTAGTCAACTTCCGGCTTACTTCGTTTTGTGTCAACTCATAGTTACGAGCTTCGGCAATCACTTTCGGAACGAAAGTATTGGCGTGCTTGGTGCCTAAATCATCATTATGTTCCTTCAACGGATCTATTACATCGTTGTCATAGAAGTATTCCGCCAGCCAACGATAATTTTCATCACCGGTTATTGCATACAGATTATAAAAAGACTCGTTTATACCCCCAAATTCATTACGAATCATCTTTCGACGGGTTTCTTCGGCCTGTGGCTTCAGTTTGCCATATGCCCAGTCGCCCATTCCCTTCACTATATTTAATGCTTGCTGATTATCTGCATACAGATATTGGTCTATTAATCCGGAAAATAACTTATGTAACGTGTACCACGGTGCCCAAACACTAGTACCAAGTAGATTGCGATTTATCAATTCTTCGGGAAAAGCGCTGAGATAACCGTTACCGAGTGCTTTTTGCACACCTGCCAGCCCATTCACGATACTGTCTCCTTTCAATTTGAAGATTTCGCTATCGGTAGCTGCATACATTAATCCATAAGCAGACAAAAGATGTCCTGTAGTATGTCCACGCAAATCACAATCCAGCGATTCCCATCCTCCCAGTTTCTTGACCGTCATATATCCACCTTCACGTCCGGCGAACACACCTGCATTAGTACGAAAGCTATGTAACAATCGGTTTACATCAATAGAAACCATCCAAGCCGAATCACGCATCATATTCTCACGAAAGCGGCTTGGCAGCAAACGAACATCCTTCAAATCAAAACTCTTCACCTGAAGAGGAGCAATCGTTTCCTTCTTCAGTTTTCCCGAATGTTGTCCTGGATAAATGGATTGTGCGGACAAGCTACCGGACACGAGCAGGCATAAGGCTGCAATAATAGTTCTATTTTTCATATTTCAATCATTTTATCTATAATACGAATATTGAGGTACAAACACTCAAAAGAGCGTGCCTGAATGATGCCGATACTATTTAATCTTTATTCCCTCAATAAACTCATTCGTCACGCAACCTTTCAAGTCCATCATCCGTTCTCCATTAATCACTACATTGTCAAACGTTATATTCTTCACTTTGCGATCTTTATCAAACCCTTGTATCAATGGAGGATTCTCACCCACACCCGTATAGCTGATATTACGGAAAGTGATTCCGTCGATACTGTTTCCGGGCTGTTTATCGTATTTAGAATTGAAATTAACTTTCACACACAGCAAACGCCCTTCTTGGATATTCTCCACACGAATATCTTCAAACAAGACATTGCGCACCTGATTCCTGTCACCACAAACCACTGCCATACAACCTTGATAGGGCACATCATCTTCATCTTGTTCCAAGATATCGATATTGCGGAAAACAAGATGTTCAATCACTTCCCCCGTCGGAGAGTTAGGGTCGCCATGACCACCTATATTAATGGGATGTGCAATATCCGCCCACAGAACAGAATTCTTAACCGTGATATCAGCCGAACCGCCCCACCAACTCCAACGATGGTTATAGAGAGCGATGCAATCGTCCGAATTACGCATAAAGACATTATCAACCATCACCCTGCGGCAGCACATCATATCAATGCCATCGCTCCAGCCTTTGCAACTGAAAGATTTCAGATTCCGTATCGTAATGTCCGAAGAGCCACCACCAAAAACTGTATAATGATCGGGATTAACTACTGTGATACCATCTATCTGCACATTCTTAGAGTCGGTAATCTCAATCCCCCGAATGGGATGATCCAAGATTCCACGCCCGATGATACGTACGTTCTCGGCTTTATCTACCAGAAGTTTTGCTTTGACTACCGCTCCAGGTGCCAAATAAACAGTGGTATTACTTGGAATACGAATCTGATTGTTGGGCAAATCTTTGGGACGATGCACACCGGGACCAAAATACATGACACTTTTTTCTTCCTGCGCATACGTCTCCATCTCCAGCGGATTGGCAAAAAGATGCAGGTTATGCAATCGGTCACCATTGAACTCCACAGAAAGATATTGTGGTCTGTCCAGAGTAAAGAATATCGCATTCTGTATCTGCTTATATGCCACTTTATTGTTCAGCGGACGAATAGCCACCTCACGTATCGTTTCATTATTTTTCTTCACCATCACTTCCACCGAGCCATTCATATCGAATTGCACCATCGAAGCATTCTGTACATTGTCCATATCTACCTGAACATTGTACTCGAACAAATCTCTCCACTCCCCACCCGACACACGGACACGAACCGTATAATCATCATTATGCGGCATTCCTGTTGCCAATCCTTCGGGATAAGTTACTACTTGTGCTTGTACTCCTGCAGAAAAAACCAATAATAGTCCTACTGCTAATCCGAATATCTGTTTCATAAGTTCTATTGTTTTATATACAAAGATACGTTTGTAATACAAAAAACACTTAATTTGCACTTGCACAAAATTTCATTCGCCCCATTAAGTGGATATTCGTTGCCAAACGTATTTCTACTTAAAACAACATAATTCTTTTACCAATGAAACTAAGAAACTTATTCATTATCCCGAGCTTGTTGCTCGTACTTGCTCCAACGCTTCATGCACAAAACCAACTGGTAACCTACCCTGCCCCACAAGGCGTGGAATTAAAGAAAGACTTTATCGTTCAAGTTCGCGAACCAGGGAAAGAATGGAAAGCGATTGACACCTACTCCGTCAAAGTAGATGAAGTAAGAGAAGCCAAACATAATGTCGAACTTGCCTCTCTGAGTTATTTTGATTTTGCGGGCGAAGTAGAAATTTCCGTCACCAGCAATAAAGGCAATATCACCACTGGCCGGATACGTCCACTCTCCTACGGGATTATTCCGCAGATTAACGGCAACACGATGACATTCAAACTGGATTGTCCCCGCAACCTGTCGGTAGAAGTAAACGGCGATATCTTTCATAACCTGCATCTCTTTGCAAACCCCATAGATACAAACAAGCCAAAGAAACTGAAAGACAAGAATCTGATCTATTTCGGTCCCGGCATACATCAGCTACCGGGTGATACGCTGAATGTACCTTCGGGCAAAACGGTTTATCTGGCGGGCGGTGCTGTTGTGAACGGTTGCATACGGGCAAAGGACGCTAAAAACATACGCATCTTGGGACGAGGGAAAGTTCATCCCGAAGGAGGAGGTGCAGGTATCAGCATTATCAATTCAAAGAACATCCTAGTTGAAGGCCTCATCACTACCCAATGCCCAACCGGTGGATCGGATAGTGTAACCATACGCAATGTAAAAGCCATTAGTTCTTATGGTTGGGGTGACGGTATGAATGTCTTTGCCAGCAACAACGTACTCTTCGAAGGTGTATTCTGCCGCAACTCCGACGATTGCACCACTGTTTACGCCACTCGTGGCGGATTTTCGGGTGGTTGCAAAAACATCACTATGCAAAACTCCACCCTTTGGGCCGATGTAGCCCACCCCATTTTTATCGGTCTGCACGGCAATCCCGAGAAGAATGAGATTATGGAGAACCTCAACTACATCAATATCGACATTCTGGATCATAAAGAGAAACAGGTGGACTATCAGGGTTGCCTCGCCATTAACGTAGGAGACAACAACTTGGTTCGCAATGTTCGTTTTGAAAATATCCGCATAGAAGATTTCCGCCAGGGACAACTGGTGAACCTTCGCATTTTCTTCAACAAGAAGTATTGCGCAGCTCCGGGTAGAGGCATTGAGAATGTACTGTTCAAAGACATTACCTACAATGGAGCAAATGCCGAATTATCCATTATTGCCGGATATAACGAAGAACGGAAAGTAAAGAATATTCGCTTCGAGAACCTGCGGATAAATGGTGAAGTGATTTACGACGACATACCCTCCAAGCCGAAGTGGTACAAGACGGGAGATATGGCACGCTTCTTTATCGGGGAACATACAGAGGAAGTGATATTCACTAAATAATACCAAGCGGAAAAATACTGTTCAAAGATAATTTGCACACACTTTTACTCCCATGCCCCCATAAATGCTCTTCGTCCCTTTGTTCATCGGCATTCAAGACATGAGAGCAATTCTGATAGCAGGTATGAGGGCAAAAGGTTACCCTCATATCTAAAATAATTTATCCCAACTTCTCCAAATGATAAAGCGTTCCTTTATACGACTTCCTGCAAGGTATATTCAGCTTCTGAAGCGTACGCCCAAATTGCGCTACTTTATTGATAGCCAGCTTATCTTTCGTTTTTGTCTGTAGATAATTCATGATCTGCATAGCCGTCAGCCACGCGCCTTCTTCTTCCGAATCTGCCGAACGAAAGTAACAATGAAAAAGCTGTTCCAATGGACTAGCCTGCTCAAATTCCCGATTGGTCTGCTTCAAGATAGCCTCATCCTGGTCGTCCAACCAATAGCGTTCACCGTGGCAGACGGCATCCATAGCCTGTGCATAAAGTTGCTTATAGTTGATAGTGACATTGGTACGGATGGGCGCCGTCACCTCGATACAGATAAAACGGCGGCTGCCACTGGGATCGGTCAGCAAATCCTTCTGATTACTCGTTCCAATAAAAGAAGCATACCGGCGCACTTCACGGATGGTATTGCCGTGAGGTTTCCGCAAATTGGCGGCAGGCTTCTGCAACAGATGCTTCAAGAATCCTTGCTGACTGACGTTCACTTGGTCGAACTCATCAATATTAATCAAGAAGAAACGTCCCAAATAGCGTTCGGCTTCTTGTTTGCTCTTAAAATCCAGACTATCAGTATAGCCAAAGCGCAATTCAGGCGGTAATAAGATGCGACAAAACGTAGATTTACGATATCCCTGCGCCCCCACCAGCAAAGGCGAAGTACTGTTTCCATGCTGATTATCCAGTCCTCGCCAATGCGCCACCATACTGAGAAACCAGCGGTAGAACAGCTCCCGCCAGTGCGGATTGTTGCACGGAACCAAGTCGGCCAATGCGCGGATACGGTCTTTGCCGTCCCACCGACCCGCGTCGTACAAAAACTCTTCCACCGGATTGTATAGGGGGACGTATTCTGAATTCAGAAAACGATCTACATCACGATCCCAGGCACTGATACCTTCTTTCAAAGCTTCGATAGAGATACTGTTGCGTACACGTTTCTCCACAGGCTTGAAATAGAAGTGAATGGAGTCCCGTTGGCGGTATTCCAAGTCGTCGAGCACGGTGTTATAGCGAAATTCGTAGCGGCGGTTCAGGAATTCTTCCAACAAGAAAGCCGTTTCCTGTTCCTTCGTCCTACTGCTTTTCTTCCCGAAACCTTTGGATTCCTTATAAAGATTGTGCAAAGTCAACCTGATGGTCTGTTCATCGGCTTGGCGATGATAATGATTCCACGTCTGACGCACCGCTTCTTCTTCGGGCAAGACTGACAAGTAGCGGCTGCAATTCGTCTCCACGCTTCCACTCCACCATTTCACTGAGTGCACGCCCCAAAGCGGCTTCGTACATCAATGTAAATGTTTCCGCCGTTTCATAACCGGGTGTCATGCGTGCCAGCGGATTCTTCTCGTCTTGCTTACGTTGACGGAAGGTACCTTCATCGGGCATGGAGAGCGGTTGGGCAAGGCAGAATGGCACAGCATCGGGATTATAATAAGGAGCCTCGTCCAGCGTCATACGGCAACTTTGCGTCAACACCGGCTCTTTCAAAGTGATGTCGTATGAAATTACGGGCTGATAGCATCTCACGGCAAGGCGGTAGGCATGAGCATGAAACAGCTTCGCTTCGGCTTCCCGAACAGGCAGTCCGCCTTCATCGGGCAAGGCAAAACGCACCCAAATCTTCACGCTTCGCCCACTCGAACCGCAAAAGGCAGCAAAAGTCTGTGGCAGGAGTTCCGCCTGACGTTTCACGAATTCCACTTCATAACGCCCGGAGAGTTTGTTTACTTCCAACTGCACCAGTCCGTTATACTGCTTCATCCGTCGTTCTCCTTCTCGGGTGCGGGTATATTCCACAGCCGGATACATGCGTGGCAGTTTCTCGATGTGTTCATACCGGGAACGGGTACCCTCCAGGGCAGGCAGTATCTCGCGTAAGGCAGTGATGTATTTTGATTTTGTCTCTGTCTTTATTTTATCGAACAATGTGTCTGTTTCGCAGGTGCTAAGCATCTCTCTGCCAGTCTCTTTTTCTTCTCTGATTAAAGTAATTTTCATTGATTGGTTATCGGTTAATCCACAATTGCGGCAAGCCGCTTAATTCCTGTAAAGATACAGCATAAACACTCGAAAAGCAAGCATTTCACGGAATAAAATAACACGTGTTTCTTCTGATAAATCAAAGCATTTCATTTGCTTTTGCTTTGTGTTTGTTGTATCTTTGCTTTGTGTTTGTCAAGTGTTCACATTAATGAATAGATATATTCTCATTAGTAAACGAATCTATTCATTGCAGTAAATAAATATGTTCATTTATGTAAACATATAACAAACATAAAGGCTGAACAGAAGATACATAAGGGCTGAACCAAAGAAACACAAGTCATTGATGTATTCCATACCTGCGATTGCCCCAAGAAATACGCGTACTTTAAAACCCAAAGCTATGGCTATACTATTTGACTGGTACGAGGACCCGAAGCCCTCTGACAAAAAAGAAAATGGGAAAACACTGCACCCGCGCATCAAATTGAACGGTTCTACCGGTACCGACGTGCTGCGCCGCCGTATTCAGGAACGCAGTTCATTGTCCGAAACCGACGTCAGCGCAGTGCTAGACGCCCTTTCGCATGTCATGGGCGAAGAACTTGCCGAAGGTAGGCAGGTACATCTGGACGGCATCGGCTACTTCTACCCTTGCCTCACCAGCACGGAACCGGTAACCGCTGAAACCAAACGGAAAGTAACCAAAGTGAAACTGAAAGCCATCAAATTCCGTGCAGACCAAACGTTGAAGAACGAATTCGGCACCCTCAAAGTGAAATGCTTGAAAGGAAGCCTGGAATTCAAACGAATCAGCAACGAAGAGATTGACCTGCGCCTGACGAATTACTTCAAAACTCATCAATTCTTGAGAAGAACCGACTTTCAAAGTCTCTGCGGATTGACAAAAAGTACCGCAATGCGGCATCTTAGACGTCTGCGCAGCGAAAAAAAGCTGGAAAATGCAGGCGGATTGATGCAACCGATATATATACCGGCAAAAGGGTATTATGGTAATATCTAAGATATTACCTCTATTTTAATTGATAACAGGTATGAGAGTAGGCGTTTACTCTCATACCTGCTATCAGGGTTGCTATCATGCCTCAATCACCGATGAATAGGAAAATACAGAGTATTTATGAGAGTATGATAGTAAAAGTACGTGCAGATAATCATTCTATTTTCAGAGCGAAACCTCCACTTCCTTTCATCCGGAAAGTTAATTTGTCTTTGCAAGTCACTTTACGTGTCTCAATATCTACCTTATCCTCCAATTGTAAATTATCGGTATAAATCGTAGCTTTGTATCGCTGTCCGGCTGTTAAAAAGGAACAATCGATAGTCAATGTTCTTGCATTTGCATTAGTAATGCCACCAACATACCAAGTAGTGCCGTTACGACGTGCCACAACAGCATATTCTCCGATAGCTCCATCAAGTACCTTAGTCTCATCCCAAACCGTAGGAATATGCTCCCAAAGTTTCAATTCTTCCCGTTCATGTCGTGCTTCGGGACGTTCGCGCCAAAAAAGAAATTGAGCAGGACTATAGTACAAAATAGGCAAAGCCAGCCGATGTACCCAAGAACTCTGTAATCCATTGCGCAGATAACCGGGTGTATAATCTCCTGCACCAATGGTAAAACGAGTAAACGACAACATCACATCATGATCGGCATTGGGTTGTTGTTCATTACCATGTATACCTTCTTGCGTAACAAGGTTGGGATAAGTCCTGCTGAAACCTGTTGGACGATAGGCATCGTGTATATTCACCATCAGATGATATTTGGCTGCCTTCTTAACTAAATTTTCTATCCACTCCTGCCACTCTTGATTTCCTACACTGACAAAACCAGGTTTAATCCCCTTAATCCCCCACTTCTCATAAAGCGGAAAAACCTCATCGGCATAGCGCTCTATCGCAATCTTATCAAGATAGACAAAAACACCAACCCCTCTTTCTTTGGCATACTTGATAGTAGCCTTTATATCTAAGCCCTCTTTGGGAGTACCTGGATAACTCTTAATGTCTTTATCCGGACCATACCATTTGGCATCATACAGAATATAGTCAATACCCTTACGGGCACAGAAGTCAATGAACTCGAAACTAGATTCTGTTTTTAAGTCAATCTCACGTATTGCCGTTCCCAGCTTTATCCACGAAGTATCCTCTATTTGACACGGTTCATTCAAGTTGAGTACTAAATAGTTTTGTTCTAACAAGCCACCGGGACAGCCGGACAATGTGATACCTCGCCAAGCCGTAGTGATACCATCCGTACCTTTAGCTTCACCGCGTAGAGAGACACGAATGGTAGTACCCCGCCGATTAACAGACTGCACATACGCACGCGGATAATGGCTGTTACCAGCCTCAAATATCGCACCGTAGATACCGCTCTCAGTCAAGCAAGTAAGCGGAAGTTCACAATTGGGTTGAATTTCGCCAGCATAAACTTTGGAGTATTTACCCTCATGTCCATAAGATTGCCATACCGAAGTATATTGCGGAAAGGAAAATTCAGTGTGTTCACTATTGACAACCACTTTCTCGAGATCCTTTTGCGCAGGCAATTCATAGCGGAAAGCAATACCTTCGTTGTAAGCACGGAATACAATATTCAACTGACGATGTGGAAAAAGTTTTTCCGTAAGCGCAACGGTCATTTGATTATAATTATCCGGATACTCGCTACGTTCACCATACACAGGTTTCCAAGTGCTGCGTTGCTCGATTTTCCGGATATCAGTTACTTCAAAGAGCGACTCCATCGCAGTGGTTCCCAATAAAGAGAATCCTAAGCGAGAAGGCAGTAAAAATGGCTTTCCTTCGTAAGAAACCGAATACATGGGAGTTCCTTCAAGAACGCCACGTTCTGGTTGCGTTGTCAGCGAAAATTCAATCAAGACACGTCCATCGGGAGATTGCACAGTTTGCGCCACCACATTCCAGCAAGTGGCTATCATAAATATAAAAAACACATTAACAGTTCTCATAATCAATATATTAATCATTCATATTTGTGACAGAAATAATACTATTTACACCTACCTGTTCCACACAACCAAAATCGAGTAACATCTTAATTTGTACCTTACCTGTGGTGAATACAGTTCCATTATTAGAGTGTTTATCTTTTACCGAGAATAAAAAAGTATTCTCATCTATCCGGATGGCATCCTTTGTGCAAAAAGTCCAATACTCGGGAGCACTATTCACACTATAGCACAATCTCAGCCAATCTTTTTTACAATCTTTCGGATAATTATTAAACGTTACTTTTATATAAGGGTACTTCGCAACATCATATTTTATCCTATCTTTATGCATACGGATACCTTGATTAACTAATAGCAATTCTCCACCAACCGGTTTCAAAGAAGGTGATTCAACAATCCATCCTTTCCAGGCATATTGTAATTGCTCATAAATCTGCCCCTCTTCCGGCATAGCCTCCGCCTCTCCTAGATAAAACAGCAAAGTACCGAAACCCGGATTATCACAAGTCCAGCCGATTCCTTCAGGACGAATGCGTTGCAATACTTTATCCGTATAAGGCATAGACAGGCCTTTGCGCACTACATAATGGTTATAAGCTATCTCAAAGACTGCACGAAACTCCCCCAATGAGGCTTCTCCAATAGTTTGCCAGTTACAATATTTACCGGTAGCATCTTTCCACACGGTGAATGGAACATCGGTATATCCTAAGTTTACTTTAGAAAGATATTCGTAGCCTTTCATGATACGATTATCTAATGCGCCATATAAATCATCACCCTGCTTCCATGCACATTCGGCCAGTTCAGCCAATACTCCCACGCCTAGCATGCAGTGTGCCTGGTCTCTTCCCGTTTCTTGAATTTGTCCGGTTGCAGCAATATAGTTGGGCAGACTTCCATTGTCTTTACTATGATAAAAAAAATCAATAGATTGATCATATAAAGCAGCATCATTAGAAAAAATAGCGATAGCCATTAACATTTTATTAACCGAACCGCCCCAATTACCATTGGCATAAGGTTTGGCATTGATAAAAGTAGTAAGTACAGGCAGAAATACTTCTCGGAACATACGCTCTACTTGCCGAGTATCTTCCACTGTCCACCCATTGGGACAGTCAATATAAGTATAGCGCATTATTTCAGCAGCATTAATCAGCATAAATCCTTGTAATCCGGCACAAAGAGGATCGTCGGGACCATATATTTTTTCTAACTTCTGTGCATAACCACGAAGAATCTCCATAGCCTTATCGGCATGGCGCACGTCTTTTGTTATATTCCACATCAACGCATTATAATAAGCCGCATTACAATCACTTTCGCAAGGAGCTTTAGTATAGCCATATTTTCCGGCACGACTAATATTCTCGAAAGGCCCTTTGACAATATAGTTACAGGAAGCTTCCGGTGTCTTTTTCAACAATTCATACGAGCCCATAGCCGGAAAGACATTGCTTTTTACCAATCGCTCAATACGATTCAAATCTTCTTCCGAATGAAGAAGTCCGGGATGGACGAATTCTTTTGCGCTTATATTCAAACTAAGAAATAAGAAGGACAAGCAACAATACAACCCTTTCTTTATCGTAAAAATACTATCTCTCATTATTAACAAATATAATTATAAAAAAGAGTCTGCCAATCTATTGCAATACAATCAATTGACAGACTCTATAATCTTTTCTAGTCAATTAGGCAATCTCTCAATTCACTGCTATTCATTTATTCCCAACCCGGATTGTTACCCAGTTCTTGTCCATTGGAAAGTGTATTCAGCCAAGTAACAGGAATAGGACGAACACTATATTTACCATTAGTAGCCTCACTCAACTGTGTTTGAATCAAACCACCCGTAACATGAGTAACATCCCAATTATACTTTAGTACTCTTTCAGCTAATTTACCGGTACGAGCCAAATCATTCCAACGAGGCGCTTCACCAAATAGTTCTAAAGCTCTTTCATCCAATATATCATCAATGGTCACTGTTCCTTTATAAATTGAAAGCCCCATCTCGGCAGCATTCTTCATTGCGCGTTCACGAACAGCATTGATACACAACAATGCATTAGGATTATCATTACATTTCACCGCCGCCTCCGCTGCAATCAAATAAGTTTCTGCCAAACGGAACAATACGATATCACGACAACCATATTGACTACCACCGCTTTCCCCATAAAGTGTATTGGCATCTTTAAACTTATATACAGGCAGCCATGCACGTGTTGTAGAATTGTTACCTTGTTGACCGGTTATATAGTAATCATCATTTGAACAATCACTATACGAACCGGAAGGATAATTATAAATAAACTTCATTGGTGAAGCAGCATTAGCAGCTTCTTGTTCTTCTTTTGTATACACCCTAAAGTCTGCTTGGCTTGGAACAGGCATGTAAATCACCGTATCAGCCACACCGGTACTTGAAGAAGCCAGCTGTGTAGCATTCATAAAGGCATTTCGACCATAGGTGCGACCATCTACAGAAGTAGCAGGCTCTCCGTTGAGTGGACTCATGAAAGTCACTTCCGCACGCCTGTCTTTCTTCCAGTCAAACGAAAGATAGAGATATTTAGATGGCATCACAGAGCCGAAGTCATTGGCATAAAAATTACATTTTGCCAATCCTTCCCATCCTTCACGGTAGGAGAAGAGATAATAGGTACTCTGCTGATTGTTATTATTATTGGTTGTATTATTATAATTTATAGCAAAAATGATCTCATCATTTGCTTCATTTGCCTGACGGTGAACCATTGCATAATCATCCAGCAATTTATGCCCGGAATTCTTAATTACTTCCATAGCATCAGCGTAAGCATTCTTAAAGTCAGTAGATTCTGCAGACTCCTGATACCCACGAGTTAAATAAACTAATGCACGTAGATGTCTGGCAGCAGCCTTTGAGGCACGGCCAAAATCAGAAGCTCCCTGCTTTTCGGGTAATGAAGAATTCAAGACATCTTGCAGGTCCGAAAGAATTTGTTTATAAAAATCAGCTCCGCTATTCAGTACGGATGTAGTAGCAGCTGAGATCGGTTCATGCAAGACAAGAGGTGCTTGTCCCCAGTTCTTCACTATTTCAAACAAATATAAAGCACGCAAGAACTTGGCTTCTGCCACACGAGTTGACAAAGTAGCCGGATCTATACCTTCCATTGCATCTTGTTCTTTCAACGTGACATTTACTGAACGGTCTATAGCAGCATTAACATTCTTCAAAGCTTCATACAAAGTCTTCCATTGGTTATAGACCGTTCCATTAGATTTGTCAAAAGTCACTACATACTGATTCAAATCATTAGTCACATTTCCATTGCTCTGTGTTCCGATATCAGTTCCCAACTGTGTTAATTGAAAGTAGTTTGTATTATTGTATACTGACTTTAACGATGCGTAAGCACCATTCACCAATGATTCATATCCTGCCGCTGTTTTATAAAAATCCTCGGCAGATTGGCTAGTCCAATTATCCTCTTCCAAAAATGAAGAACAACTTACCAATGCAGTCATAGAAAGAAGAAGAGCACTTTTCCTAAATATATTTTTCGTTTTCATTATTTTAAATTTTATTGATTACACAGAATTTAGAAAGCCACATTCACGCCGAACAGTACATTACGTGTTAACACATCTGTCTGTGAGATACCGGAAGGTAATTGTTCAGGATCTACTACATTATCTGCACAAACGATAAACGGGTTCTGAACGGTACAATATAAGCGTAATTTAGTCAAGAAGGATTTGGAAATTAATTTCTTATCAAACGTATATCCCAAAGTTACATGAGTAATTTTAAAATAATCTGATGATGACATAGTGTGTGATACCTCAGATTTTGTATTACCCCAAGAACCCGCTTTACCACGATACGGACCCATATTTCCGGGTTGAGCCGATTCATTAGTCGGATTCTCCGGTGTCCAATAATCCTTTTTCAGATTGTTCAAGTTCATATTATTATTTTCGAGCGCATAAGATACATAGAACTGGTTTCTCATACGAGCACCTAATTGGAAAGAGGTACCAACAGCCAGATCAAAATTCTTATATGTAAAGTTATTACTCATACCACCAGTCCAGTCCGGAGTACGTTTTCCATCTATAACACGGTCTGCATCATCAATTTTTCCGTTTTCATCCAAATCGAGTACTTTATACTGTCCTGGTTTACAGCCATATTTTGCTGCTTCTGTTGCTTCATCAAGTTGCCATACCCCAATTGTCATCAAGTTATAGTTTATATCTACAGGCTGACCAATAACCCACAAATTACTATAGTCTCCTTTCATCCCCTCAAAGGATTTGCCACGGGAAGACAAGTCTTCCTTATATTGAAGATCTACAATCTTATTCTTATTATATGCGATATTAATGGATGTGCTCCAAGAGAAATCCTTTGTACGGATATTCTCTGTATTCAATACAAATTCAAAGCCGGTATTGCGAACAGAACCTACATTATCTTTCACAGAAGAATAACCGGTAGTTACAGGAACAGTCTTATTCATAATTAAATCTTCCGTCAGACGATTATAATATTCAACAGAACCGGAGATACGGTTATTGAATAAACCAAAATCAAGTCCTATATTATATTCGGTAGTTCTTTCCCAGCCTAATTCCATGTTACGAAGATTATTTGGAACATAACCTATCATATCACTATTTCCAAATGTATAATACTGTGCACCGCTGATGGAGCCTTGAGTTTGATAAGCACTCACATTATCGTTGCCCGATTGCCCGAAACTCAAACGAGCTTTCAAGTTACTCAGCCAACTTATATTCTTCATGAAATCTTCTTCAGTAATACGCCAAGCCAAAGCACCGGCAAAGAATCCACCCCATTTATTTCCTTCGGCTAATTTGGAAGAACCATCGTAACGCATACTTGCCGTCAACAAATACTTGCCTTTATAGTTATAGTTTATACGAGCCAAATAAGACATCAATGATGTTTTTGCATATTTGGACTGTACTTTGTTCGTTTTTGAGCCGTTCTGTAAAGCATACCACAATGAATTATAAGATAATCCTGCTGCATCACCACGCATAAACTCATTTTCATATTGCGTCATTGAATAAACACCTGTAACATCAAAATGATGGTCTTTCAATAAATCGAACTTATAAGTCACCATATTATCCCATACCCAGTTCATAATGGTTGTCTTTTCGTACCATGAAGTAGCTTGAGAACCTTGATTTCTTTTAGTATAGGCACCTGCATACATTCCATAATCAATGAATTGAATATCCGGAGAGAATGTAGTACGCAATGCAAGGTTCTTCAACGGATTAATCTCAAGATACAGATTACTCAGGATGTCATATTTCTTGTAATTCCAAGATTGGTTTTTCTGTGTCACAAAAGGATTGAACTGACCGCTCCCATATTTGAACTCTTCTTCCCCAGTCACCAAATTAGTAGGATGATAGGTGGGACGCAATCTATAGATTGTTTGAAGTCCATCCTCATTACCCGTTTCTTGGTCAGAGAATGTTCCATACATACTGACACCAAATTTTACATATTTATTAGGATTCAAGTCAAGTCCTGCACGCAGATTATATCGTCTATAGTACTGGGGTTGAAGCAAACCATCTTCATCATAATAACCGGCTGAAGCTACATAAGAAGCCTTGTCTGTACCTCCTGTAACGGATAATGTATGGCTAGTCATCCAAGCAGTAGAGGTTAATGCGTCAAACCAGTCCATATAGTTATTATCCTTAATAGCTACCAGTTCCGAAGCTGAGAAAATCTGGCTATCGTCCACATATTCACCATTTCCTTTGGTAGCCCGCGCATACTCGCGTGCCAATTGAGTATATTCTTGACCATTCATCATCTTGGGCGCATGAGTGTAATTTCTGAATCCCACAGAACCGTCATATGCGACTCTGGGTGCTCCATTCTGACCTTTCTTTGTAGTCACAATTACAACACCATTGGTTGCCCGTGAGCCGTAAATAGCTGTAGAAGAAGCATCTTTCAGGATGTCAATTTTCTCAATATCATCCGGATTAATATTCTCCAGTTCAGCACCCGGTACTCCATCAATCACAATCAAAGGCTTGGTACTGCCACTTACTGTATTCAAACCACGTATCAAAATATTATAACCACTACCCGGTTTGTTAGATGAACGTTGAATATTAACACCCGGCACAACACCTTGCATGGCACCTACAGCACTTGCACGACCGGCAACGGTAAGTTCTTTTGTTGATACGGATGCCACGGCACCTGTCAAATCTGATTTCTTCACAGCACCGTAACCTACAACAACTACTTCGTCCAGCAGTTCAGTATCTTCTTTAAGAACGATATTCTGCAATTTCTTGTCCGATGCAGGTAATTCAATCGTTTTATAACCCACAAAAGAAACGACTATAATTGACTTGGGAGAAGACACATTCAGACTAAAGTCTCCGTCGACACCTGTTATGATACCATTGGTGGTGCCTTTTTCTATTACACTGGCACCAATAACCGGTTCGCCGGTTGCATCAACCACTTTTCCTTGTACCTTGGTTTGCTGCATAACCTTCTGTACTCCTGTCACATCGGCAAAAGCGGGAAGAGAACCTCCCATAAGCAATGCTGATACCAACATCGCAGAATAAATCATCTTCTTCGATGGGAATTTAATAAAGTCATTCTTCATAATTTATGAATTTAAAATTAACACTATTATTTTTATATTCTAATTAGATACATTGTTTCATATATTCACGTACTTCTTTACGACTGATAAATAAGTGGTTCTCAACCGTACGCTGTGAGAGGTTTAATTCTGCGGAAATTTCAGTGGTCGATTTTCCATCAAAACGACTCATAGCATACACTTTTCTACGTTGGACTGGAAGCAAAGATATGCGATATGCTTCTTGCTCTGCCAGATCATTTGCTATCACTTGGCTCTCTGCCTCATTAGTAGAGAAAGATGCTTGGTCATAGAGGTAAGTAGTGATTTCTTGTTTCTTATAATGACGTCGCAAATAGTCATTCACTATATTACGGGCTATAGTATAAATGAAAAACTTAACAGTATCCGAACGAAGCATCAGCTTGTAGTCCATCAATCGTACAAATACATCCTGAGAAAGATCTTCCGCCTCCTCTTTATTGCTTATCTTATTATATATATATAAGAAAACAGAGTGATGGTAACTCTCATAAGAAGTAGCTACTAATTGCATGGATGTTGTCATACTGTCTTTCATTTTTTCAGATTAGGATTAATGTTCTTTTGATCAACACTGCAAATATAGAAGGGAAAAAACAAAAAAATGAATTTTAAGCAGATAAACCAATCTCACCTAATCCGCTAAGACTACAAGATAGCTAAACTGTTATATATTAACAATTTAATAATTTGAGACTCATAGTATCAATTAATAATTTGAGACTCTACAGAAGATAAGAGTGAGATTTATTCGTTACTTTTCCCCATATTTCGTACATACTCATTAGGAGTAATACCGGTGGCTTTCTTAAAATAGCGGAAGAAGGAAGCACGGGAACTAAAACCACATAGTTCAGCAAGTGCACTTAGGGTATATTTTGCATATTCGTCTTTCTTGACGAGGCGTTTGAACTCGGCAATACGGTAGTCATTAACATAATCATAGTAGTTCCGATTAAGGTATTGATTGAAGAGATAAGATAAAGTATGGGCTGTAGTATTGAGCATAGTAGCCAAATCAGCTATTTTCAAATCGGGATTTGTATAAGATTTCTTCTCTTTCATGAAGAATTCCAATTGCTCTACCAAATGCTTGCACTCTTCGGGGCTAACTTTGATTGTCTTATACTTCTCTTCTAAAACAGGAGCAACATGTTTTTCTATTTCAGGCACTTCAAGTGGAATTTCCTTGACTTGTTGTTTCTCTGCTTTACGGCTATTTTTTCTATTTCGCATGAAATAGAAGGTAACGCTACTTAATAGCAAGACTATAATGATACCCAAACCAATCCACACTACAAAGTCGGAAGCTATTCTCACCGTTAGCTTCGTTTCCGTTTCCGGCTTACCCATTAATCTTACTTTAAAAGTATACGTACCGGAAGAAAGATTATAATAAGTCACATCGGAATTTCCGGTCATGGCTATCCAGTTGGCATCTTCACCCTCCAACTGATATTCATAAGACATGTAGTTTGGGGAAGTATAGGAGAAGTCGGAAAAGCAGAAGGTGATATTCTTCTGTGAAGCCTCCAAAGATATTTCCGATCCGCCGTCAGACTGGCGGGTGATAGGATTTACAGAAGGCTTGCCGTTTACATAAACATCAGTAATCATCATAGGATAGAAACTTTTGTTTTCTCTATTCATGCGGGTAGCATCTAGATAAAGAAGACCTTTTGTATTGCCAAACCAAAAGCCTCCCGCCCCATCATACACCGGCGGACAAAGAGTAAAAGTAGAACTGGGTATACCGTCCACAAAATTGTAAGGTACAAAGTTATCTTTCTTATCATAACGGAACAAACCATTGCTGGTTCCCATCCAAAGCCAGTTTTCTTTGTCTTCTATAATAAACAGACCGTCACGTCCCTCCAAGGGAGTACCCGGGTGCAGATAATGAAAACTGCTGAGTGATAAGTCTGATACAAACAAAGAACCTTTGTCTGGGAAGAAGTACAGTGTATGTCGGGAGTCTTCGTAAATCACACGAATCTTTTCTTTGTGGATAAAGCCTTCGGGAAAGATGTCTGTTCGTAGTTTGGAGGAAGAAGGATCCCAGATGCACATACCATTTTCTGTGCATACCCAGCCCTTGCCTGTCGAGTCGAAGTGGATTTCATATACATTGCCTTCGGGTAGTTTAGAGTTGGCACTATTATAAAAAGCTATCTGCTTACCATCTTTATAGCAATATACACCGGCAGAGGTTCCTATCCATAATTGCCCGTTTGCATCTTCAGTGATGGAGAAGATGTGTCCTTTCTGAAAGGGTATAGGCAGGTCGGGAGCAAAATCACGTAAAGTGAGCGTAAGAGGATTCAAAACATACATACCTCCACCGTATGTTCCGATATAATATTCGTCTTGATAATAACGGGTGCAAAACACAATGCTCGAACGCATCTGCGGAGCCTTGAAACTTTTGAAACGATGCTTCTGTTCATCAATATAAAACAAGCCGTCGCGTGAACCTATCAACTTCTCGTTCTTACGGATACTGATAGCACGGATAGGCACATCCTTCGAATCAAAGAAAGGAGGGAAAGCATAGGTAGTGAACAGTTCATTCTGATACAATGTATAATCGAGTCCATATTGGTAAAAGCCTACCCACATAATCCCCTCACGATCTACCAATAACGAATAGACTGAATTGGAACGCAATCCGTCATCACTACCGGTTTCGTGACGAAAAGAACGAACCACTTTCTTTTGGTCAACTGCAATAAAATGAACCCCATTCCCGTCAGTACCTACGTAAAGAATATTCTTTCCGTCGGTAGATAGTGACGAAATGACATTACAACCCACATCTACATAAGGATTAAATTGAAATGTGCGAGTATCAAAAGAGATAATACCTTGCTCCATAGTGCCAAGGTATAGCATTGTGCCAATCTTGGCTATATGATTAAAGGCGCAAATATGCTTATCCTCTTTTATATTATGGTAAGTGCTTATTTTTCCGTCAGGCAGATGCAAAGAATAGAGTCCGTTACCGGTGACGAGCCAAAGCAAATTATCTTCTCCTTTACAGATACCGGTAATTGTATTGGCTACGGAAAATGTATTTTTATCTAAAAGCACTTGTTCCAGTTTACCTCCTTTATGGATAAACAGTCCTTTTTCACTACCGATGTATAGAGTTTCATCTTCTGACAAGAGTGAATATACCTGACAATCGATTTTCTCGGGAACGATACGTACCAGCGTATCTTGTCCTTTACTCAAACGCCATAATCCCATACCATTACCCATCCATATCTGTCCATCTGACATTCCGGTAATGGCGTTTATCCGTTTTAGTTTTTCATTAGTGCCGGATATCTGATAGTGTTTGATATGAACTCCATCAAAACGTTCGAGCGAACTACCTGTTCCCAACCATACGTATCCATCGGCATCCTTATAAATGACATTTACCAATAAATCAGAAAGTCCATCCGATACAGATAAGCCCCGAAAAGCATACGAATCGGCATAAACTGATAGATTTGTCAATAACAAAAGGAGGATAAATATGTATCTTTGAATGTTTTTCATCAAATTAGTGTCTTCTCTAATCAAGCGCAACAAATATAATGAAAAATTCCATGGTATTCTTACTACAAAAAGAAAAAAGCAAAAATACATTAATTCATCAAATAGATAGTCTTCCTCTATTTTTACTTGTTACTCTATATTCTTTCCCGTTTATAAAAATAGAACAGTCGCCCGAAGTAGTGTAATACCAGCCGTCTTCTTTTTGCTCTAAAAGTACACTTACAGGAGCATTAGAGCGGATAGTTGCCACAGGAGTCTGCAACAAGGTGCCATTTCCTAAAAATAAGATAGAATGGGCTTGCTGATTGTCGCCCCAAAGCGCGTAAGTAGCGGCAGCTTTCATCACGCCCATGGTGCATATTTGCTCGGCATGGTCCGATGATAAAATATGATCGATACGTCCATTCTTTTGTTTTACTTCGATGCCTACATGACTGCCTTCCCCGTCACAATTCACTACGGGATAATCTACAGAAAGAATAGTACCTGGCTCTTTGACGGATGAAGGTTCGTAAACAGCTACAAACGGACGGTTCCATGCCTCACCCTGCTGACGGGCGACAAAGGTCTGCGTAGGTTGTGACTTGATATCGTAAGGCATACCGGGTGTACGTGAGTAACCTTCGGTCATGGGGGATAGGGCGGTAAATACTTTCCGGTCTGCCTCTCCTTTCATCCAAAGATTCATTGAGATATCATCGCCGTCTTTCATCGCGATCTTGAAAGTGGCTTTTACATCCTTTTCAGTTTCTGACACTTTCTTATCATATATATAGGAATACGCATACAGATGAGCACCCGCAAAAGAAAGTTCTTCGGTAGACTGTAAACCCAGATCAGATCCATCCGCACCGGTCAAGGAAAGTGTCTGCCCCAAGTTATGATAGAAATAATCGTGCATCTTATCACCTCCTTCGGCTTTACGGCTGCGGAAAATATCAATGTAATAACCTGTTTCGGGACTTGTAGTGACAATTCCCATCAAACGTGTTTGGTCGGCACAACTTTCGGGTTCACGAAAGTAAACTTCACTATAAGTAACAGGATAGAATTCTCCTTTCTTTGATGTCGGTGCCGGAAAACAAGAGTTCATACGGAAAGCATGATTGCTCTTCATGACCGGATAACTGGAAATACCATCTACACATACCGTGTTGTGGCTGGGGAATTGGGAATAATATTCGGCATAATCAAGGCCGCTATAAGACGTCACGCCAATGCCTGCATCGGGGCCAAGTACATAACCTTTTCCATAAAGTTCCATTGAAATACCATTAGCGTGCATGTGGTTTCCTTCACTACCATTCATGGATATCATCAAACTGTGACGGGGATTCATACCGTTGCGTTGTATCAGCCAAGAAACATTAGGAGCATAAAAAAGAGGAGAAACATAATCCTCGATCTTACCGGCTTGTATCTTAGGATTCAGTACCAACGGCTTATCATCAAAGAAAGAGTTAACCGATACACGGGCAGAATTCTCCTCTACTTTACCGGCTTCAGGATTGATACATTTCAACAGAGCAGTGAAATAATCTTCCTGCTCTTTCTTGCCATTGACTTGAGCATTCTCTATCATCCGTACAATCGGATTCGTACTCAGATAACCGGGGTGGGTATCGCCAAAACCACAAATCATCCGGTTAGGGAATAGATGTTGAGGAGTAGCAGCTACAGCCTTTGGGATGACAGGCAACTCTTTCGTAAGGTCAAAACCCAGGTTACGGTCGAAAAGATTAGTAAAATTGACATAGTCATTCAACACGACACTACTATAGCCGGGGCATTCGGCCCAGATACCTGTATTAGCATCATACCCATAGTCCGCCAGTTTCTTCAGGCTCCATTGGCGAATACTGGAATGATTGAGTACATAATCTATGTAATATTCACGACCTTTTTCATCGGAATAGTGTTTATTATCCTCCAATATCATACCAATGTTTATCACATAGCGGGCTTGCATCAGGTTCCAGTTATTATGAGGAACGCCGTTGTCTATTATATTGTCGGCCCATTTTTTGAAGGCTCCAGCGTAGATAGGCAGTTTATCCGCATAATAGTTATTCAGATAACCGTATAGGAAGTCGTAAAGAGGTACGATGTCTTTGAGAATATCTTCGTGGATTACTTCAAACGAGCTCATCCCTACCAAAGTCTGCTGATGTCCGTGATTTAGATCGATGGGGGCATTACGATAGTATATGCCTTGCATGTAAGTATCGAATACACCGGCTGCCAACACAGCATATTTCTTCTCATCGGTAAGCCAGTAGAGAAAAGCGGCGTCACGTGCAATGCCCATTATTTCACGATTCAGGCTTTCGATATTACGCCCAGTCTTCGAAGGGTGTACACTCTCCATCGGGTGTCCGGGCAGAGCGTTGTTGCGGAAAATCACGTTGCCATCCTGATCGTCATAAGGCACGACATCTTCCAATTTCGGACGACTGTGTGTGGCGAATGTGCCACGCGTACCCGTATAACGTACGGTAGGTACAGGAGCTTTCTCTCCACCGGCATGGTCAAAGCTTTCACCTTTTACATATACATCCGTAGCATGCGACTTCCAGTACATAGCTAGACGTGAAAGCAGCCAATCCGGTTGTGCCTCTGTCAGGCGAATGTAAACGTCGGTTCTCTCTTGAAGCTTCTTGAAAACATCCTTTGCCCAAGGTTCATTCTTTATCAGCCTCAAAGTCTCATTCTTCCCAGTAGTATGGGTCAGATAACGAGGATGCCCTTGTGGAAGTTGCATAGTAAATGGATTTACTTGGGCTTGTAGCAATGAGCAAGCGAGGACTGCAATAAGTAAAAGTATCTTTTTCATGGGTTAATCTTTTACTTTAAATACGTATTGGACATTGTTTACACTCAATCAGTATCTTTATTTATTTTTATTTTTCATTCCTTTACGAAAAGAACTCCCTCAGTCTACTAAAACGGAAACAATAACGGTAATACAGCTACCATCACCACACCCATAATGATCTGCAACGGAAGTCCCACCTTTATATAATCCATAAAAGTATATTGACCAGCCGGCATCACCAACGCATTAGGCGGCGTAGAGAACGGTGAAGCAAAGCACATACTTGCTGCAACCGTCACAGCAAATAAGAACGGAATCGGACTTACACCTATTTGTACTGCGCTTTGGAGAGCGATAGGAGTCTAAAGTCAAAGTATCCGAATTACTAATATCAGCGAAAGGATGAGTGGAACCCATATAAAACATCACATAGGTATCTTTATAACGAACTACTTTAGGATTATGCACTGATCTCCCATCCCAA
>Ga0172378_10000371_pt1 | contig 38830 bp, 37 predicted proteins | sample GrowelOW332metaG_FD_119755 | JGI IMG/M metagenome (GOLD analysis project Ga0172378, IMG submission 119755) | Groundwater microbial communities from an aquifer near a municipal landfill in Southern Ontario, Canada - Pumphouse #3_1 metaG | ecosystem: Environmental > Aquatic > Deep subsurface >...
AAAACTTGATTCTTTCCCGTCGCTGCCGATTGAAACAAGCGGAATACCGGTAAGCGATGCATTGCATACTAAATACGGACGACCACCAAAATCAACCGATGCCTGACATAGCGATTCATCCATCGGATAAATAAAGAACCCTGAACGGTAAATTCCTGCGCAATCACCAAGTGCCTTTGTGAAACACATACCGAGTACAATACCGGTATCTTCTATTAAGTGGTGTTGATCTACGTTGAGATCTCCGGCAAGTGAACCGCTCAAATCGAACAGACCGTGTTTACAGAAAGAACGCAGCATATGATCGAAAAAACCGATGGGATTGTGAATATCGCATTTTCCGCTTCCATCAAGATTCAATGTAAGACAGATCTGTGTTTCACCAGTTTTTCGTTCTACCGCTGCAATACGTGACATATAGTGCCTCTTTCTCAGTTTTCATATCCGGAATAGCTGCCGGACAAAAGCGTTGTGAAATTTGTATGGATCCAATGATACATACAAGATGATACCGTGAAGTTCTGCCAGGACAAAGAAACTCAAGCCAGAACCTTGCGGAGCTCGTATTCAAGAATATCAGTAGCACCAAGTTTTTTTAGTTTCGGAAGAAGGATCGGTACTTCTGATTTATTCACGGCTATTTTGATTGCATAACCATCGTCTCCATAAAGAGGTGCAACAGTCGGGCTTCTCATTGCCGGGATTCCCTTTACGAGTTTATCGAATTTATCTTTTGAACAGTTCATTTCAAGCATGACTTTGTCACGTGCATCAAGAACTGCCTCAAAAAGCATTTTAAGTTCTTCTATTTTCTGTTTTTTTGCAGGATTTTTGAGCGCTTCTTTTGAAGCGTACATGCATGTTGAACTCTGTAGAATCGTGTCTACGATACGGAGCCCGTTTTCCTGAAGAGTGCGGCCTGTCGCTGTATTGTCGACAATCATGTCAGCATCGTCCGGAGGAAAAACTTCTGTTGCGCCGTATGTACGGACAATCAGATAATCCAGTTTACGGCTTTTGAGCCAGTCCCGCGCAATTTGTTCATATTCTGTTGCTACTATGACATGTTTATGGGCAAGAGTCTGATCGTCGATAGTATTTGGGACCGCAGCAACGATACGTACTTTGTCAAAGCCAAGATCCATTATTTCTTCCACATCAGCTTTAGTTTCAACAATCCAATCGCGTCCGGTGAAGCCTACATCATGAGCACCAAGTTCAAGCAGTTTTCCTATATTCTGCGGTTTCATCACTTTTGCTTCAAGATCATCCTGATTCACCGTCGGTCGATAGGCGCGTTCCGGCAGATCGACTTTGATTCCGGCTCCACTGAGCAGACTGATGACATTTTCATAAATTCTTCCTTTGGGAAGCAGTATTTTCAATTTGTCCATAAAAACTCCGCAGATAAATTTACTTTTAGTAAAGATATTCTACTATATATAAATATCGGTAATAAATCAACAACAGATCATGAAGAATCTTGGTGTGTGGTTCTGCAGCAGGAAGTGATATACCGGGATACGGTAAATGTTGGTCCGTATGCGGATAAATTTTCGGGGAATTACTTTAATGATAATACTGACAGACAGAAAGTTATTGATTTTTATTCGAATCTTGTTTATAACGAAATTCTGAAAAAATATGAAATTCTTTGTGACAAGTTGTCATTCACAGAATAATTCATTTCTGGCGGATAAAAATATGATTATATGATATACTGCTAGTGTATAGTTTTTTGCGCTATTTGGAGGATTTATATGAAATTTGTAAAGGCAATTTTTATCATGGCAACAGTTGCAGCATTGCTTGCTGTAACTGGATGTGGAACAACTGCCGCTGTAAAAGGTTCGGGTATCAAAGGTGAAAAACCTGAAATGGCAGCTTCAAAAGCTAAAATTGTTGATTATCAGGGGGCTGCCTTCGGAACTGAAATTCCGGAATGGGTTATTCAGGTTGCACAGGGTGAATATTCTGAATCTGCTCTTTCAAAAGTTATGCCTGATCTGAAAGGAAGAAAGATTTTCGTTACAATGGCTGACGGTGATAATCTTGAATTTGTAAAACAGTGGACAGATCTGGTGGATGTTGAAACTCAGGTCGGTGATACGATGCAGCGTGTTGTGGGAAAGGTCGTACAGGCATCAGAAGATGCAAAAGCAAAGGAAGCCGGCAAAGAATTTGATCCGACAGAAGTCAGCCGGAAACTCAAGCTGTATAAAGAAGCTGTTGCTGCGGTAGAAATTAACGGTCTTGAAAAAACAGCGAGCTATTGGGTAGAGAAACAGTCCGGTTCAGCTAAAGATGGTAATAATAAAGATGTTTTTGAATATTATGCTGTATGGTCAATGGATAAAAGTGTGTATGATGCGCAGTTGAATGCGGCATTACAGACCGTGAAAGATAATACATCAGAGTCGGAGAACCTTAAGAAAATGCTGAAAGATAAACTCAGTGATCTTGTTCTCACATCTAACGATCTTTCTGCTGAAAATACAGCAGACTAATAACAGTTTATGATTTTATATAAAAGAGGGGATCCGGAAATACTCCGGATCCCCTCTTTTATGCCCTCTGTTGTAAAGAGTATAAATATGATATAATGTATACATTATTATACGGAGCTGATTATGGATGAAACTGAAGAAATCCTTGACCTTTTGCGTGAAAATGCGCGTCTTTCTGTAGAAGATATCTCTGCTATGACAAGGAAGACACCGGATGAAGTACGTGCCATTATCAAAAAACTTGAAGACAGCGGTATAATTATGAAGTATGCCGCTATTGTGAATCCTGAGAAGGATGGAGAGGCAAAGGATAAAGTTCGTGCTGAGATAGAAATTCAGGTAACCCCTGAACGGGACAAAGGTTTTGATGCCATTGCAGACCGTATTTACCGGTTTCCTCAGGTAAAATCGCTGTATCTCATGAGCGGCGGGTATGATCTTAAAGTTATTATCGAGGGCGATACACTGAAAGAAGTTGCTTTTTTCGTTTCGAACAAACTTTCTACGCTTGAAGGTGTACGTTCGACTAAAACCCATTTTATTCTTAAGACATATAAAGAGAATGATATAGTATATGTTGAACAGGATCGCGATAATCGTGAGGGAGTTTCTGCATAATGAATACGAGGGAAGATCGTTTCTCCCGTAAGATGCTTGCTACGCCTCCGTCGGGAATCCGTAAATTTTTTGATTTAATAATTGGTCGTGACGATATCATTTCTCTGGGTGTCGGTGAACCAGACTTTCCTACACCGTGGTCTCTTCGGGAAGAAGCCTTTTATCACCTTGAGAAGGGACAGACTTCATATACGTCGAACTGGGGTTTACTTGAACTGCGTGAACAAATTGCAAAATATCTGGAACGGTTCGGTATGTATTATAGTCCAAAAAATGAAATCGTTGTAACAATCGGCGGCTCTGAAGCTGTTGATGCAGCGTTGCGGACAATACTTAATCCCGGGGACGAAATTATTATATGCGAACCATGTTATGTTTCTTATCAGCCGCTTGCTGAATTGTGTGACGCAAAACTTGTACATGTTGATACAAGCGTAAATGGATTTTATCCGACTGCACAGCAGATAGAAAACGCGGTCACACCGCACACGAAAGCGCTTATGTTGTGTTCCCCTTCTAATCCGACAGGACGTATTATTCCGGTCGATGAACTGGCAAAGATTGCAGAAGTCGTAAAGAAACACCAGATTTGGTGTATAAGTGACGAAATTTACTGTGAACTTATCTATGACGGACGTAAACACGTTTCTATCGGCGGTTTTGCCGGTATGAAGGATTATACGATTGTCATCAACGGTTTTTCAAAAGCTTTTGCTATGACCGGATGGCGTATTGGGTTTATGGCGGCTCCTGCAGAACTTTCAAAACAGGTATGTAAGCTGCATCAGTATTCTGCAATATGTGCACCGATTATGAGCCAGTATGCTGCCATTGAAGGGTTAAAAAACGGATGGAACGAAGTCGAACGCATGCGCGTAAGCTATCAACAGCGGCGTAATCTTATGTATAAGGCGTTTGTCGATATGAAAATTCCCTGTACAGAACCTGAGGGAGCATTTTATTTATTTCCGGATATCCGTTCGACAGGACTTACGAGCGAGGAATTTGCTACACGCCTTATTGAAAAATATCAGGTGGCAGTTGTTCCGGGGTCGTGTTTCGGGAAAGGTGGAGAGGGATTTATCAGATGCTGCTATGCTACCGATATAAATAAAATAAAGATTGCAGTTACGCGTATAGCTGACATGGTAAAAGAACTGCGGAAATAAGGAAGATAAATGGATACTATATTACCGGTTCTAATCGCGGTCATTGTTGGTTCTGCATTTCTTATTTTTATACTGACAGTAAAGTCGGTATCATCAAGAAAGAAAAATAAGAATGTATCTAAAGCGGTACGTCAGAAAAACAGAACTTCTACCGTCCGTGAATGTACAAAAAAACTTACGCATGATCCTCATAATATTAATGCACTGCAGCAGCTGGCGGATTTGTATTTTGATGAACAGGACTGGGAAAAAGCATTTCCTCTGTATGATTCTTTGTATGAATTATCTCTTGTTCATTCCGAGGTTGATATTCAGAAAGATGCTCTTCGTGAGGGGATATGTGCATTAAAGGTCAATAAACTTGATGAAGCGGAAAAAGGACTTTTATCTGCTCATAAATTATTACCGAACGATTTTGAAACGAATTTTTACCTGGGTGAGTTTTTATATCAGAGGAAGGATTATGATAAAGCGATTGCCTGCCTTCATAAAGCTCATGCTATCCGTCCGGATGTCACCGATGTAAACAGACCACTGGGGTTTTCATATTATAAATCTCAGCATTATAAGGAAAGTTTATCATATCTCCGTCACGTTCTTGACGAATCTCCTGAGGACAAGGAAACGTTATTTGCTCTTGCGTCGGCAATGGAAGAAGCAGGGTACGGTGATAAAGCACTTAAAATATTTGTGCATCTTCGTCCTGATCCTGATTTTGGTGCCCAGTCGTGTCTTGCCGCAGGACTTATACATGAACGTTTGAAGCAGTTTCAGCAGGCTGTGCAGGATTACGAAATAGGATTGAAGCTGGAGAATATCCCGCCTGATTTACAGACAATGCTAAGATATCGTCTTGCAAATTCGTATATTGCGGTGAATAATATCAGTAAAGGATTGTATTACCTGAAGCAAATCCAGAATACAACGCCGAATTATAAAGATGTAGGAACCCTTGTCCAGCGCTATCAGGAACTTAACTCAAATTCAAATTTACAGACATATCTTATGTCGGGTACAAGCGATTTCGTAGCGCTTTGCCGGAAATTTGTAGAAGCATATTATCCAAATGCAACAGTAAAAATTGAAGATATTTCTGTTGCAACAGAATCGATTGAGATATTATGCAGTGTTGAATCAAGCCGGTGGGAGGATACTGAGCTGTTCCGTTTTTATCGAAATACAGGGGCGATCGGTGAACTGTATGTACGCGATTTTCATGCGAAACTCCGTGACATAAAATGTGATCGTGGTTTCTGTGTTACGGCCGGTATATATACAGAAGAGGCCCATAAATATGTCGAGGGACGACCTATCGATCTTATTGAAAAAACCATGCTTGTATCTGTTTTAAAAAAAATTGACATGCTTAGCTAGATTGTCTGTTTTTGTATAATAACAAGGTTGCGTTCTGCATCTGTCAGATAAGGGACAACGAGTTTTTCTACTTTATAATCTTTTATGATGTTTTTTATCCCATCCATTTCTTCATCAATGTTTGCCTGTTTTGCTTTGTATGCGGCAAGATAACCTCCTTCTGCAGTGAGTGAAAGAAGTATTTTAATCATTTTTTGGTCAAGAGGGCGAAATGCCCTGAATACAGTTACATCAAAACTGCCGGTTTTTATGCGTTCAGCTTCAGATTTTACAACTGAAACATTCTGTAGACCGAGTACAGCAGCACAGTTCTCCAGAAACGCACAGCGTTTATCCATGCGCTCGACCAGTGTAAATTTATACTGTGAAAAAACAGTGGCAAGTGGAATCCCAGGAAGACCTCCTCCTGAACCAATATCACCGAATGTTACGTTTCGATGTCTTCCGGAGGCAAGAGATGCCAATAATTTCCACGGCGCAAGACTGTCCAGAATGTGACGGATAACAAGTTCATCATGATTGTCCGTATTAACAAGATTGTACGCAGAGTTAAAAAGCTGCAGCTCTTTTATGTATGTTTCCATTTTTGGTGCAAGAATTACTGCCGTTTCGGGTATAAAACCAAGTTGTTTTAGTCCTTCTATAAGTTTATCAGTCATTTACAGTTTTTTATTACCTATGTCGATGAGTAGATCCAGATTATAAGACGGTTCGTTAAGACGCATTGTAATAAGATTTCCTGTTTTTGTGGCGGAAAGATTATTTTTTTGAGTAAGTTGATAAATAAAGGAATATTTATTTACATAATCCTGAACGACGGCAGGCTTTACAATATATTGTGTGGAAATTCCTGCGCTGCCGGTTGCATTAAAAAGAAAATAAAATGTTTCGTTGCGGGTATTTCCGTTTGATACATATTTGCGGTCACCGGTGAGTAGAAAAGAACCATTGCTTTCTCTGTCGCTGAAATAGATTGTGCGGCATGTCGCAAGAATATCATATCCGTTCACTCTGAAACGAAGAATACCTGGTGTTGTACAGTCTTTGCGGGATGCCGGATTGTTAGTAATATCGGTATTTTTATTTGTCTGTGAGTCAGTTATGACGGGTTTATTTTCCTGTTTCAGCTCATTAAGCTGCTGCAGAATATTTGTAAGTAATGTGCTTGTAGATGCAGTGTCTGCCGGGGGCTGGGTATTGAGTGAAGAATAAAAGGAACTGAGCAATCCCGCACTGTCAAGAGATGATAAATCGGAAGCAGTAACAGATGAAGAAAGACCGTTCAGGTTCAGAGATGTAAGAGAAGATGTATTTTTGGCTGTTGTCGAGGACAGGGATTGAGTGGTTTTTTTTGCTTCTGAGGCCGTTTGTTGCGGTGAAGACGTCTCTGCGGATAATTTTGTGCCATTGATTTCTCCAGGCGTATAAAATGAACTACCGATTGTAGGTGCACTGATTGTAGGCATCGCCGGTGAAGAAATCGAAGATATTGACGGCATTGCAGGCATTTCGGTTGCCGTACCCGATGATTTTGATTTACTTGTTGAAGCAGATGACTTTACCCCCTCTGCCGAAACGGTAAAAGGAACAAAACCGATAAACACGACGGAAGCAATAATCCGCAGTTGTTTATATATTACCAAGTGCATCCTCCACATATTCAAGCCGCTGCTGCAGCTGGGCTATTGTTTTTTCAAGACGGGATTTTTCTTTTTCAAGTTTTGCTTTAGGATCGTCTGTCCGTGACAAGGTATTGTTCCGTCTCATCATTTCCCGCACAGAAACGGGACTTGTTCCGTTCATAAGCTGCTGTTCTGCTGTATTTCTGTCTTCTGGTTTTCTGATCCCTGCAACAAGTTTCATATTGTCGAATCCCAGCGCAGGATTTACAGGTACAATGCCCAGCTTTGCAATATCACGTGCGGAATTACGCGGCAGACAGAGTACACGGTCGACATAATCTTCATAGCGGATATTTGCCTGTTCGCATAATTCATGAGCTTTAGCGAGCAGTCTGCCGAATTCCTGCATTAGATTTCCATTTTTTTCAAGATAATTTTTTCGGATTTCTTCTGTAAGTTTTTCCAGTTCAGGGGAATTTTCGATTCCGATAACATAGTAACCTTTTTTTTCTGCAGTTTTGATGAGTTCGTTAAATTTTGCCCAGAACGCCTGATTATGTACTTTTGCATTGAGAGGAGCGTTACTACCGGATACAGCAAGGATCTCTTCTGTAATCAGATGATGTGTATATTCATGAACTGCAGTATAGATAAGCTGATTGTCTGTCTTAAAGTTTTTATTATGCAGCAGAATTTCATGAGTATCCGGTTTGTATAAACCGTTTACGCGTTTGCTGTCTTTCCCTGTCTGGATGACAGTGAATTCGAGTTTAGAATTCTGTATATCGAGCAGAATCTGTTTAATTTTTTCATTATCCATAGAATATGCATAGTATAGCAGATGTCCGGCAGGAATTCAAAGGGTGCGGCATACGCTGCCTGTCCGGTTTGAAAATTAAGTTTTACATTGTAATGCAGCGGCTTAATTTTTCAAACCGGGTAATTTTTTTATAGTTCATTCAGTAAAGCTTTTGACATATATGTTAGTAAGGTACACCGTCGGCAGCAGGAGCTGACATATGTTTTGACGAGAAAACAAGTGCTATAAGTGTTACTACATAGGGAAATATCTTGAAAATTACGGTAGGCACTGAACCGAGTGCAGGAATTACCTGCGATACATTTGCAAGCGTTGTAAAGAATCCGAAAAAGAAAGTTGCTCCAAGAATGCCCAGAGGTTTCCATTGGCCGAAAATCATGGCTGCGATTGCAAGAAATCCAAGACCTGCAACACTTCCGTTAAATTCTCCACTGTACGTTACAAGCATAATACCTCCGCCGAGTCCTGACAGCGCACCGCTCATCAGGACTCCGAAATACCGCATAGCATATACGTTTATACCTGCACTTTCGACGGCAGACGGATGTTCGCCGCAGGCACGAAGTCTGAGTCCGAACGACGTGCTGTAAAGCAGCCACCAGGAGAATGCCCATATACCGAGCGCAAGCCATGACGACCAGTATGAACGTGCAAAAAAGAGCGGACCGACAACTGGTATTTTTGAAATAACGGGGATATCGTTTCGTACAATACCCATCAGTATCGGGATGTTGCCGCTGCCGGTAATCATACGTGCTGCATATACGGTGACTGCAGCCGCAAGCATGTTAATTGCAGTTCCTGATATTGTCTGGTCTGCCTTCAGGTTAATTGATGCGAACGCATGAAGCAGTGCAAAGAGCATCCCGCATATGATTCCGGCAAGCAGCCCCATTACGATGCATATACCGTGAGGCATTATATTTTCAGTAAGCTTGATAAAGAATGCCGTTGCAAAATATCCGGACAGCATAAGCCCTTCAAGGCCAAGATTCGAGACGCCCGACCGTTCACTGTACAGTCCTCCGAGACTTGTAATGAGCATCGGAATTGTATAAGCAATGACATATGGAAATATTTGAACAAAAAGTCCCCACATTATTGTGCCTCCTGAGTTTGTTTATCTGCTGCCGCTGCTTTTTCTTCCTGCTTTTCATGTATCTTGTGAAAAAAACCGTTCCACAGTTTTTCAAAAAGAATACTTGTCGCCGTGAAATAAATGATTACCGAAATGATTGTGTCGGCGATTTCAGGCGGAACGGATGTCATAGCGTTCATAAATCCTTTTCCCGACTGTAATATACCGAAGAAAATAGAAGCAAGCAGAACACCAACAGGAGTAGATGCGCCAAGCAGAGCTACAGCGATACCGTCGAACCCCTGCGAAGGCATAACGCCGATCTGCATGTTAAGTGAATAACCTGTATAGTATGAAAGCCCTGCAAGGCCGGCAAGCGCACCTGAAATCGTCATAGAAAGAACTATGCTGCGGTTTACGTTAATACCTGCGTATTCTGCACAGCTTTTATTTGCACCGACCGCCTTAAGACTGAATCCGAGTGTTGTTCTGCTGAGCAGATACTGAATCAGTATAATAGCAGCAACAGCAATGAATATGCTGTTGTTTACATATTCAGAACCCGTAAAAATATTTGAGAGCCATGACGTACGAAGAGACTGGGAAACTACAATTGAGGAACTTTCTGTTTCGAGAGATGGTCCTTTAAGGTATGCAGGAATAAAATAATAAATACTCCAGTATGCAATCCAGTTCATCATGATTGTTGAAACGACCTCATGGACGTTGAATTTTGCTTTTAAATACCCTGGTATCGCAGCCCATGCTGCACCGCCTGCAATTGCAGAAAGAATGAGTATAATAAGGTAAAGCGGACGCGGCAGAAAAACGTAATGGGCAACAATTGTTGCCATAAGTCCTCCGACGAGCATCTGTCCGGAACAACCGATGTTGAACAGTCCTGTTTTATAAGCAAAGGCAAATGCAAGCCCTGTAAAAAGCAGAGTCATTGCCGTTGCCAGTGAATTTCCTATACGTTCCATGTTCATAAGACTGCCTTTGAACATGAATCCGTATGCTGCAAACGGATTTTCTCCTATTACGGCCATAAGAATGCCACCTGCAAGAAGTCCCAGAATAACAGCACTGAATGCGATTAAAAACGGACTGCTTTTGTGTTCTTCTTTTATTTTATCTGCCATTACCGTACCTCCTGCTGCCTGACACCTGCCATCATAAGTCCGACCGCATGTTCATTAGTTTCAGATGTGTAAACAATATTCATAAGTTCTCCGCCGCTTATGACGGCAATGCGGTCTGATAAATTGAAAATTTCATCAAGTTCGAGCGAAACAAGCAGTACGGCATTTCCTTTGTCGCGGTGTGCAACGATTTGTTTGTGTATATATTCTATTGCACCGACGTCGAGTCCCCGGGTAGGCTGAACAGCAATAAGTAATTCCGGATTCATAGCGATTTCCCGTCCAACAATCATTTTCTGCTGATTCCCACCAGAAAGTTTACCAGCAGGTGATTTAATTCCTTCTCCGGAACGCACGTCGAAATGATCCACTACATTCTGAGCGTACCTGCGCATATAACCGTCGTCAAGAATACCGTATCTGCTGAACGGTGGACGGTAGAATTCTTTTATGGCTATATTGTCTGAAATAGACTCAATCGGCACAATACCTCTTTTCTGGCGGTCCTCTGGAATGTGTCCTAGACCGAGTTCATTGCGCCTGCGTATAGTCAGATGTGCAGCGTCTGTTCCGTTAATGATTATCTGTCCGCTTTGGACGGGAACCAGACCCGTGATTGCTTCAACAAGTTCGCTTTGTCCGTTTCCATCAACGCCGGCAATACCGACGATTTCGCCTGCATGTACGGTAAGATTAAAGTTTTTTACACCAGGTACATTTTTTGTGTTCATTACGCAGAGATTTTTCAGTTCCAGAACCGGTCTGCCGGGCTGTGCCTGTGCTTTATCAACTTTGAAACTGACAGGGCGTCCCACCATCATAGCTGCCATATCCTGCATGCTTGTAGAGGCGACATCTACAACATCAATCATTTTACCACGGCGTATCACGGTACACCGGTCTGCCGCTGCCTTAATTTCATTAAGTTTATGAGTGATGAGTATGATAGATTTTCCTTCTTTTACCAGATTTCTCATAATCTGCATAAGATCGTCGATTTCCTGCGGAGTAAGTACAGCTGTAGGTTCGTCGAATATCAGTATGTTTGCATCACGGTAAAGCATCTTGAGTATTTCCACCCGTTGCTGCATACCGACTGAAATGTCTTCTATTTTCATATCCGGTGCAATGTTGAGTCCGTATTTTTCACTTAACTTTTTTATTTTCAGAGCCGCTTCTTTCCTGTGCAGAATAAAACCGTCTTCCTTTCCAAGAATAATATTTTCAGTGACGGTAAAATTGTGCACCAGCTGGAAGTGCTGATGAACCATACCTATGCCTAGACGGGTTGCGTCATTTGGATTTTTGATGGTGACTTCCTGTCCGCGTACTTTTATGGTGCCCCTGTCAGGACGATACAGTCCGAAGAGAATGCTCATGAGTGTAGATTTACCAGCTCCGTTCTCTCCGAGTATTGCATGGATTTCTCCTTCCTTTATTTGCAGCGTAATATCGTCGTTCGCAATAATTCCAGGGAATTCTTTTCTGATATGGAGCATTTCAATTACATAGTTGCTGTCCATCAATGCCTCCGAAAATTTTTGATCATTATATCATAAGTATAACGCTTACGGCATAAAAAAAGGCCGCCGGTTAAGGCGGCCTTTTTAGCCCTGTTAATTACTTAATAAGTCCGTCTGCCGAAGCCGCAACGGTGATTTTACCTGATTTTATGTCAGCAAGAGCCTGCATAGCGTCTTTCTGTGCTTCATCGGAAAGGTTCGGATTTGTTTCCGGAATACCGATTCCGTCGTTTGCTGCAGAAAGTTCAAGCTCCTGTCCGCCGGGAAACTGTCCTGCAAGTTCATCTTTTATCATGTCGTATGAAGCGCGGTCAAGGTATTTCATAGCTGAAGTAAGAACAGCACTTTTTCCGTCCGGCATAACACCGTCGTTGTACTGATCGACATCAACACCGACCATCCATACGTCTTTACCTGTTGAACGGCGTGTTTTTGCTTCATTGATAACACCAACACCGACACCGCCTGCAGCAGCAAATACGACTTTTACACCCTTATCATACATAGAAGCTGCAAGCTGCTGTCCGGCTGCAACGTCTGAGAATGTTCCCTGATAAATAACATTTTCAGGTTTAATTGTAATTTTTGTTCCGAAATTTTCGTCGGCATACTTTATACCCTGCTGCCAGCCCCAGTTGTACTTCTGAACGGCAGGAATCTCCATACCACCGATGAATCCGAATTCACCTTCCTTAATTTGAACAGATGCTGCAACACCTGCAACAAAACCTGATTCCTGTTCAAGCCATGAAACTGCAACAGTGTTTGTTCCTGTTTTGAAAGTTGCATAGTCTGCTGTATGAGGTTTTCCATCAAGCAGAACGAATTTTACATTCGGGTATTTATCCTGTGCCGTATAAATAGCTGTTTCAAATTTGAATCCCGGGCAGATAATTACCTGATATCCGGCATCAGCGAGGTTTCCGATTTCCTTGAGATAGTCAGCTTCCGTAGTTCCTGCCGGTTTAAGATATTTGCAGTCGATTCCCATGTCTTTCTGTGCACGAAGAATTCCTTCCCACGTACCCTGATTGAAGGACTTGTCATCAATTGTACCAGAATCGGTGACCATTCCGACTTTGAGAGCTGACTTTTTTGCTTCTGTCTTTTTTGAGCATCCGGTAACAGCAAGTGCTGCTACGGCAAGTGCGCATACAACTGCTAATGCTTTTTTCATACTATGAACTCCTCTGAACGTATTGGCGTTCTTTCAGCATAATAACTTAAAAGTATGAATAAGTGAAGAGGTTATTCCATAACTAAAACTTATATGATAATCTGCCGGATTTGAATAATTAAGCTGCTGTTTATAATAACTTGATTATTCAGCCATCCGTTCTTTATAGGTGAAGAGAGATAAGACTTTTGCTCAGATATTATTTTTCAATAGACAGTTCCTTTGCACCTGTTTTGGGATCTTTTCGAAGTGTGCGGAGGTCTTCTGACGTCATTACCGTTACACTGTCACCTGATTTGTATTTACTTTCAGAAACGTCGACGGCAAGTGTAAGTCCCAGTATGCTGCATGCATAGTATCCGGTACGGTGTCCCGGCAGACGGATCGGATCACTCGTTATACGGAGCGTTAACGGAAATTGACAAGCCTGTCTGTTCTGAACAGTATCTGATTCGATATTTGTTGCCAAAACGAAACTTAGAACCGCACGTTCTTTTGGAATTCCTGCGTCGGTGGAAAGTTTAAGCAGCTGCTGCGGTGCGTCTTCCGTGGAAAATGCAAAGTTGCACCATTTTGCAGTACCACCCGTTCGGGCATGCAGTCCGTTCATGGCACACGCCTGTACATGCGGACAAGGTGCCGTAATTACCAGATCGCTTTTAATAAATGAATCCCGAAGCAGGCTTATGATACGTGCCTGCCTGGGAACCCCCGGTTCTACAACGAATATTGTATGTTTTTTATCTGCATATGAATGAAGTGATGCAGCATATTTTTGTGCAAGTTCTTCCGGAGCATACTGCCCGTCCTGATATAATTCGTTGAACATATTTGCACAGGTAATAAATGATGCCTTTTCCCGGATATTCGTTCCCATCGGACCTTTTACCCTGATAATGTTCCAGTGCGGTTCAGCATTTGAATCTGCAGGAGGGGTACGTGCCGCTGCAGAAAGGTAAATATCCTCACCAATCGACAGAGCATTTTGTGATATATCCATACAGTACCATGTCAGTTTTCTGCTACGGAGTTCCGGACATGCGAGCCACAAGGCTGTAACGACAGTAAGAGGTCCGCTTCCTATGTCGAGACAGTAATCACCGTTTTTAAGCGGAAATGAACTGGATCCGAGGTTTGCAAAAAGCCGTGTAAGACGTACTAGATTCCACCATGCAAAATAACGTACGTATGCAGAAATATATGCAGGATTGTTCATGTAACCGAGACGCCGTCCGGCTCTTTCGTCTGTAAGTTCGTGAGAAAGTTGTCGTACGTCCTGTGGTAAAGAACGCAGCTGTCTGCTGTTTGAAGGAAAGACGCCCTGTACAATTGCAGAAAAATTGTCCAGAACGTTATGTGCATCGTCCGGTACTGCAGCAGCTTCAAAAAGATGTGTAACAGTTATCAGTTTTGCATCTGCTCCGCGGAAACGCTCCTGTGACGCATTGCCGGGCTGGAAGCCGTGTATTTGTTTTTTTTCCGTATATTTACGGGAGACGTTTTGTTTTTTCCCCGCTGTATTGTTTTTAACGAATTTTCCGTACCATTTTTCTCCTGGTACCGTATCAGTTTTTTTCATTAGTTTCCTGTTGCGTAACGCTTTGCCGTGGACGATATTTCCGTATTGTAAGGTAGAGTGTCGTAAGATCCGACCGCAGATCATGAATGGCATGGAAAATATCCGTATCGTTACTGGCAATCGTTGCTTCTTCAATAATCTGGCTTCGTGCGCCTTCGATAGTGAATTTTTTTATACCGATAAGATATTTGAGACGAAGTATAATATCTATTTCCCTCTGTGAATAAACCCGCCGTCCTCCCATATCTTTCTGCGGAGCAAATCCCGGTATAACGCTTTCCCAGTAGCGCAGTACATGAGCTTTGACACCCGTAATTTCTTCGACTTCTCCGATAGAATACCCTGCCATTTATTTCCCCGATATTACTTCTGGCGTTCCAGCCAGTCCTGACGGCTTGCTTTCATTTCAAGCTGGACAGGAATTTTACCGAATCCAAAATCGGTACGGATTTTATTTTTCAGATAGGTGACATACGTTTGCGGTACAACTTCCGGTTTTGTGGCAAATATAAGAAAGGCGACAGGATTGACGCCGGTCTGCGTCATATAACGGATTTTAAAGTGAATGGCTTTACTTGCCGGCGGTGGATACTGAAATAACCAGTCTTTAAGCGCAGTATTGAGTGCAGATGTGTCTATTTTCCGTGTAAGTTGTTCATACAGTTCAATTGCAGTATCGAGCAGGTCTTTTACACCTTTACCTTCAAGCGCAGACAGCGCAAGAACCGGTGCGTAATCCATCTGTCCGAACATGATATGAATTTTGTCTACAGCATTTCGGAACGCAGTCCGTCCTTTTTCCTGTGTGTCCCATTTGTTGAGTGCAAAGATAATACCCCGTCCCCGTTCGTAGGCAAGTGCGCATATTTTTTTTACCTGTTCATCAAGTCCGTCCTGTGCATCAATCATAAGAATCATAATGTCACACTCATCGAGCGTTCTGATTGCACGGTTCACGGAATAATATTCGACATTTTCTTTTACTTTAGCTTTTTTGCGGATTCCAGCAGTATCAAGTACCTGAAAATCAGTACCGTTATATGAAAATCTGCCTTCGACAACATCCCTGGTAGTACCTGCATAGTCACTTACTATTGATGCGTCGGAATGAGTAAGTCTGTTTGACAGTGTTGATTTACCCGTATTCGGTTTGCCCATGATTGCAAGCCGTATGACGGTTTTTTTTTCTGATTCCACGACACGGGAAAAATCAAGTCTGGAGATGATTTTTTGAGAAAGCTCTTCCATGTGGTCGCCGTGCTCTGCAGAGATGAACACAAGTTCATTGAATCCGAATTTTGCATATTCATACGCGATGTCTGTATTGCGTCCACCCTCCGTCTTGTTGATTACAGCAATTACCTTTTTCCAGTAAGGCCGTACTCTGAGTATAAGTTCTTCGTCTTCTGCTGTTATTCTGCCTGGTTCAAGAAGCAGAAGAATAAGGTCCGCTTTACGCATTTCATCAAGAGATTTCCCGACTACGAGTTCGTCAAGTTCAGCTTCTTTTGAACCTGCGTCGCGTTCAAGCTTGTATCCACCTGTGTCGATAAGATACACCGGTTTCCCGCAGATAACCGCAGTCCCTTCGACAGGATCCCGCGTAACACCCGGTGTTGGGTCGGTGATTGCTATTTTCTTTTTCATGAAACAGTTGAAGAGCGTGGATTTTCCGACATTAGGTCTTCCTACAATAACGACGACAGGGCAGTTTGCAAATTCTTTGTTCCGCAGTTCTTCATTAAATTTTATTGCTTCTTCTTCTGCCTGTTTTTGAGCTGACGGCTGTGAAAAATCAGGTTTCTGTTTTTTTGCCATAATAATCCTTATTTTATATGTGGAAATTAATTAACTTTCTGTGCATTAATCAATTTCCCTAGAGATTGTTCAGATGCTTTGCTGAAATAGACTGAAGTTCGTCTATGGTAAAGCGCGATAACAGTTCTTTGATGCCCGGTATCAGTTTCGGACTCATACTCAGATTTCGGATACCCATACCTGCAAGAACGAGTACGCTGTCGCTTCGTCCTGCCATTTCGCCGCATACAGAACAGGGAATGTCTGCTTTTTTTGCGCTGTCGATAGTTACGGCAATAAGGCGGAGTACTGCAAGATTGAATTCATCATATAAGTCCGCTACTGTCGAATTTTCACGGTCGACACCAAGCGTATATTGCGTAAGGTCGTTCGTCCCAAGCGAGAAAAAAGCACTTTCTTTTGCCAGACAGTCCGATGTAACGGCAGCTGCAGCCGTTTCAACCATTATACCTATAGGAATGTGTTGATTGTATGAAATATTTTCAGAATCCAGTTCGTCCCGTACAACCTGAACAAGAGTTTTACACTGATCGACCTGTTCTACGCTTGTAATAAGTGGAAGCATTATTTTGAGGTCGCCGTAGACACTGGCCCTGTACAAAGCACGCAGCTGCGTCTTCAGTATTTGCGGATATGCCAGTGACAGGCGGACAGCGCGAAGCCCCATAAGTGGGTTTTTTTCGGCAATTGCAGGAATATCGACGGAATTAATGAGCTTGTCTCCGCCCGCATCAAGCGTACGGATAATGACAGGTTTCCCCTCCATCGTTTCAAGAACCCTCTTATATGCTTCAAACTGAGTATCCTCGTCAAACGAGCGAGCGGCTGAATTACTCGTATCGCCTGCCGTACTCATATACAGAAATTCTGTACGGAACAGACCGATACCGGCTGCTCCTGCAGCCTTAGCTTGTTCAGCTTCTTCCGGCGTTCCAATATTTGCATACAGCTGGAATAACGTTCCATCTTTTGTTCTGGCAGGTTTGTCAAAAAATGCTTTTAACGTTTCTTCATGTTTCTTTTCTGCCGTGATCTTGTTTTTATATTCGATAAGTGTATCAGGATCCGGATCAGAAAGAATTTCCGCCGTTTTGCCGTCAACAATTACTTTATCACCTGTATGAATCAGTTTTGTAATGTTTGTAAGACCGACTACAGTCGGAATACCGTAGTTACGCGCAAGAATAACGACGTGACTTGCAACGCCGCCTTCCGTAAGCGCGAGACCTGCAATTTTTCTTTTTGAAAGAATGATTGTGTCTGTCGGTGAGAGTGTAGCTGCAACAATAACCGCACCATCGGGAACCTGATTGATATCAAACGGATGGATATCCATCATATCATCAAGCACCCGGCCGAAGACATCAGTAATATCCTGTGCACGCTCTGCAAGGTATTCATTTCCTGCATTTCGTAACCTGCCGGCGTATTCTTCTGATTTTACATTGATTGTATACTCGATATTCTGCAGAGTTTTTTCATATTCATCTTTTAGTTCTGCAAGAAAAACCGGGTCGTCGAGCATGAGAATATATGTTTCGAATATTTCACGCTGTATATCATTCTCTTTTACACTTTTCGGGAGGTTTTTAAGCTGACTGGTGATTTGAGCTGTGACTGTTCTGATTGACGACTGGAAACGTTCCCAGCCTTCCGCTGCTTCTTCCCTGCGGATGTGCTTTTGAGGAATAGCTCTTTTTACTGCTTCTGGAATAACAAAAGCAGTACCGACCCCCACTCCATCCGCTGCCGGAATACCGAGAAAAACTTCCATTTCCTACAATTATATCGACCACATGCGGACTTGTCAAATCAGACTGAAAATCGACAACCATAATGCAGATCGTCCGGGGATAGGTTACTCTCTGAATGTAGTACAGTCAGTGGACAAAATTTTCTGCACAAATCAGATTGTCCAGTTGTTCCAGATATCCGGACAATAACCGGCTGTTGCATCTGCCTTACCGTTACGGACGACAGGCTGTTTCATCAGGACCGGATTTTCGAGCAGTTTTTCTTCTTTATCTTCATCGGACAACCATGCAATGTCCGCATAGTTCCTGTTATTTTTGTCGAGGAGGTGTTCAAGTGCCAGCTTCCTGCTGCCGCAGGATTTTGCAAGACAGAAAAGGATGTTGTCCAGTTCTCCTGCGCTTATTCCTTTTTCCTTTAAATCGATTGACTGCACTGATATCCGACGGTCACTAAACCAGCGTTCTGCCTTTTTTACGTCGAAATTTTTTGCAGTTCCGAATATTTGTATAGCCATATGAAAAAGTATATCATAAAAGGAACAGAAAGCAAAAACAGGCAGACTGAATCATACTGATTTATCCGGCTGTATCTCAGATTTCAACAAGTCCCTTGTCTGTTATCCTGATAGACGGAATAACGGTAAGCGCCATGAACGACAACGTTATAAACGGATCTATCCCTTTTTTTACACCGATCCGTTCTGCCTCTTTCAGCATTTCAGTAAGTGCTTCTTCAACTACAGTACACGGCTGCATACTCATGAGACCACAGACGGGAAGCGGCAGGCTTCCTGTAATTTTTCCGCCTGAGGAAATTGCGTACCCGCCCTGCATTTCCTGTATACATGCGGCGGCTGTCAGAATATCAGTGTCGTTGTCGCCTGCTGCTATAATGTTGTGGGCGTCGTGAGAAACAGACGTTGCTATTGCTCCTCCGCGTATACCGAACCCCTTGAGCGGGGCGGCCGCTGCTTTTCCTGTTCTGCCGTGCCGTTCAAATACACATATCTTATTGTATCTGCTGTCGGGTATAAAGTATCCATCCTTCCCGTTTATTTTTTCACGAAGATTCTCAGTGAGCAGCTGTCCGGGAATCATTCCGATTATGCGGTTGCGGTCTTCAAGTCTGACACGGATACGCTCCGGTACAAGGTTTCCGACATGGACGGTAGTACGCAGTTTCGGAGGAACGGGAATATCGTATTCTGCAGCGTAATCGTCAGCAGTAAGAAAAATACCGTTTTTAATTACAGCGGCAGGTACGGTATCGTCCAGTTTGTTCATGATCAGAATATCCGCGTTGAATCCGGCCGCAACAGCACCATGGTCGCGGAGACCGTAAAACCGTGCAGTCTGCCAGCTTCCCATCCGGTATGCCTGCACCGGCGGTACACCGAGTTTAATCGCTTTATGTACGCATGTGCTTATGTGGCCTTCACGCCTGATTTCTGCCGTATGCTTATCGTCCGTGCAGAACATACAATTGTCAAGCGAGACATGAGCTGCAAGCAGGCCTTTTACCACAGCCTCAAGGTTTTTTGCACCACTTCCTTCCCGTATGAATACTGCTAAGCCGGAACGAAGTTTTTCAAGGGCTTCTTTTCCAGTCGTTGATTCATGACAGTTTTCAATACCGGCCAGCCGGTATGCCTGAAGTGCGTTTCCGTATCCGCCCGGGAAATGGCCGTCAATGCGGTACTCCCTGCCGCTGAACATATTCAACTTTTCAGTCATGCGGGGATCACCGGAAATAACATCCCTGTACCGCATGACTTCTCCAAGTCCAAGAACACGCGGGTGGTGCAGATATCGTTTCATCATTGCAGGAGTAAACTCTCCGCAGCCGTTCGTATCGCTGTCTGCAGCCGGAACAGATGACGGGATAAGAATGTAAACGTCTGTAAGTGTATGTTCCGTCGCTTCAAGCAGGTAGTCAAGTGCATCTGTACCGCTCACATTTACCGCTTCATGCGGATCGGCGATAATCGTTGTCGTACCGGCTTTTGCAAGTACTTTTGAAAGTTCTCCCGGCAGCAGCATGGAAGATTCCATATGCATGTGAGCGTCGATAAGTCCCGGTGCAATATATTTTTTTCTACAGTCTATTTCTTTTTTGCCGGAATACGTTCCCAGCCCCACAATCGTACTCCCGCAGAAAGCTACGTCGGTTTTTATCAGTTCTGAAGAAAAGACGTCTACGACGGTTCCACCCTTGAGGACAATATCGGCTTTTTCGTCACCCCGTGCAGCAGCCAGAAGTCGTGCACGAGTATCTGCAGAAGACTGCATAAAACTCCTTATATATAATCCATTATATAGTAAAAAGTCGTTCGTGGTGAAAAAAAAGTGAAACCGCCGGAATAATTACGGCCGGAACGATTTGAGCGCATCGATTGTTTTTTGAATCAATTCTTCAAGCGTCCATCCGAGCATGTCTGCACCATTCTGAATCACTTCACGCGAACAGCCTGCAGCGAATTTAGGTGTTTTGAATTTTTTTAGTACGGATTTGACTTCAAGGTCCTGAACACTTCTGGACGGACGCATAATCACGACAGCTCCGATAAGCCCTGTCAGTTCGTCTGCAGCATACAGTACTTTTTCCATTTCGTGTTCAGGCTTTATATCGACCATAATTCCGTAGCCGTGGCTTACAGCAGCATGAACTGCTTCAGGAGAAAGCCCTGCCTCTTTCATAAGTTCCTGCTCCTTTATACAGTGCTGCTCAGGCCACTTTTCAAAATCAAGATCGTGAAGCAGCCCTACAATACCCCAGAACTCTTCATCGGCCTCATAACCGAGCACACGGGCAAACCAGCGCATCGTACCTTCAACTATCTGTCCATGTTCCAGGTGAAAAGGATCACTATTATATTTTTTCAACAAATTCCATGCATCGTCACGTGAAATACCAGCGTTCATATTGTGCCTCCTGATGCAGAAAGTATAACATTTTCACAATGAATAGTAAGTAATTCTTTCTATAAAGAAGATGTTTCCAATAAAAACCGGATACAGTTGCTTGTACATACCCTGTGTATGTTCTAAAATGACCACTTACAGATATGAATGTAATGCCGCTTACTCCTTTTACATTTTTCATCGTATGTCCGCTTGTCTTTCTTGCAGGATTTGTTGACTCCATTGCAGGCGGCGGCGGTATTATTTCTCTGCCTGCATATCTTTTTGCGGGGCTTCCCGTTCATAATGCGCTTGCGACGAATAAACTTTCGTCGTTCTGCGGTTCGACTGTTGCAACCGGCCGGTATCTGAAAAACAGGTGTTTTCAAAAAATATTCATTCTGCCGACGGTAGCTGCGGCACTTGCGGGATCTGCTGCCGGTGCACGACTTTCTCTTAGAGCCGGTGACGACCTTTTGAAAAAAGTTCTTCTTGTTGTTCTGCCTTTCGTTGCTGTTGTTACTGTTTTCCGTCGTGGAAAAAAAGAGAAACCGGTAGAAACTGATTTGCAGGAACAGAATACGCTGGTGCGGGGAAAGGGCCACGGATCTCTTTCACAGAAAACCCAGCTTATAATTGCAACGGGAGCTTCTCTTGTAATCGGGATGTACGATGGATTTTACGGACCCGGCACTGGTACCTTTCTTATGCTCGTATTTACCGGCATACTCGGGTTTAAAGAACGTGATGCTGCCGGTAATACGAAATGCGTGAACTGGTCATCGAATGCAGCAGCTCTTGCCACCTTCATAACGGGCGGCAGGGTTGTGTGGATACTTGGAGCAGCGGCTGCTGTATGCAGTATTGCAGGTAATTACTGCGGTTCCGGTCTGGTCATACAGGACGGGGAAAAATATGTCCGTCCCGTTATTATCGTCGTGCTTATCCTGCTGTTTGTCAAAATATTCAGCGGAAAGTAGCACTGACGGAAATAAATGTGTACAAGTTACCTTCCCGGTGTTACGACGGTTAAAATCGGTTTTCCGGAATACAGATACGGGACGGAAAAAAGGCAGACATTCATGAATAGCTGTTTTGTATAAAACGTTGGTGACCGGCAGGAAGCCATGCGTAAAGACTGGTACCGGTCCGTGCTCCCCATGTGGTATCCTATAATCTGTATTGTAAATTCAGCGGAAACAAGCCTCAGCGATTTTACCAATCATTTTTTCGTGTATCCTCATGTGTGCATAGTAATCCTGTACCAAAAAATCAAGTGTACGCGGAGTTCCTCCTGTTTCCGGCTGCCATGTATGCAGGAGACAGTCATCAGGTATGGTGCGTATCACTTCCAGAAGATATTCGTTGTACAGTTTCCACAGCAGAATGAGCTGTCCGAAATCCATCTGCTTTATACCGGATACCGAAACCCACGGTTCCGCTTCATAACCGGGAAAAACGATAGAAGATGAAAGCTGCAGACGGACAAACCGCTGATGGTTATTTGATGCCGAATCTATAAGATGTGCGACGTGATTCCTGATTGTCCACGTGTCGGCACTGGTGAGTGTGTCTGCAATGTCTTCAAGGCCTGCAAGAAATTCATAAAAGCCGGTAATTTGTTTCAAATACGTGTCCAAGGGAAATGGTCTCATTTTGTGCCTCCCCGGTATGATACTAAGTTAGTACGGGAAAGGCAAACAGATTTTGATGTCTGCCGGATTGAGGATACTTCCTTTCTGTCCTAAACTTATATGAATATATGCAGAGCTTCAGGCAATGAATACATATTTAATGTAGACCTCAGCGGCGAAAATTGCAAATACGATGACATCCACCGGCAGAAAAGTTTCATTCCATACGGTGGAAAATTACATTGAAGCGCTTACTGAAAGTTTTATTTTACATGAGGCCGAACGCTGCGATGTGAAATGAAAGCAGTATCTTACGACGGGTGCAAAGTATTACCTTGCCGATACCGGGCTTCAACAACATTTGATTTTTGCACAGTCAGATTCGTACCGCTTTTTACAGCAGAATATTGAATGCCTGTGTAGAACATAGTTATGGAACAGCCTTCAGAGAACAGAGTAAGGATTTTTTCCCTGGAAATCCGTGTACAGTGGAGCATCATTCCCAGTGTGACTCCCGTATTGGAGTCCTGAAACCGGTTGATGATATCGGGAATGGAAAGAGTCCTGCGGTCTATACATCCGTATCCCTTCTCCGTTGCAGAATTGCTTTTGTGCAGTGTAACCCGGACCTGTCCCTTTTCCCGGAAAATCCGGATCGCACTTCCAGTGATGATAATTTCATCTTTTTCTTCTCATCTTGTAGGTATACCACGGATTCTGAAAAATATATTGATTTTTTGTTTCAAAAAAATGCATTCCCTGTCAGCGGGTGATGACCATCCTTAGTAGCGGGTAGTACCCGTCTTAATTTACGGGTAACCACCTTCCTGATTAGCGGGTAATTCATATACCGTACTGTATTCAGGGACGATTATGGATACTGTAGGGGAACGGTTATGTACAGTGTGTACGGGCGGTTACAGGAGCATACGGGAGGGTGTTACGGGCACAGCAGGGACCTCTATAAGGACGGAGTGCATGAGGGAAATATACGGATAAAGTTGTTCTCCCATAATTGCTGCAGTTGAATTTAAATCAGTGCCTCTTTTTAATGAACAGCCCGTCATAATGTTTACAGATTACAATGACCAGCAGTATCTGCACTGTATACACGATAATTGTTTTTATCCCCGGGAAATCCGTCAGAGTCGAAAACGTATACATGCCGCCGACCGTCGTGTTTCCCCATGCATGAATCAGGATGGAGGCCCAGATACAGTGAGTGAGCCTGTATACGGCTGCAAGCGTACATCCCAGTACAATACAGTACAGCCTGAAAGCGGCGAAATTAAAACAACTCTGTGCCGATTCCGGTACAAACCACAGCGGCAGGTGCCAGATGCTTCATAGAATGCCTTCCAGTCCTGCCGCAGTCAGAAAGGGGAACCGTTCTTCCATCAACTGCTGCAGAATATCCCTCCAGCCGATTTCTTCCAGTCCGCCGCCCAGACCCATAAGCGGCATATAGACGATGAACAGATACCACGAATTTCCCCGGTATGTTTCCAGCAGTACACAAGCAGCAAACTGTATGCCGGATATGCAGGAGACAGTCCCGGGCCTGCAATAATTAAAACATAGTGCAGAATGATACCTGTTTTTCCCGACATAAGGCCGAGCCTGTAAGCCGCAATTATCAGCAGTTCCGTTATCCATGCAAACGCGAACGAATACAACAGAAACGTCCGCATGATTTTTCCGTCATTTTTTGTTTTCATTCAGCAGTGTCCTTTTACCTTCGATTTCTGATCGTAAGTGAAAAGGAGGGGACGGCGCCCGGGTCAAGACAAAATACTGCCTATTTCAGCGGAATCCAGACTTCATAAAAATTACGTTCCGCGTGCCCTGAAAATGCAACGAAACTGATGAAAATGTACACGACGCCTTTAAACGTTTCATGCTGTTTTTGTCCCGTCCCGGCGTAACAAGGCCGATTTCTTCATAGTGCCGCAGCGTATCGCGCGTAATAGTAAGATTTTTATACAGGTCGTTAACGTGATACATGACAGAATCATTGTCATTATCAGTTTTGTTAATCAGTTCAAAATCACCCTGAAGGGCGCTGTTATCCTGAATTACCAGTCTGTTTTTTGAAGCCCTTTTATCTGCCGGTTTTTCAGTATTTTCAGGGATGAACCATATCTTTCCCTTTTTCACTGCCCCTGTAATTCTTCCTTTTTCACAATAGTATGCAGCCATACGGCAGGAAATGCCCCATTTTTTTGAAAATTCGGCAGCAGTAAAGTACTTCATGATAACGTCCTCTGTTTCTACTATATTTCAGATATCTGAAATATAACAGACCGCCGCAGGGGACATGCTGATTACATTCTTGTGATTTACTCAGCATGTCCCTGAGTCTCAGTCCATGATTTTCTCCTGCTTCCGCAGCCATTCCGCGGTAATCGTGTGTGCACTGTCGCGCATCTGCGCGGGAGTACCTTCGAACACGACCTGTCCACCGTTTTTGCCGCCTTCCGGACCGATATCCAGTACCCAGTCGGCATGTCTGACCACGTCAAGGTCGTGCTCTATGATGACCATCGTGTTTCCTTTGTCCACGATGCGGTCGAAGAGGGTAAGCAGCCTGCCGGTATCCGAGACATGCAGCCCTGTCGTGGGTTCATCCAGTATGTAGATGCTTCCTTTTTTCCCGAGTGATTTTGCAAGCTTGATGCGCTGTCTTTCTCCTCCTGACAACGTCGAAAGCGGCTGTCCGAGTGCAAGATAGGAAAGTCCCGTTTCAGTCATCGCACGGAGCGTGCGGCAGATTTTTGCCGCACACTTCGCTGCTGCTTCCTGCTGTTTTGTACTGTCTGCCCCGCAGTCCCTGATTCCGCTGAAGAATGAAAGCGCTTCCTCGGCAGTCATGTCCAGCACGTCCACAATCGATTTCCCGCGGCAGCGTATTTCCCGGGCCGTATCGCTGTACCGTGTCTGGCCGCATGCTTCACACGGCGTTACGACAGGATCCATGAACACCAGTTCGGTGACGATAACTCCTTTACCACCGCAGACCGGGCACGCTCCCTCAGAATTGAAGCTGAATAATCCTTCCGGTTTTCCTGTTTCCGCAGCGAACAGTTTTCTGATTTCGTCGAAGCAGCCCAGAAACGACGCCGGCATCGATCGGTTCGTTGCGGTAATCGGTCCCTGATCTACTCGTATGACGCGGTCCGCATATTTTTCCGCAAATACGTGCGATATAAGCGAACTTTTTCCGCTTCCCGCAACCCCTGTAACGACGGTTAGTATTCCTTCCGGGATGTTCACCGACACGTCTTTAAGGTTGTGGACTGACGCATGTTCTACCGGCAGCTGACCTTTTGCCGTCCGTACTTCCTCCTTGTACGGAAGTACCGCTTTCATTGCGTCTCCCGTGAGTGTTCCCGACGACAGAAGCCTGTCGTACGGTCCCTGGAACACAATCTGCCCGCCGTTTCTTCCTGCTCCCGGTCCCACGTCTATGATTTCGTCGGCGGTTGCAATGACGTCGCGGTCGTGCTCGACAACAAGGACGGAGTTACCTTTATCGCGGAGGGAAGCAAGCAGATTGTTCATGCGCCATACGTCCCGCGGGTGCAGTCCCGTACTCGGTTCGTCGAAGATGTAGGTAAGACCGGTGAGCGACGAACTCATATAGCGTACGAGTTTGAGCCGCTGCGCTTCTCCTCCCGAAAGCGTACACGATTCACGGTCGAGTGAGAGATACGGAAGCCCTATACTGATAAGCCTGCCGAGCGTTGCACGCAGAGAGGACACGACTGTTGCAACACGCTGATCGGTGACTGCCGCGAGTACTTCGTGCAGTTCCGTAAATTCCATTGCACACAATTGGGGCAGCGTAAAACCTGCAACCCGGCACGAACGCGCCGCTTCATTCAACCGTGTTCCGCAGCAGTCCGGGCACGGTTCTTCAACCATAAGAGCTGCCTGATGTTCCTGCAGCGATTTTGAGTACGAACTCAGATCGCGGTGAAGGAAGAGGCGGGAGAAATGGGGTACAAGTCCTTCGCAGTATTTACTTTCACGAGGATTGCCTTCGCCCGCACGGTTTCCGTACATAAGCAGATTGTATTCTTCCGTACTGAAGTCTTTGAGTTTTTTATCCATGTCAAAAAAATGTGACTTTTCCAGCTGTTTCCAGTAATACCCCTGCGGACGGTACAGCGTGAACAGTATGCCGCCTTCTCTGAGCGATTTTTCACTTTCTATGTACTGCACCGTATTAAGTTTTGTTACTTTACCCAGTCCGCTGCACGTTTTGCACATACCGTTCGGGTCGTTAAAGGAAAAAAAAGAAGCAGTACCGACGTGCGGTGTTCCGATGCGCGAGAAAATAAGACGCATCTGGGCATACATGTCGGAAATCGTCCCGACCGTGGACCGTGCATTCCCGCCGAGCGGCGACTGGTCCACTATGACGGATGCCGTAAGATTTTCGATACTGTCTGCATGCGGTACCGGATATTTTGGCAGCCTGCTGCGGATAAAAGCGGAATAACTTTCATTCATCTGCCGCTGCGATTCGGATGCGATCGTATCGAACACGATACTTGATTTTCCGCTTCCCGATACGCCGGTAAATACGACGAGCTTCTGCTTCGGAATCCGCAGATTCACGTTCTTGAGGTTGTTTTCATGCAACCCTGTAATGAGTATATCTTCGTTTTTCATGAAAGGTATCATTATGTGATTAAAAATAATTGTCAAGTGTATAGTATTTAAAAGGAAATAATACTACAGCTGACTGTGTTGACTTTTACTTTGTATTTGGTTACCATCATTATTTGTATGGGTAACAATACTACTTCCACCAAATACAAAGTACTTGAACTTCTGCGGTCGAACAGAGATCCTGTTTCCGGCGAATTGATTGCCGGACAGACCGGTGTGTCCCGTGTTTCCGTGTGGAAAGCAGTACAGTCGCTGCAGGCAGCAGGATACGGTATAACGTCAACAAAAAACGGATACCAGCTTACTCATGATCTGCCGGACAGTCTTTTTCCCTGGGAATTCGGTAATGAAGAACAGCTGTTCTCTCATTTTACTAAAACTGAATCAACAATGCTGGAAGCGCGCAGGATTGTTGAATCGGAAGAAGACGGAAATCAGACACAGATAAAGATTGTTACAGCAGACAGGCAGACAAAAGGTCACGGGCAGAACAATCACTCGTGGACGACGACAGAGGGCAGTCTTGCCTATACAGTAATAACGCACAGTCATCTGCCTGCGGCTGCTTCACACCGCATGACTATGGCATCGCAGGTAGCGCTTGCAAACGTGTTGAAGAGAAAAACTGACAGACAGTTTTATGTACGCTGGCCAAACGACATCTGGACTGATAAGGGAAAAGCAGGTGGTCTTCTTGACGAACTTTCTTCTTCTGGCGGTATCTGCCGCTGGATAAACATCGGGATCGGCCTGAACATGATTACCTGTCCTCACATCCCCGCAAGTGACTGTGTTTCTCCGGACGGATGCCTTTCTCGCAAAGAGCTGCTTCTTTCTTTCCGGGATGAATTCCGGAAGCAGGAAAAACTGGCACAGTCTGATTCTGATGCTCTTGCTTCGGAATGGAACAGTCTGTGCTGCGACAGCGGAGCAACAGTCCGTTTTATGCACAGCGGTGAAGAACATCTTTTCAGGAAAATAAACGGCTGGGGATGGGCTGTGTTTGATTCTCCGGATACAGGAACAGAAACGGTACTACCACCAGGAACAGTACGCTTTATAAAATCAAAATAAGTCAGTTACAGAAGGAGTATGTAATAGTATGGAAGAAAATGGTGAAAAAAAAATTGAACGGAAAGCAGCTGCCGGCAAAAAACACCGGGGAATGGGAGTTATTCTAGCCGCACTGTTTGCAGCGCTTACTGCGGCCGGATGCTTTATTCAGATTCCGCTGCCGGGCGGTATTCCGATTGTTCTGCAGGATATGATGGCAATGCTTTCGGGGATGCTGCTCGGTCCGCTGTACGGTACTGTTGCTGTTTTCGTGTTCCTTGTACTTGGCTGCATCGGACTGCCTGTGTTCTCCGGCAAAGCGGGGCTGCATGTCATTATCGGCGGGCCGACGGGCGGTTTTCTTGTCGGGTACCTGCTTGCAGCGCTTGCCGCTGGAATTGTGATTAAGCTGATGCTCCCGCCTTCAAAAAAACACGGCAGAGCCATATCATATATTGCAATTTCCGCTGCCGGACTGACTGCGACCGTCATTGTTTTTATCTGCGGCATCATAGGTTTCAGGATTGTTACTCACTGCGGACTTGCAAAGGCACTCGCTGCCGTACTTATTCCGTTCATTCCTGGAAACATCATCAAGCTGGTGCTGATGGTGCTGCTTACAAAAAAATTCAGACCGGTGATTGCGGAATATATCGGGTAATCAGTCATGATCAGTTCCTCATCACCGGAAAAACAGGACAGTCTGGCACTTGAAGTTTCGCATGTCTGCCGTACATTTACCGACGGTACGTGTGCGCTCGACGATGTTTCGTTTTCGATTCGAACCGGCGAATTCGCCGTGATTGCCGGATCGAACGGTTCGGGTAAAAGCGTACTTATGTCACTCATAGCGGGACTCGACGATGCTTCGTCGGGAACAATTACTCTGCACGGCTGTACAGCAGGACTTGTGTTTCAGGATGCAGACGCTCAGATACTCGGAGAAACACCTGAAGAAGATGTTTCTTTCGGTGCAAAAAACTGCGGTCTGAAAAAAGACGTACTGGCGGAACGGGTAACGCGTTCTCTTGAGCAGACGGGTTTGCTGAATAAAAAGACAGCTCCCGCGCGCATGATGTCAGGTGGAGAAAAGCGGCGTCTTGCCGTTGCGGGCATTCTTGCAATGAACCGGTCGCTTATCATCTTTGACGAACCGTTTGCAAATCTTGACTGGCCGGGAGTACGACAGGTGTGCGCAATTTTACAGCAATTGAAAAAAGAAAAGAAAACAGTACTCGTCCTCACGCATGAACTTGAAAAAGTACTCGGGCTTGCCGATCGTTTTCTTGTTCTCGATAAAGGCAGAATCCGTTTTGACGGTACTCCACAGGAAGGTCTGCAGCAGCCGCTTGAACAGTGGAGTATCCGCAACCCAGTCGCACAGTACCATTCTCTGGAAGATTTACTATGGCAATGACACTCTTTGCGTACCGGCGTGGTACGACAGTCTTGCACAAAACGCCGGCACTTGTAAAACTGTCGTTCCTCATGGTGTTCTGCGTCTGCACATTTACAAACGGACCACACGAATTTGTGCGTACAGGCTGCTGCCTTGCAGTGAGTGCAGTACTGTTTTTTCTTTCCGGCGCCCACCGGCAGTCGCTCAGACAGCTTGCATTCGTTCCCGTGCTTGGTGCGTTTGTCACGGTGTTCGGTACACTTACGTTCCCACCATCCCTCACCGGAGTCGTACCGTCTGCTCACATTATTACTGTTCTCCCGTTTTTTGCACTCAATACGGAGGGTCTGCGGGCCGGCGTACTTTATACGGTCCGCTTTTTTGTAACGGCCCTTGCAGCGCAGGTTGTTTTTGAAACAACTTCGTCCATCGAAATAAAGAATGCACTTGAATCGGTTCAAAACAGCATTGCCCGTGTGCTACCTCCCGTAAAAAAGTGGAATCCGGCATTCGTGATTTCGCTTGCGATCACGTTTATTCCGCAGGTTTTCGCAACGTGGAACCGGGTTCATCTGGCATCGCTCGCACGGTCTGCAGCTGGAAAAAAGAAAAACATAATCAAAATAATCAGCACTGCCTATCTTGAACTGCAGGCTCTTTTTTCATGTCTTTTACATCAGGCAGAAACGACCCGGCAGGCATTTGTAAACAGGAGTACCAGTAATGAATGAACTGATTTCAAAACTTGAAAGAGAGATTATCACTGAAAAATATCAGATTACAAAAAAAGAGGCACTTGCGCTGTACGAAGCCGGATCGTCCCGTGACTTATTCGATGCTGCCGACCGGATCAGAAAGTCGTGCTGTTCCGCAGAAAGCAGTATCTGTTCAATCATAAACGCAAAACAGGGAAACTGCAGCGAGAACTGTAAATACTGCGCTCAGTCGGTATACTGGAAAACAGCGTGTACAACCGCCCCCATGATAACGCCGCAGAAAGCGTCCGAACTGTCACAGCATGCCCTCTCCGGGAACGTAACCCGCATTTCGCTCGTTACTGCGGGACGGACACTGGCGGGTAGTGATTTTGAGGCCGGGCTTGCATGCTTCAGAAAAATACGGCAGGACTCCCGTGGCAGAATGGCTGTATGTGCATCATTTGGTATTATTAAACCGGAACAACTGCGGCAGCTCAAGGCCGCAGGCGTATCACGTTATCACCATAATCTCGAAACGGGGGAAAACTTTTTTCCGCACATCTGTACGACCCACACCTACGAGGAACGCGTTGCGACAATACAAGCCGCAAAACAGGAGGGACTTGAAATATGTTCTGGAGGCATCATAGGGCTTGGTGAATCACGGTCGGACCGCATCGACCTTGCCCTTGCACTGCGCCGGCTCGGCGTCCAGTCCGTACCGGTGAACATTTTGACCCCCATACCAGGTACACCGTTTGAAAAAAACAAACCTCTGACAAAGGATGAAATTCTCCGTACATTTTCCGTATTCCGGTTTATCATGCCGTCGCAGACAATCCGCTGTGCGGCGGGCAGAAAGAGTCTCGGAAATAATGGTGAGGACGTGTTCAAGTGCGGTGCAAACGCACTGATATCCGGAGACTTTTTAACGACACCGGGTTCGACCAATCAGGAAGATATTGCGATGCTTGAAAGACTAGGCTATATGTGCACATAAATATATCCATTCCCAACAGCCTGCCGGTACTGGTTTACACACTATTGACAAAGAGTGTTTCTTTCTGTATAACTTAACAGTGTTAAGTTAACTATGTTAAAATAACATTGTTAACATACAGGAGGAAAGATGCGTACAGCAGATCCGGATCTTGAGCGGACCATCATTACAAAGACACTCGACCTGCTTATGGATCACGAACCGGACGAAATCGGGATGCGTGACATTGCACGGGCATGTAATGTATCTGCGACGGCAATCTACCACTATTATCATGATAAAACAGAACTGTTCGAGGCGGTAAAACTTGACTGTCTTGCCGATTTAAAGACAGATATGGAAGCGGAAATAACTGCTGCACATACGACATACGGCAAAGTCAGAGCCTCTCTGGAAGCGTTCGCTGCATGGTGTTTCAACAATCCTCAGAAGGCACTGCTCGTCATGGGGAGACTCAAGGCCAACACAACAGCATCTGCAGAAGATTTGAAGACATATTATGAATGCAGTGAACTGGGGCAGCGGCTTCTGGAACAGGCTGTGCAGGAGCATACGGCCGTCTCTGATAATCCAAGGCTTGATACGTCTGTTGCCGTGTCGGCTTTGTGGGGAACAGTCGAGGCAATTCTGTTGAACAGAGCCGATCCCGCGTACTGGCAGTCAGGAACAGAATACACAGAACGCTTTATAACAATATATCTTTCGGTCATATTTCCAAAAGGGGGGAATGTATAATGAAAATCAAACGCATGTTACTTGTACTTGCTGTAGGTCTGTCTGTCGTTTTAAGTGCACTGTATGCTTCTGATACCGTACCGGAGGGAACGCTTACCGTTACTGTTACACCCGGTGCATACTGGAAAACGGAACGGGGACCGCAGTTTGCGGTATGGGTTGAGAAGGCTGACGGGACGTACGTAACGACACTGTATGTTACGCAGCGTGCGGCGAAAAAAAACTGGCTGTTTGCACCAAAGGACGGAAGGCCGGAATCACTGCCGGTCTGGTACCATGCAGTGGGCAGCAGGCCGGTTACGATGGAGGCGGTACAGGACAAAACAAAGACCGACGCCGTCACTTCCGCAACATCGGGAGCATCGGATGCCGTCAGGTATTCGGTACGTCTTCCTTCTTGTGAACAGTATGTTGTAAAAATCGAAGTGAATCACAGTTTTGATTACAACGAATCATGGCCTAAAAAAGCAAAAAAAGGCAGTGCGCAGTATTCGGGCGTGAACGGTCAGCCGTCGGTCGTATACAGAGGTACTCTTGATACACAGTCGCCGGAAAAAGGTACGGGTGACGCTGCGGCACAGATACAACCCGTAATACCGACGGTACTTGTCCCTGCCGGTACCGGCTCGGTAACAGGACGTGACGGTGAGCTGCACAATGATCTGGCCGGGCTTACGACCGCACTTCAGATTATTACGAAAGCGGAAGCGTCTTGGAGCAGTGCGGAATGACGCCGGCTGTTATTGTCATAAACGGCAGCCCGCGGAAGAATGGTACCATCGCCCGTCTGCTTCATGCGGTGGCGGACAGCTGCGGTACATCCGGTGACGTTCACTGGTACGACGTACAGAATATGATAATCCGTCCGTGCACGGGATGTATGAAATGCCGCAGTACTGGTACCTGTGTCCTTCCGCACGATGATGCCCATACATTTGCAGAAGACATCCGCGTCTGCCGGGCGGTTATTGTCGGGACACCTGTTTACTGGGGGAACATGAGCGGCCAGCTTAAACTTCTGTTCGACCGTGTCGTTCCGTCTTTAATGTGTGAATCACCGCATGGCATACCGGTTCCACTGCACAAAGGGAAGAAAGCAATTATTGTCACTGCCTGCACGACACCCTGGCCGTTCAGCGTCCTTTTCGGGCAGACAGGACATGCAGTCCGTGCACTCCGAGAAATACTCCGGTATGCAGGATTCTGTATTACCGGAACGCTGGTACTGCCCGGAACAAAGAACAGACACGGTATTCCTGAGCGGCTGCAAAGGAAAGGAAACAGACTCGGGAAGAAGTTGTCCGGGCAGATAATAAAAAAAGGATATAAAATATGAAACGATATACTATTTCTGTAGTTCTTTCTGCATTTCTGCTTGCCGCGGCAGTTTCTGCCCAGAACGCAGAAAAACCACCGCTTGACATGTCGGTGACAACCGATTTTGCGTGGTACACGGCAAGTGCGTATTGTTCCGGTAATACACATTACGCTCCTGTTACCGGTGCATATGACCAGATACAGGCACGGACTACTCTCAGTGCATCATACCGTATTCCTGTTTCAATTCCGCTGCTTCCTGAAGACAACCTTCTGTTCAAAGAGAATAATGTTACTTTTACCGGGGAGTTTGAACTGACCCCTGTTTCTCTTATGCCCAAAGCTGCCGTTTCTTTTTCTCCGGCAGCTTTTCTTGTATTCTCCGCGGGCGGAATGGCCGGAACCGGCTGGGATTTGTCCGGTATACAGGGAATTTCCGGATATAATGCTGATACGGGAAAGTATGACAGCCTTACGCCGTTCAAAACATGGTATCTGTGCGGCTATGTAAACGGAACATTCATGTTCGACACTGCTGCTCTCTGGCCGGGAGAATGGCACCATATTATTATGGTTGCAAATTATGAAATTGAATACAAAACACTCACCGGTACATCGAGTACGGTGTGGAACTGGCAGACAACCAGGGGCTGCGCAGACGGCTGGCAGTATGACCAGTATTATCTGCTCGGATACCAGATGCCGGGTGTCCTTTCACTTGCCGGTGTAAGTGCGGAACTGTACGGCCATTATAATGCAGCTGACTACGGAGACATTGCAGATTCATTTTCCGGAGATTTCATGACCGTTGAAATATCTCCGCTTATGCAGCTGACGTTTTCAAAGCGTGATACACTGTCTGCTATGCTCAATTTCAAGGCGCGGCGCAGTTTCACGGAAAGCCATACCAGCGAGGATGAAGAACCCCTGCTGACATACGCCGGGCGGGAGTGGTATTTTCAGCGGCTTGGCTTCAGGTGGAAGCATACGTTCTGAAAAATACGCATGTTTTTCAGCAATCTCGCGTTACTTGTAAATATACCGATATCTTATTTGCCCTCTCCTGCTAAGTGTGTTATACTATTTTTAGTAAATCTGCATGGGTATACATCTTTTGGTGTATATCCATGCAGATTTGCAAATCATAATAATTATCACAAAATACAGAGGAACTTATGGTTATGAACGGGAAAGTAGTTATTTTCATTACACTGGTATTGTTTCTTTGCAGTTTTACTTTTTCTGCGTGTGCAACTGCACAGGCACAAAAACAGAAGCCGGCGGAAACAAAAGAACAACTGGAAATTGCCCCTGGCAATTGGGACTCATTTAACAGAGGCCGTCTCAATCAGCTCATTGCAGAGTACGGAAAGGGTAGTAAGGATTACAATCCTCAGAAGCCGCCGTATGCAGTATTCGACTGGGATAATACCTGTATCTTTCTTGATGTTGAAGAGGCGACACTTGTCTACCAGCTTGAAAATCTGAGATTCGCGGCAACGCCGGAAGAACTGGATCAGGCAGTCAGGATGAATATTAATCCGGCTGTGAATTTTGCGCTGACGGACAAAGACGGACAGAACGTTTCAATCGACATGATCGCGCAGGATATCACCGGCAGCTATACATGGCTGTATGACAATTATAAAGGTCTTGGCGGCGGCGGATCAGCTTCTCTTGAAGAGGTGCAGAAGAATCCCAATTACCTTAATTTTATTACAAAAGTCCGTTTTACATATGATGCAATCAGTGAAACGTTCAGCGAAGATATTGCCTATCCGTGGGTTCTCTATCTTTTTACCGGTATGAATGAACAGCAGGTACGTGCGCTTACTGCTGATACAATACACTGGCAGCTGAAGCAGCCGGTATCAACCGTTACATGGACAAGCCCTGATGCCGCTGAACTGCCCGGGCAGAAAACAGGGCAGATTCAGGTTACATGGAAAAACGGCCTGCGCCTTCTGCCGGAAATGCAGAATCTCCACGCAGCTCTCCGTGAAGCAGGCTTTGACGTATATATCTGCTCTGCCTCATTTATTGATGTTGTAAAGGAAATCGGAACAAATCCTGACTTCGGTTACAACGAGGATGAATCCCATATATTTGCCATGCAGCTTGAAAGGGACAGCGACGGCCGTATACAACCTGCCATGCGCGCAGGCTATGCCCAGACACAGGGACCGGGTAAAACGGAAACCATCAGGCGTTTCCTTGCCGGTTCTGACGGAAAATACGGATACGATCCGCTTCTTGTCGCAGGAGACAGCACCGGCGACCAGAATATGCTCAGTGATTTTCCGGGTATGAAACTCGGACTTATCATAAACAGACTCAAGGGAAAGGGACAGATTCTGGGAAAACTTTCAGAAGAAGCTGTCTCATCATACGGCAGTAAAGATGCACGCTGTCTGCTTCAGGGGCGCAATGACAACACAGGTTCGTTTACGCCTGATCAGATGCACATAAAATACGGTAAAACTGCCGGTGTAAAACTTCCCTAGAGGGCATGCAGATGAAAAGAATACAATTTCGCGGAATAACGGGGAAGTTGTTTGCTGCATTTACAATTCTTCTGGGGTGTACGGTTGTCGGCTTTGGTATAAGTACGGCCCTGATTGTTTCAAGGCAGACAAATGCCAGTTTCTATGCGAATGTCGATGCCCAGACAACTGCACTTGATGCAAGTATTGACCGGTACCTGTCAACGTATGAACATATTCTTGATACACTTGCACAAACGCCTGAAGCGGTTCAAGCTGTGCATTCAATCAAATCCTACAGCAATGAAACAGGCACAGCAGAAATTCCGATGACACCGGAGCAGAATAGTCCGGAAGAGAAGAATCTCTACTACCGATTTGCAGAGGACGTAAAAGGCTTTTCTCTCATAAAGGATATATTTATCGGTACTGAAGAAAACGGCGGATATATGCAGTATCCCGCAATTCCCAGAAAACCGGGATATGATCCGAGAAAGAGAGACTGGTACAAACTTGCAAAAGAAACAAACGGTGTTGCATATTCGGATATTTACATTGCAACGAGCGGCGATACGACAGTCAGTGTGGTCAGCCTGATGAAAGGTGAGGGCAGCAGGCCTGCCGGTGTTATCGGTTTTGATCTTGATCTGAATGAACTGACCGGTATACTCAAAAATACGGTCATCGGTAAAGGCGGATATCTGATAGTCATTGACAGAAACGGGATGGTCGTTTCAAATCCTCATGACAACAGTATGTCCGGAAAGCTGCTCAGCGAATCGGGTATTGCTATATTTTCCGATATCAGTACACTTGCCGGGCATCCCATGCAGTTTAAATCGGACGGCAGGACATATAATACGAAACTGTACCGCTCCGCAGATACAAAACTCGGCTGGGAATATATCTCCGTCGTTGATAATGCCGAATTCGGTGCGACTGCAAGGATAATAAAACGGATGCTTGTTTTGCTTGTTTTTGCAGCCGTTCTTGTGGCGTTTTTTCTTATCACATTCCTGCTTTCAAAAATTCTTTCTCCGCTCCGGCAGGTTACCGATGCCCTCAAAAATATTGCACAGGGAGACGGCGACCTGACATGCAGGCTGCACATTACTTCGCACGATGAAATTCAGGAACTTGCAGATTCTTTTAACATGACGCTTGAGAAAATAGCAAAATCGATTACCGGCATACATACGGAAACTGCGACACTTTCTGAAATCAGCGAATCTTTTTCCGCCAGTATGAACGAAACGGCAGCCTCCATTAATCAGATTTCGTCCAACATCAGTTCGGTGGAAAAAGAAGCGGAGACGCAGGATGATTGTGTCAAGAAGACCAGTGACGCGCTTAATATGATTGTCAGCAATATTAAAAAACTTGATGAAATGATTATTTCGCAGAGTGCAAGTCTTTCACAGTCCTCTTCCGCAATCGAAGAAATGGTGTCAAACATACGTTCGGTAGGCCAGCTTGCTGACAAAAATACTCAGGCAGCAACGCTTCTGCAGGAATCCTCGGAACGAGGTGACAAAAGCATAGACGAAGTGAATTCTATCGTTGCAAAAATAGCGGCGGATTCGGAAGGACTCATTGAAGCAAGTTCGATTATTCAGAATATTGCGAGCCAGACAAACCTTCTTTCCATGAATGCCGCGATTGAGGCTGCTCACGCCGGGGAATCCGGAAAGGGGTTTGCCGTCGTTGCGGATGAAATCAGAAAACTTGCCGAAACGTCTGCATTGCAGGCGAAATCGATAAACAACGTTCTGAAGACACTTAAATCTTCTATTGACGAGGTTCTTTCTTTTACAACCGGTACAAGAAAACAATTTGCAGAATTGCTGAGTATTTCCCGGAACGTAAAAGACAACGAAGATATGATAAAAACTTCGCTTGTCGAACAGAATACGGCGGGAACCCAGGTACTCGAAGGGATTTCTTCTATACGTGATAGTTCTTCGACTGTCAGCAGTGAATCCAAAAATATCAGCACCGCCAGTGTTGCCATCATTGAGCAGATGCAGACTGTTTCCCGGATTACAACTGAGCTGTCGGGCAATCTCAAAGAGATGTCGACTGGTACAAGCGAGATTAATACTGCAATCAACCAGATTAATGACACCAGCTTCAAGAATACGACCAGTATCAAGGAGCTGTTTAACGAAGTAAATAAATTCAAAATAGCCTGATCTGTTTTTTACAGCCGGGTACGTACCACTTACCCGGCTGTAAAACCTTCATCCTGATGCATTCTTTCTGTTTCCTTATCTGTTATATTTTTCACGGTAAGAAGTCGTTCCGAAAGTTTTACTGACGGGACGGCCCTTACAATTTACAGTATATAAGAAGAGGCATGATGAAAGTAGGATTCTTTGGATTCGGAAGGGCAGGGAAAGCTGCAGCTTCTGTTCTATTGACCAGTAAGAATTGTACATTAAAATGGATTGTAAAGAAAACAGACACGTTTGATCACCGGTCTGCGGCAGAGTATCTGGAAATAAAATCAGATGATCCGGCTTTAATTTATTCGTGCGGAGGGTTTAATACCCCGCCCCTTGGGGCGTATGAGGGGTATTAAATCCCGACTGCAATACCTTTAGAGAACTCCATACCTCGCTTGCGTCGAGGTTGGTGATTCAAAAGATACGTTAAATGAAATAACAGATGATGAAAATCAGAAAGTTGATGTTATCATTGACTTTTCCAATGAAAAAAGTATTTATGAATATGGCGAGTATGCAAAGAGGAC